>Ga0247842_10002407_pt1 | contig 27937 bp, 24 predicted proteins | sample LaCruzMarch2015__3_FD_192411 | JGI IMG/M metagenome (GOLD analysis project Ga0247842, IMG submission 192411) | Freshwater microbial communities from meromictic Lake La Cruz, Castile-La Mancha, Spain - LaCruzMarch2015_19m | ecosystem: Environmental > Aquatic > Freshwater > Lake | place: Spain...
AAGGCCGAATGGCCGGCTCTGTCACAGGGGCTTATCAAGGCTTGAGCCGTGTGCGGTGAAAGTCGCAAGCACGGTTCTTAGGGGGCTGGGTGGCGGTAACGTCGCCTGGCTACCCGACCCGGCCATCGCCGCTTACCCCTGGTCCAGGAATTTCTCTCACGGAGACACAAAGACACGGAGAAAGACACGTCTGGATCTCCGTGTCTTTGTGTCTCCGTGAGAGATTTCTTCTACCCTGCGTCTCTGCAGGGGCTTGAGCTTGCTGCCAACCCTCCACTGCGAGACGCTGGGTGCGCATCAGCCACTGGCCGGAACGATGATCGAGGCCACTTTGTGGCAGTGACGCGGGAGCAGGGGAATGCCGTGCGGGCGCTCCGCGTCCGGTCTTGGGACTGGACGCGGAGCGCCCGCACTTGCTCCCACGCGGGAGCGTGGGAGCCAGAAAGCACCGAACTTGGGTCAGGCGGCGCTGCGGCGTTGCCGACGGGCGCGGGCGAGTCCGGCAAGCCCGGCGGCGAGCAGGGCCAGGGTGGCGGGCTCAGGGGCATTGCCGATCACCAACCGGGCGGAGTCCGCGTTCCCCCCGGTGCCCCAGGTCCAGTCATAGGTCCCGGGCGTCAGGCCGAGGGAGTTGAAGGTTGCCCCCGACCAATTTGCGGTTCCGCTCAGCTGATTGCCCGATTGATAGCCGTTATGCAATGAAAGTCGACTCTGCGCGCCAAACACGCCGAACAGGTCGCCGTTGCCGGAGCTGGCGGAGGCGAAGCTGCCGGTGCCGAAATTCGACGGTCCAGTTAACCCGTTGTATGTCTGAACTGATCCCGTGCTTCCAATCCCAAGGAAGGCTAGGGATGCCATCATCTGGGCAGGCCCCGAACCCGAATCCACCAAGGTCAGTCCGGCCGTGTTCACCGTTCCGCTGCCGCTGGCGACCACGTTGCCGCCGCTTTCCTGCAACGTAAAGAGCAAGCTGGCCTGCGACGGCGCGGCCACGCCGAGTGCGATCAGCGCCCCCGCCAGAACCTTTGTGTGTATCTTCATAATCTCCCCAAACGACAATTAACCGGGCAGCCCCATTGTTCTGCCCCGGCGGTTGTTGTGATTCGCCCGTGCGGGCGCCCTGTCGACGAGGGTCCGGCGAAACTGTCGAACCCTTGGGGTTTCGGATCGCTGCGCTCGCGGAGGATTAGCACGAAGTGCGCCAGGATAGCCTTTCTCAATAACGTCATTGTCTTGAGTTGGAACCGCCGCAGCCCGATTCAGCCAGGTGTAAAGATTTCTGACAGCGTTTTGGCCTTGCAGATGGTTATCGCCCGCGGATGTGACAGCCGGACGTAGGGGCGGGTTTCAAACCCGCCCTACACCAGGGTCTGTCCGGATGTCAGGTGCGAAGGCGACAAGTCTTTAACACGTCGTAACAAAGACTTGCGGCGTCCGCACGGCGGATGATTGACACTTGATCAGTCCCGAAAAGGGCGCCCCGCACGAGGCCCGCAATCAACCCGAACCCTTGCCGGCGCCCTTTTCGGGATCGAGCCGCGCATAGACCTCCCGGCTCAGGCAGGCGATGGCGGTCTCGCACAGGATGGGTGACTCGTCCGCGGCGGTAATGAAGAAGACGTCGTCCACCTCGGCGCCGACGGTGGCGATCTTGGCGTTTTGCAGCCGGATGCCGCAGGTCTGGAAGACCTCGCCGACCTCGGCGAGCAGCCCGGGGCGGTCGAGGGTGTTGAGTCGCATCACGGTGCGGCGGTTGGCCTCGTCGACCGAGAAGCTGACCCGGGTCTCGATCGGGAAGTGGCGGTGGCGCCGCGGCAGGCTGCGGGCGACGGCGATACCGCCGCTGGCGTGGGCGCGCAGGTCCGCCGTGAGGGCCGAGCGGATCTCGTCCATGCGGTCGGAGTCGTTGACCGGGTGGCCGTCCAGGTCCAGCACCTGATAGGTGTTGACCGCCATGTGGTCGTCCGTGGTCATGACCCGCGCGTCCATGATGCTCAGGCCCAGTTGGTCCAAGAGCGCGGTGGTGCGGGCGAACAGGTTGGCGCGGTCGCGGGTGTAGATGAAGATCTCGGTGCCGCCGCGGGCGGTGACCGGGCGGATCATTACGAGCGGCAGTTCGTTCGGGTCCGTGTCCAGGATCAGGCGGGTCTGCCAGGCGATCTCGTCCGGGGAACTGTGCAGGAAGAAGTCCAGGGTGAAGCGGCGCCACAGGCGGGTGCAGGCCTCGGGGTCGCCGCCGTAACGCTGGACCAGCCGCTTGGCCTCTTCCTGCTTTTGCGCGATCAGTTCTTCCTGCGCCTGGGGGTGCTCCAGCCCGCGCAACAGCGCCCGCCGGGTGGCGTGGTAGAGCTCGCGCAGCAGGGCGTCCATCCAACTGTTCCAGCGCTCCGGGTTGGTGGCGCGCGAGTCTGCGACGGTGAGCAGGTAGAGATAATCCAGGCGGGTCTGCTCGCCGACCATCTCGGCGAATGACTGGATCACCTCCGGGTCGCTGATGTCCTTGCGCTGCGCGGTCATGGACATCAGCAGGTGCTTCTCCACCAGCCAGGCGACCAGGCGGCTGTCGAATTCGGAGAGTCCGTGCAGGCGGCAGAAGTCCCAGGCGTCGCGGGCGCCCAGTTGGGAGTGGTCACCGCCGCGCCCCTTGGCGATGTCGTGGAAGAGCCCGGCCAGATACAGCAGCTCCAGTTTGGGGATGCGCAGGGAGACCGCGCTGCACAGGGGGAATTCCTCGTCGTGCTCGGGGACCGTAAAGCGGCGCAGGTTGCGCAGCAGGGCGAGTGTGTGCTCGTCGACCGTGTACACGTGGAAGAGGTCGTACTGCATGCGCCCGACGATGTTGGCGAAGGGCTGGATATAGGCGGCCAGGACCCCATAGCGGTTCATGCGCCGCAGTGAGTGGGTGATGCCACGGGGGGCGCGCAGGCACTCCATGAAGAGGCTGCGGGCGCGGATATCCGCGCGGAAGGCGTCGTCGATGCGGTGGCGGTTCTCGCGGATGGAGCGGATGGTGCTGGCGCGCACCCCTTGCAGTTCCGGGTGGGTCTGGAGGATGTAGAAGACCTCCAGCAGCGCCACCGGATAGCGCCGGAACACGGTGGGACAGGTGATCTCCAGATAGCCGCTGCGCGACTGGAAGCGCTTGTTGATCGGGACCGGGGGACCGATCGCGTCGTGCAGCAGGATGGCCTCGCGGAAGAGCTGCAGCAGCATCTCATTCAAGCGGTTGAGTTCCTGCACGGTCCGGTAGTATTGCTGCATGAACTGCTCGACCGCGAGGTTGTGCTCGCCGTCGGAGTAGCCGAACTGGCGGGCCATGGTGCGCTGGTAGTCGAACAGCAGCCGGTCCTCGCGCCGCCCGGTCAGCCGATGCAGGGCGAAGCGGATGCGCCACAGGAGGTTCTGGCCCTCGATCAGGGCCTGGTACTCGGGTTCGGTGAGGAAGTCCTGGGTCACCAGTTCGTGCAGGGTGGAGGCGGCGAAGTGCCGCTTGGCGACCCAGCCGATCATCTGGATGTCGCGCAGGCCGCCGGGATTCTCCTTGATGTTCGGTTCCAGGTTGTAGGCGGTATCGCCGTACTTGTGCCAGCGTGCCTTCTGCTCCGCGGTCTTGGCGGTGAAGAAGGCCTGGCTGTCCCAGATGCGGTCCGGGGCGGTGGCGCTGCGCATGCGCTCAAAGAGCGCCGCATCACCGGCCAGCAGGCGCGCCTCCATCAGGTTGGTCATGACGGTCACGTCGCCCGCCGCCTCGCTGACGCACTCCTCGGCGCTGCGCACGCTGTGTCCGACCGCCAGGCCGATGTCCCAGAGGAAGGTGACCAGCTGCTCCAGGGGTTCCTTGAGCTGCGCCTCGACCGCGGGCTCGGCCAGGATCAGGATGTCGAGATCGGAGGCCGGCAGCAGTTCCTGGCGGCCATAGCCGCCGACCGCGGCCAGCGCCAGCCCCGCGGGGTCCCCGACGTGGCGGTGCCAGACCTCGCGCAGGACCTGATCGGTGACCTGACTCAGGGACAGCACCAGGGTGGTGACCGGCACGCCCTGGTCGAACTCCTTGAACAGGGCCTCGCGGCCGTCACGCAGTTGTTGGCGATAGAGCGGGATCAGGTCGCGCAGGTTCGGTGCCGCCGCGGCGTCGTCGGCCGGGATGGGGGCGGGGACAGCGCTCATGGGGCCGGCACCGCGGCGCGCTCGTCGGCCCGCAGCGTCAGGACCTCATGGCCGTCCTCGGTGACCAGGAGGGTGTGCTCCCACTGGGCCGAGAGGCTGTGGTCTTTGGTCACCACGGTCCAGCCGTCCGGGAGCAGCTTGATGAAGCGCTTGCCGGCGTTGACCATGGGCTCGATCGTGAAACACATGCCCGGGCGCAGGACCAGGCCGTCCCCCGGCTTGCCGTAGTGCAGGACCTGGGGGTCCTCGTGGAACTCGCGGCCGATCCCGTGCCCGCAATACTCGCGGACCACCGCGTAGCCGTGGGCCTCCACGAACTGCTGCACGGCGTGACCCACGTCGCCCAGGGTGGCCCCGGGACGCACCACCGAGATGCCGCGCAGCAGGGCCTGGCGCGTCACGTTGACCAGGCGCCGGGCGAGCACCGAGGGCTCGCCGACGAAGAACATCATGCTGGTATCGCCGTGGTAGCCGTCCTTGATCACGGTGATGTCGAGATTGATGATATCGCCGCGCTTCAGCCGCTTGTTGGCGGGGATGCCGTGGCAGACCACATGGTTGACCGAGGTGCAGATGGACCTGGGGAAGCCGCGGTAGTTCAGGGGTGCGGGGATGGTTCCCTGGACTTGCACCATGTAATCATGACAGCGGCGGTCGAGTTCGTCCGTGGTGACGCCCGGCTGGACGTGTTCGGCGATCATATCGAGGACGTCGGCGGCCAGGCGCCCGGCGAGGCGCATCCGTTCGATCGCCTCGGGGGTTTTGATTTGCACGCTCATAGGGCCGTTGAATGCGTCCACCTGGTTCCCAGAATTTTTGAGGAATAAAAAGCGGTTGGTTCGCGCCGTCGTTGCCCGGGCGAAGCCGACTATGGTATAAAACGCGGCGCGCCGTCGCAAACGGACTGATGACCGGGCCACTGACCGGCCCGCGGATGATACCCCGGCGTGGCCGCCCAGGCCGGCGACCCGCTGCGGACGCGGGGCCAAGGTCGGGAGATCGGGGCAAGGGCTCCCCCAACCAAGCGAAAAACCGTGGTTTTTCGCTTTATTTTTGGGGGCGGCCGCCGGCCGCGCGGCCCCCGACGCCAGGGCCTGATATAACGAGCACCGGTCGCGTCGGCGGCCGGATATTCAACCGCACACGCGTCGTCACATGCGGACGGGTGCCCGCCGGGATCGCTCCTTGGGGGGTTGCCGCATGGGACGCGTGGAGGCTTAACCCAGAACACTGAGGACGTGATCGTGAGCCAAGTATCCATGCGCCAAATGCTGGAAGCCGGTGTCCATTTCGGCCACCAGACCCGCTACTGGAACCCCAAGATGGGTCCCTTTATCTTCGGGCACCGCAACAAAATACATATCATTAACCTGGAAAAGACGGTCCCGCTCTTCCAGGACGCCCTGAATTTCATGAGCACCCTGTCGGCCAACGGCGGCAAGGTGCTGTTCGTCGGTACCAAGCGGGCGGCCCGCGACGCCATTCGCGAGGAGGCGCTGCGCTGCGGCATGCCCTTCGTGAACCATCGCTGGCTGGGCGGTATGCTCACCAACTTCAAGACCATCCGCCAGTCCATCAAGCGCTTGAAGGACCTGGAGGCCATGTTCGAGAGTGGGGGCATCGAGCGCTTCAACAAGAAAGAGGCCCTGGACCTATCGCGTGAGCGCGACAAGCTGGAGCAAAGCCTGGGCGGCATCAAGGACATGGACGGGCTGCCGGACGCCATGTTCGTCATCGACGTGGGGCACGAGAAGAATGCCGTGACCGAGGCCAACAAGCTCGGTATCCCGGTAATCGGGGTGGTCGACACCAACAATGACCCGAGCAAGGTCGATTACGTGATCCCCGGCAACGACGATGCCATCCGCGCCGTGCGTCTCTACATCGCGGGCACCGCCGATGCGGTTCTGGAGGGTCGCGATACGGCCGCCGGGATGCTGTCGGGCCGTGAAACAGAGTTTCGCGATGCCGGGGCGGGTCGGGACCAGGCCCCTTCCTGACGCGTCCCGCGATGGCCCGCGGATGACCGCGGTACGGTCGTGCGCGGTCCTGCGGGCAACCCCTAAATTTTCGTCGCACCCCGGCAGCGGTCGGGGCGCGCCAGCAGTATGAGGAAGTCAGCCATGTCAATTGCAGCGGCGACCGTAAAAGAACTCCGCGAGCGCACCGGCGCGGGCATGATGGAGTGCAAGAAGGCCCTGGTGGAGGCCGAAGGCGACATCGAGGCCGCCATCGATGCCATGCGCAAGTCCGGCCAGGCCAAGGCGGCCAAGAAGTCCGGGCGTATCGCGGCCGAGGGGATGGTCGTCATCGAACTGGCCGGCGACGGCAAGCGCGGCGTCATGGTCGAGATCAACTGCGAGACGGATTTCGTCGCTAAGGACGCCAATTTCCAGGGGTTTGCCGCGGCCGTCGCGCGTACCGCCCTGGCCTCCCAGGCGCCGGACGCTGCCGCGCTCCTGGAACTGCCGCTGGTCGATGACCCCGCGACCACGGTCAACGCGGCGCGCGAGGCCCTGATCACCAAGATCGGGGAGAACGTCCAGGTGCGGCGTCTGGTGCGCTTCGATGGCGTCGAAGGCACCCTCTACAGCTACCGTCACGGCGTGCGCATCGGCGTGGTGGTGGAGGTGACCGGCGGGGACGAGACCCTGGGGCGCGATCTGGCCATGCACGTGGCGGCCAGCAACCCGGTCTGCGTGAGCGCCGACGAGGTGCCGGCGGCGGCGCTGGAGAAGGAGCGCGAGATCTTCCGCGCCCAGGCCGCGGACAGCGGCAAGCCGCCCGCCATCGTCGAGAAGATGATCGAGGGTCGGGTGCGCAAGTTCATGGAGGAGGTCACCCTGCTGGGCCAAGCCTTCGTCAAGGATCCGGACCAGACCGTCGAGAAACTCCTGAAGCAGGCCGGCGCCGGGGTGCGGCGCTTCGCCCGCATCGAGGTCGGTGAGGGCCTGGAAAAGCGCAACGAGAACTTCGCTGACGAGGTCGCGGCCCTGCACAAGGAGTGACGGGCACTGCTGCGGGGGCGCTGTGCCGCGCCCCCGGCAGTCGTCGCGCCCCGCGCGACCCCAGCGGCCATGGCCTGCATCACCCACGAGTGACGAGAACACCTTATGACCGCTCCCATCTATCGACGCATCCTCTTGAAGCTCAGTGGCGAGGCCCTGGCCGGCGGGGGGCGCGAGAGTATCGACCCGGATGTACTCGAAGGGCTCGCCGGTGACGTGCGGGACCTAGTGGGGGAGGGGATCCAGGTTGGTCTGGTGATCGGCGGGGGAAATATCTTCCGCGGTGCCGGTCTGGCCGCGCGGGGGATGGAGCGGGTCACCGGCGATCAGATCGGGATGCTGGCCACCCTGGTGAACGCCCTGGCGATGCAGGACCGCCTGGAGCGTCTCGGGGTGCCGACGCGGGTCATGTCGGCGCTCAAGGTCGCCGCCGTGTGTGAAGATTATTGCCGACGGCGGGCGCTGCGGCATCTGGGCAAGGGGCGGGTGGTGATCTTCGCCGCCGGCACGGGTAACCCCCTTTTCACCACGGATTCGGCGGCCAGTCTGCGGGCCATCGAGATCGGCGCGGACCTGCTGATCAAGGCGACCAAGGTGGACGGCGTCTATTCCGCCGACCCGCTGCGGGTCCCGGATGCGACCTTTTATCCCCGGATCAGTTACGATCGCGCCCTGCGCGAAGGTCTGCAGGTCATGGACACTACGGCCATCGTGCTGTGCCGGGACCATGGTATGGCCTTGCGCGTGATGAATATCAACGAGCCGGGTGCCCTGCTGCGCCTGTTACGCGGTGAAGACGTGGGCTCCCTGGTTGCAAGTGGTGACTGAAGATGATCAATGACATCAAGAAGGATGCGGCGACCCGGATGGGCAAGAGCGTGGAGGCACTGAGCCACGAACTGGCCAAGATCCGGACCGGCCGCGCCCATCCGGCGCTGCTCGACCACATCATGGTGTCCTACTACGGCTCGGACATGCCGATCCGGCAGGTGGCCAATGTCACCGCCGAGGACTCCCGGACACTGGCCGTGACACCCTGGGAAAAGGGGATGGTGCAGGCGATCGAGAAGGCGATCATGCAGTCGGACCTCGGCCTCAACCCGAACACCGCCGGCACCGTCATCCGCGTTCCCATGCCGCCGCTTACCGAGGAGCGGCGCCGCGATCTGATCAAGGTGGCGCGCCACGAGGCCGAGCAGGCGCGGGTGGCCTTGCGCAACATCCGCCGCGACGCCAACGCCGAATTGAAGGACATGGTGAAGGAAAAGATGATCTCCGAGGACGACGAACGGCGCGGCCAGGACCTCGTGCAGAAGCTCACCGATCAGTACGTCAAGGAGGTGGACGAGGCGCTCGCCGCCAAAGAATCGGACCTGATGTCGATCTGAGGCGTGCCGCTGCAGCGCAAGCAAGACGACGTGGATACGGTACTCCCCGACTGCGGGGCTCACGATGATCAGCGGCGCATCCCGCGACACGTCGCCATCATCATGGACGGCAACGGTCGCTGGGCGATGCAGCGCAATCGTCCCCGGACCTGGGGCCACCGCGAGGGCGTCAAGAGCGTGCGCGCGGTGGTGGAGGAGTCGTTGCGCCGCGGGGTCGGCACCCTCACCCTGTTCGCCTTCAGCAGCGAAAACTGGCGCCGCCCGCCCGCCGAGGTCAGCCTCCTCATGGATCTGTTCATGACCACGCTGCGCGGCGAGGTGCGGCGGCTCAACGACAACGGTGTGCGCCTGCGCGTGATCGGGGAGCGCACCGCCTTCAGCGAGAAATTGCAGCGCCGTATCGCCGACGCGGAAGAGCGCACGGCCGCCAACAGCGCCCTGAACCTGCAGGTGGCGGCCAACTACGGCGGGCGCTGGGATATCACCCAGGCGCTCCGGCGGGTCCTGGCAGACCTGGCGACCGGGCGGCTGGACCCGGCCGCGGTCAATGAACAGGCGGTGGCCGCGCGCCTGTCCTTTGCGGACCTCCCCGACCCGGACCTCTTCATCCGCACCGGGGGCGAGAAGCGCCTGAGCAATTTCATCCTGTGGCAGTCGGCCTATGCCGAACTCTATTTCTCCGACCGGCTCTGGCCCGAGTTCGATGCCGCGGCCTTCGGGCTGGCGCTGGACGACTTCGCGCACCGCCAGCGTCGCTTCGGCCTGACCGGGGAACAGGTGGCGAACCGCTCCGGGGTGGACGACTATGAGCGTCGCTGACCGCTGGGCGGCCGGCAGTGCGCTGCGGGCGCGGACCTTGACGGCCTTCACCCTGGGGCCCCTGGTGATGGGTGCGGTGCTGTGGCTGCCGGCGCCGGGGTTCGCCGTGTTCATCGCCCTGGTGCTGCTGGTCGGGGCCTGGGAGTGGGCCGGGCTGGTCGGGATCGAGGTGTCGGCGGCGCGCGCGGCCTATGTCACCCTGCTCGCCTTGGGTCTGGTGGGCCTGTGGGTTCAGGACCAGTGGCAACCCTGGCTGGTGGGCGCGGGCGCGGCCTGGTGGCTCGTGCAGAGCGTCGCCCTGGCGCGCGTGGGCCGCATCGATCCGCGGTCGGGACTCAATGGCGCGGGCGCGCTTGCCGGGCTCCTGGTGCTGTGCGTCGCGTGGGCGGCACTCGTCCAGTTGCACGCCCGTGAACCCGCCGGGCCTGCCCTGGTGCTCTTTCTGTTGCTGCTGATCTGGTTCGCCGATTCGGCCGCCTATTTTGCCGGCCGGCGCTGGGGTGGGACCAAGCTCGCCCCTTCTTTAAGTCCCGGCAAGACCCGCGCCGGGGTCTATGGGGCACTGGCGATGGCCGGGGTCGGCGGTGTCCTCTTGGGCTATCTCCTGGCCCCCGGCGTCGGCGGTCTCCTGTCGGCAGTCCTGGTGTGTGCGGTGACCGTAATCATCTCGGTCGTGGGCGATCTCTATGAAAGCCTGCTCAAGCGTCGCCGCGGTGTCAAGGACTCGGGTCAATTGCTGCCAGGACACGGCGGCCTCTTGGATCGGATCGACAGTCTGACCGCGGCGGCGCCGCTGTTCATGCTCGGCCTCAACACTATCGCGGCGGTAAATCCATGATCGGCGTGGCTGTACTCGGTTCCACCGGCTCCATTGGGCTCAGCACCCTCGACGTGCTGGAGCGCCATCCGGAGCGCTTCCAGGTCGTGGCCCTGACCGCGCACCGCAATGCGGAGTTGCTGGCGCAGCAGTGTCGCCGCTATCGCCCGGCCTATGCGGCCATGGCCGATCCGGACGCGGCACTGAGCCTCCAGTCTCTGCTCGCGGGGATGGCGGGGGCGCCCGAGATCCTGGCCGGGATGGTGGGGCTGGAGCAGGTCGCGGCCCTGCCGCAGGCGCAGTACGTAATGGCCGCCATCGTCGGCGCCGCTGGCCTGCGCCCGAGCCTGGTGGCAGCCCGCGCCGGTAAGCGCGTCATGCTCGCCAACAAGGAGGCCTTGGTCATGGCGGGCGCCCTGTTCATGGACGCGGTGGCCGAGAGCGGGGCCGAGCTGTTGCCGATCGACAGCGAACACAACGCCATCTTTCAGTGCCTGCCGACGGGGTTTCGCGCCGGTCTGGCGCAGGTCGGGGTGGAGCAGATCCTGCTCACCGCCTCCGGTGGCCCGTTCCGCGACTGGTCGGCCGCGCAAATCGCCACCGTGACGCCTGAACAGGCGTGCGCCCATCCGGTCTGGAGCATGGGACGCAAGATTTCGGTCGATTCGGCGACCCTGATGAACAAGGGACTGGAGGTGATCGAGGCCTGCTGGCTCTTCGGTACCGGACCGGAACGGATCACCGTTGTCGTACACCCCCAGAGCACTATTCATTCGCTCGTCCAGTACAAAGATGGGTCGGTCCTGGCCGAACTGGGGAATCCGGATATGCGCACACCGATCGCCCATGCCCTGGCCTGGCCGCAGCGGTTCGATTCCGGGGTCGCACCGCTCGACCTGGTCGCGCTGGGCCGGCTGGAGTTCCAGGCCCCAGACCCGGGGCGCTTCCCCTGTCTGCGGCTCGCCTTCGAGGCGGCGCGCGCGGGCGGTTCCGCCCCCCTGGTGCTGAATGCCGCCAACGAGGTCGCCGTCGCCGCCTTCCTGGACGGTCGGGTCGGCTTCCCCGGCATCGCCCGGGTGGTGGAGGAGACGCTCGCGTCCTCGCTGGAGGCCTCGGTGGCCGGCCGGGACCTGGCCTTTCTGATTGAGTTGGATCGCCGGGCCCGCGCGAGCGCCGAACGCATCATCGCCGCCGGGTCCGTCTAAGACGCCATGTCAATCCACATATTGGAAAACATTGGCTACTTTCTGGTCGCCCTGGCGATCCTGATCACCGTGCATGAATTCGGGCACTTCGCGGTGGCGCGTCTGCTCGGCGTCGGGGTGATTCGTTTCTCCGTGGGTTTCGGGCGGCCCTTGCTGCGCTACCAGCGCGGGCCGGACGCGACCGAGTATGTGCTGGCGGCCATCCCTTTGGGCGGCTATGTCAAGATGGTCGATGAGCGCGAGGGGGAAGTCGCGCCGGCCCGCCGCCACCTGGCCTTCAATCGTCGGTCCCTGTGGCGACGCGTGGCGATCGTCGCGGCCGGGCCGGCGTCCAATCTGCTGTTCGCCATCCTCGCCTATTGGGTCATCTTCATGGCCGGGGAGAGCGGCGTGCGGGCGGTCGTGGTGTCGGTGCAGCCGGACTCGATCGCGGCCCAGGCCGGGTTCCAGGAGGGGGATCGACTGCTGCGCGTGGGCAACCGGGATGCCGTCATCTGGGAGCAGGCGGTGTTCGCCCTGATGGCGGAGGCGCACGCCGGCGACGACCTCCAGGTCCAGGTGCGCGATGCCGCGGGGCGCGAGCAGGACCGTCGGCTCGACGGCAAGCAGCTCGCTGCCTTGCCCGATGACGCCGGCATCGTCGCGCGGGTCGGACTCAATCCGCGCCCGTTGCGGCTGGACGCGATCGTCGGGGACCTGCTCCCGGGCGAGCCGGCGGAGCTTGCCGGTCTCAAGCCCGGGGATCGCATCCTGGTCGCGGACGGTGAGCCGATTCGCGACTGGGCGCATTGGGTGGAAACGGTGCAGGCGCGGCCAGACCGGACGCTGTCGGTTGAGATCGAACGGGCGGGTGCGCCGCTGACCCTCTTGGTGACCCCGCGCCCCTTTGCGAAAGACGGCAAGACGGTCGGGCGCATCGGCGCCGGGGTCCAGATGGATCGGGTCGACATCCGTTACGGTCCGCTGGCCGCACTGGGGCAGGCGAGTCGCAAGACCCTGGACATGAGCCTGCTCACCGTGCAGGTAATCGCGCGGATGCTGGTGGGCCGCGCCTCGGTCGAGAATTTGAGCGGCCCCATTACCATGGCCAAGGTCGCGGGCCAGACCGCCAACAACGGGTGGGACTCGTTCGTCAAGTTCCTGGCCGTCGTCAGCATCAGCCTGGGGGTCCTGAACCTGTTGCCGATCCCGGTCCTGGACGGCGGTCACCTGCTCTATTTTTTCATCGAGTGGATCAAGGGCAGTCCGGTGTCCGAGTATGCTCAGTTGCAGGGCCAAAAGGTCGGCATCGTCCTGATCGCCGCCCTCATGGGACTGGCCTTCTACGTGGATCTGTCTCGGTTCTTTGGTTAGCCGTTGCCGATCCCGTATACTAGCGCCCATGACGACGCGAAAAGTCCCGATCCCGGCGCGCTTTCCCGTCACCAAGTGGCCCTGGGCGGCTCTGGGCGGCTTCAGGCGGTGCCCGCCTGGTTCCGTTTTACGGCAAACAACAATGGCGGGGCAACCCTGTCGCGTGCGGGCGCCGGAATTTTCGGCGCCCTTTGGCTGCGGTCCGCAACCGAGCGGCGGCTTGACCCTGGGGGGAGTACTCCTTGCACCTAGCATCTGCTGACATCGGCGGCGGTCGGCGTCTGCCGACCCTGGCCTTTCTGTGCCTGTTCCTGTTCGTTGCCGCGGTGTCGGCCGAGCAATTTCAGATTGCCGATATCCGCGTCGAGGGCCTGCAGCGAATCGCCCCCGGCACGGTCTTCAACTATCTCCCGGTGCAGGTCGGCGATACCGTGGGGGACGATGTCACCGGCAACATCATCCGCGCCCTCTACCAGACCGGCTTTTTCGACGATGTCCGGGTCGAGCGGGAGGGCAATATCCTGGTGCTGACGGTGCAGGAGCGTCCCTCGATTGCCAAGATCGAGTTCGTCGGCAACAAAGATGTCGATGAGAAGACCCTGCGCAAGGCGATGGAAGAGATCGGGCTCAAGGAGGGACGGGTGTTCAACCGCTCGGTGCTCGATCGCATCGAACTGGAGTTGGAGCGCCAGTATTATTCGCGCGGGAAGTACGGGGTGCTGGTCGTCTCCACGGTCTCCCCGCTGGAGCGTAACCGAGTGGCGATCCGCATCGACGTGACCGAAGGCCTCACCGCCCGGATCAAGCAGATCAACATTATCGGCAACAAGGCTTTCGAGACCAAACAGTTGCTCAAGCAGTTCGAGTTGGGCGCCACCGCCTGGCATTCCTTCTACTCCAAGAGCGATCAATACTCCAAGCAGAAGCTCGCCGGGGACCTGGAGCGACTGCGTTCCTATTATCTGGATCGCGGCTACATCAAGTTCGACATCAAGTCGACCCAGGTTTCGATCAGCCCCGACAAGAAAGAGATCTACGTCACGGTGGTGGTCGATGAGGGCAGTCCCTACACGATCAGCGACATCAAATTGGCGGGTGAGCCGGCGGTGCCGGTGGAAAAGATGTTCCCGCTGATCCAGTTGCGCCGGGGGGAGCCGTTCTCCAGGAAACTGACCACCGAGAGCTCCGAGCGCATCTCCAGCCTGCTCGGCGACGAGGGCTATGCCTTCGCCAACGTCAACGCGGTTCCCGAACTCAACGACGCCACCAAGCAGGTGATCGTCACCTTTTTCGTGGACCCCGGCAAGCGGGTCTATGTCCGCCGCGTCAACATGAAGGGCAACACGCGTACGCGCGACGAGGTGTTGCGCCGCGAGATGCGCCAACTGGAGAGCGCCTGGTTTTCCGCCGCCCTGGTCAAGGAGTCGCGCGAGCGCCTCAATCGTCTCGGCTATTTCGATGACGTTACCACCGAGACCCCGGCCGTGCCCGGGTCCGCGGATCAGGTGGACGTGAATGTCTCGGTGCGGGAGAAGCCCGCGGGCAATCTGATGGCCGGCATCGGCTACTCCCAGTCCCAGGGCGTACTCCTGAATGCCAGCATCAATCAGAACAATTTTCTCGGGACCGGCAAACGCGTCTCGCTGGCGTTCAATACCAGCGAGGCGGCCACCCTCTACCAACTCAGCTACCAGAACCCCTATTACACCGTCGATGGGATCAGTCGCGGGTTCGAGCTGTCGTATCGGGCCACCGACTTTACCCAACTAACCAACTCCAGCTACGCGACCTACACCACGGATGTCGGCATCGCCGGGGTGAATTTCGGGTTGCCCATCTCGCGCACCAGCCGCGCCGGCTTTGCGCTGCGCTATCAATATACAAATCTCGAATACAACCCCTACACTGCGATCTACTACGCGCCGCAGGTGATCGCCTTCGTCTATGAAAACGGGCAGGTCTTCAATGACGTGATCATGAGCGCCAGCTATACCGACGATACCCGCGACAAGGCGATCTTCCCGACCCGTGGCTATCTGCACTCGCTGCACGGCGAGGTCGCGGTCCCGGGGAGCGATCTGGAGTACTACCGGGTCGGGTACGAGGGCACGCGCTATATCCCGCTAACCTCGCGCTTTGTGCTGTCGCTATCGACTGAACTGGGCTATGGGGGCGGCTACGGCAGCCTGAACGCGCTTCCGTTCTTCAGCAACTACTACGCCGGCGGGCCCCGCTCGGTGCGCGGGTACCAGGCCAATACCCTGGGGCCGAAGGAGATCTCCCTCAACGCCAATCCCACGGGCGGCAACGCAAAACTCGTCGGCAGTATCGAACTCTTTGTCGCACCGCCGGTCGGGGGCGAGTTGGAAAAGACCCTGCGCGTCGGTGTTTTCCTGGATGCGGGCAATGTCTGGGTTACACAGGACAATTTTCTCGTCTACCCGACCGGCTTCGATCTCGGCGAGCTGCGCTTCTCCACCGGCATCTCCGCCAGTTGGCTGTCGCCGATCGGCGCCCTGTCTATCAGTCTGGGTATCCCGCTGAACGAGAAGCCGGGGGATGAGACCCAGGTCTTCCAGTTCGGTGTTGGTCAGACCTTTTGAGCGCCGGGAAGCCGCACGTGAAAGCGCTGACAGTCGGGTTTGCGGCCTTGACGCTCGTCCTCGCGGGGGTCGGCCACGCGGAGAACTACAAGATCGGTGTGGTGGACCCCAACCGGGTGGTGGAGCGCTCCCCGCAATACGAGGCGGCGGGTAAGGCGCTGCAAGTGGAGGTCGAGGAGCGGGAGCGCAATCTGCGCCAGCAGCAGGAGCAGATCACGGTGTTGCAGAGCAAGCTGGAGCGCGACGCGGCCCTGATGAGCGAGAGTGAGATGCAGCGGTTGCAAAACGACATCCGCAGCCGCAGCCGCAAGCTCAAGTATGCCCAGGACGAATTCCAGGAGGACTTCGCACTGCGCCAGAACGAGCTGCGGACGAAGCTCGGCAAGCAGGTCCAAGAGGTGGTGATCGAGCTCGCGAAGGAACTCGGCATCGATCTGGTCATTTCCGAGGGCCTGGTCTATTACAGCCCGCGCGTCGATATCTCGGACCTGGTGATCGAGCGGCTGAAGCGGGACGCCGCCACCAAATGAGCGGTCTCGGTCAGGTGCGGCGAACGGGGCCGGTGCTGTGATGGCCCCGGGCATCGGCCTTGCGCAGCTTGCGGCCCTGTTGGGTGAGCCCTGGCGCGGTGATCCGCAAACCCGGGTGTCGCGGGTCGCCGAGTTGAGTAGCGCGCAGGGCGACTGCCTGAGTTTCCTCGGGGACCGCAAATACCTCGCCGCGCTCGCCCACACGAACGCCGGGATCGTGATCCTGCGTGAGGCGGATGCGGATGCGGCGCCGGTCCCGGTGGTGATCAGTACCAACCCCTACTTGAGCTTCGCGCGCGCGGCACGCTTACTTTATCCAGCCCCGCCGGTCGTGGGTGGCGTGCATCCCGCGGCCGTCGTGGCGCCGGACGCGCTGATCGATGCCAGCGCCTGGGTCGGGCCCACGACGGTGGTCGAGGCCGGGGCCCGGATCGGGCCGCGGGTCTTCGTCGGTCCCGGGTGCATCATTGCGCAGGGGGTCTGTATCGGCGAGGACAGCCGCCTGGTGGCGCGGGTGACCCTGTGCCGCGGGACCCTGGTGGGTAAGCGGGTGCTGCTGCACCCGGGGGCGGTGATTGGCCGCTCCGGCTTCGGCTTTGCGAAGGATGGCGAGCGCTGGGTGCGTATCCCCCAGGTCGGCCGTGCGGTGCTGGGTGACGACGTCGAGATCGGTGCCAATACCACGGTCGACCGCGGTGCCATCGGCGATACCGTCATCGGCGATGGCGTCAAGCTCGACAATCACATTCAGATCGGTCACAACGTACAGGTCGGTGAGAACACCGCCATGGCCGCGATGACCGGCATTTCCGGCTCTACCCGGATCGGGCGTAACTGCACCATCTCCGGGGCCGTGGGTATGGCCGGACACCTGACGATCGCCGACCAGGTCCACTTCACCGGTCAGGCGATGGTGACCCGCTCCGTCCCGCAGGCGGGGTCCTACAGCAGCGGAATACCAGCCATGCCCAGTGCAGACTGGCGACGCAACGTGGCGCGGTTTCGACAACTCGATGAACTGTCGCGCCGACTCAAACAACTCGAAGCGCGCGTCGCACACTTAGACGTCGCGCCGGCGCCGGAGGACGATTGATGCAGGCATCTCAGCCTTACCAGGTGGACTCAAACCCTGAGGCGCCGGCCACGCCGGTCGCTCGGGTGGATTCGGATGTGATCACCATGGATATCCACAAGGTGCTGAGCCTGTTGCCGCACCGCTACCCCTTTCTGCTCATCGATCGGGTGCTGGAATTCAGGCGCGACGAGCGCCTGGTCGCGCTCAAGAATGTGAGCTACAACGAGCCCTATTTCGTCGGGCACTTCCCGGTGCGCCCGGTGATGCCCGGGGTCCTGATCATCGAGGCCATGGCCCAGGCGACCGGTCTCCTGGCCATGGCGTCGCGCCCGGAGGAGGTGGGTGAGAAGGCCCTCTATTATTTCGTCGGCATCGACAAGGCGCGTTTCAAGCGCCCGGTGGAGCCGGGTGACCAGTTGATCATGACCGTCGACCTGTTGGCGGTGCGCCGCGGCATCTGGAAATTCAACGGAGAGGCACGGGTGGATGACCGCCTGGTGGCCAGCGCCGAGATCATGTGCACCGCCCGGGACTTCATCGCTTGATCCATCCCGCTGCCGTCATCGATCCGGGCGCTGAGCTTGCCCCCGGGGTGGAGGTCGGCCCCTTTGCGGTCATCGGTGCTGGGGTCCAGATCGGTGCCGGCACGCGGGTCGGTCCCCATGTGGTGATTCGCGGCCCCACCCGAATCGGTTGCGACAATCGGATCTTCCAGTTCGCTTCGGTCGGGGAGGACCCCCAGGACATGAAGTACGGCGGGGAGGAGACGCGCCTGGAGATCGGTGACCGCAATCAGATTCGCGAATGCGCCACCCTGCACCGCGGGACCGTCCAGGATCAGGGGGTCACCCGTATCGGTAATGATAACCTGTTCATGGCCTACACCCACGTCGCCCACGACTGCCGGATCGGTGATCACGTCATCATGGCCAATGCCGCCTCGCTCGGGGGCCATGTGCAGATCGAGGACTGGGCCATCCTCGGCGGCTTCACCATCGTGCACCAGTTCTGCCGCCTGGGCGCCCACAGCTTCTGTGCCATGGGCTCGGCCCTGAGCCGCGACGTGCCGCCCTATGTCACGGTCGGCGGCCACCCCGCGGCACCGCACGGGATCAACAGCGAGGGGCTGCGCCGCCGCGGCTTCAGCCCGGCGGCCATCGCCGCCATCAAACGCGCCTACCGCGCCCTCTACCTGGCCGGACTCAAACTGGACGAGGCCCTGGAGCGGATCCGCGGCCTGGCCGCGGAGGCCCCGGAGGTCGCCGCCTTCGCTGCCTTCGTGGCCGACAGCAGTCGCAGCATCGTGCGCTGACATGGCCGCTGCCGGGTTACGGATCGGCATCGTCGCCAACGAGCCCTCGGGCGACCTCCTGGGGGCCGCCGTCATCCGCGAACTCAAGCTGCTGGTCCCGGGGGTGCGCTGCATCGGGGTGGCGGGCCCGCACATGCTGGCCGCCGGCTGTGAGACTCTGTTGCCGCTGGAGCGCCTGTCGGTCATGGGGCTCACCGAGGTGCTCGGTCATCTGCGCGAACTGCTGGGATTGCGACGCCAACTCAGCGACTATTTCCGACAGCACCGGCCCGATTGCTTCATCGGTATCGACGCGCCCGACTTCAACCTGGGGCTGGAGCGACGCTTGCGGGCGGCCGGCATCCCCACCGTCCACCTGGTCAGCCCCACGGTCTGGGCCTGGCGCCCGGGGCGCGTCAAGGGGATCCGGCGCGCCGTCGACCTGCTGCTGTGCCTGTTCCCGTTCGAGGAGTCCTTCCTGCGCCGACACGGGGTGGCGGCCCGTTACGTCGGTCATCCGCTGGCCGATGAAATCCCGTTGCAGGTCGACCGGGCGGCCGCCCGTGCCGCCCTGGGGCTGCCCGCGTCCGGCGCCCTGGTCGCCCTGCTGCCCGGTAGCCGCCTGGGGGAGATGGAGCGACTGGCGGGACCCTTCATCGAGACCGCGCTTGCCTGTCTCGCCGCCCGTCCGGGGCTGCGTTTCGCCGTGCCCCTGGTCAGCCCGCGGCTGCGCGCCTGTTTCGCCGCACACCTGCTGCGTCTGGCCCCCGAGTTGCCGGTGACCCTGGTGGATGGGCGCAGCCGTGAGGTGATCGCCGCCGCCGATTGCGTCCTCACCGCCTCCGGTACCGCGACCCTGGAGACCCTGCTGCTCAAACGCCCGATGGTGGTCGGTTACAAGGTGCATCCCTTCACCTATCATCTGCTCACGCAGTTGCGCTTGGTGAAGGTCCCCTATGCGGCGATGGCCAACCTGCTGGCGGGGCGCGAACTGGCCCCGGAATTGCTCCAGGACCGCTGTCGCGCAGACCTGCTGGCGCCGGCCGTCCTGGGCCTGCTGGATGATCCCGAGCGGGTCGCCGCGATCACCGCGGAATACGCCCGTATCCACGCCGGGATGCGGCACAATGCCGCCCGCGCGGCGGCGCTGGCGGTGCTCGAACTCATCGGGCACGCGCCCCCGGCGTCTCTGGGGGGCGAGCCTTGATCATGATTCCAGCCGTAGGGTGGACAAGCGCTAGCGCAGTCCACCGAATCCCGCGCCGCCGCTGGTGGACTGCGCTGCGCTTGTCCACCCTACGGTGGCTCAGTCGCGTTGCCCAGGTCGAGCCCCGAAGGGGCGTGACATACCAGCCCAGGGCGAAGCCCTGGGTTAGGCGTTCAGTATTGTTCAGCCCTGAAAGGGCGTGACATGGCGCACGCTGACGGGTTCCACCAGGTGCAGCAGAGGTACCGACGTGCTCAAGGTCTGTTCATTCAATATCAACGGCATTCGTGCCCGGCCCCACCAGTTGGAGGCCCTGAGGGCGGGGCTCGACCCCGATATCCTGGGCCTGCAGGAGTGCAAGGTGGTCGATGAGGAGTTCCCCCTGGGGCAGGTGGAAGGGGTGGGTTATCGAGCCCATTTCCATGGCCAGAAAGGGCACTATGGGGTGGCACTGCTCAGTAAGGCTGAGCCCTTGTCCGTCGCCAAGGGGTTCCCGAGCGATCCGGCGGACGCCCAGCGGCGCGCCATCACGGCGCGCTATGCCCTGCCCGGAGGCGGCGAGGTCACCGTCATCAATGGCTATTTCCCCCAGGGCGAGGGCCGCGACCACCCGGTCAAGTTCCCCGCCAAGGCCCGCTTTTATCAAGACCTGGCGGCCTATCTGCACGACTCCTTCAGCCCCGATCAGAACCTGATCGTGATGGGTGACATGAACGTGGCACCCCTGGATCTCGACATCGGGATCGGGGCGGATAACGCCAAGCGCTGGCTGCGCGAAGGCAAGTCCAGTTTCCTGCCCGAGGAGCGGGAATGGCTCAAGACCATCAGCGACTGGGGCCTGCACGACGCCTACCGCGCGGTGCACCCGGCGGTCGACGACACCTTCAGTTGGTTCGACTACCGCTCCAAGGGCTTCGAGCGCGAGCCCCGCCGCGGCCTGCGGATCGACCTGATCCTGGTCAGTGCCCCGTTGAGGGAGCGCCTGCGCGACGCCGGCATCGACTATGCCCTGCGCGCCATGGAGCGGCCCTCGGACCACTGCCCGGTGTGGGCGAGCTTCGATGTCTGAGTGGTTCGCCCGGGAGTGCCAACGCGGACCGAGGCTGTGCGGCGAGGACCGGGCGTCCTCGCCGGGCGCCTGACCCCGGCACCCGCGCCGTGGCTGCGTCCGGACCATGACCGCCAACCGACCCATCGGCGTCTTCGACTCCGGCGTCGGCGGCCTCACCGTGCTCACGGAGATCCGCCGCGAACTGCCCGCCGAGGACCTGCTCTACGTGGCCGACTCCGGTCATGCCCCCTATGGCGACAAGTCGCCGGCGCAGATCGAGGCGCGCGCCGTGGCGCTCACCGAGTTCCTGATCGGGCAGGGTGCCAAGGCCGTGGTGGTCGCCTGCAACACCGCCACCGGGGCCGCCGCCCGGCTCCTGCGCGCCCGCTACCCGGTGCCCATCATCGCCATGGAACTTCCTGCTCGAGGACGGCGAACGGCTCAAGGTCAGCACGGACTGGGGTCTGCCCGACGCCGAGCGGGTCGCGCATCCGGCGGACGATGGCAGGCTCAGTTCTTTCGACTAACCGCTCCAAGAGCTTTGCGCGGGAGTTGGGGGGCTGTTGATCGACCTGATCCTGGTCCGCTCCCTCTCTAAAGAACGCCTGCGCGATGCCGGTAGCGACGATGACCTGCGTGCCATGGGCCGGCCCTCAGACCAAAACCTAGTTTAGGAAAGCTTTGAGATCTGGCTATAAGTCATCGAAGTAAAAGGATATTTCCCATGAATAATGCGAGTTTGCCTGAGGTATCTGGCATAACCGTTTGATGCTATACTACTATCATCCCCGTGAGGTGCTACGGCGTAAGAGTCCTGTGGATCACTTCGCCGGAGGGCCGGAGCAGCCCTTCCGATACTGTCCGCCAGGGGCCGGCACGGTACGGGGGCAATGCTAAACCGCTTCGGATGAGCGATGTGGTGGGACTGATATCCGGGAGAAACTCTCTTGGACATCAGGTTTAAATCACTTATAGAGGTGCGCCCATGCTGATGTCGCCTGTGAAGCCTGACAGTCTCGTAGTCCAGAACGATCAACGCGGAATGCAGTCCCTGCTCCGGATGCTGGTCCCTTTGCCCTCTTTGAGAGCCGCACAGGCTCTACTTGCCGAACGTCAAAGGATCTTGTGCTGCACGGGCTTCCCAGTGGACGGACACCCCGAAACCGACGGTCCCGCGGGGGCTGTCGTGATCGCACACGCGATGAGCGGGCTAGGGCGCGAGGTTGCAGTTGTATCTTGGGCAGATACACTCGACGCGATGGGTTCGAGCCTGGGCCAGTTGGCTTGCGTGGCCATTCCATGTGGGAAGCGTCCGTCAAAGCTGAAAGGTGCCGCCGTCACGATTGAAGTCTGTGGTAGGACTGCTGACGGCTCCTACCTCAATATGCGTGGCATTGATGTACGCAACGAAGCGCCTTGGTTTGAGGACGCCGTCGGTACACATGCGCTGGTGAGCATTGGTGACGGGGGGAACGAGTACGGCATGGGCTCTGCGCCTGCGGCTTGGTTTGAGGGCCGTTCCGTCGAGCGGCCAATCTCGACATGCGACGTACTTGTGCTCGGTCAGGTGAGCAACTGGGGGGCGTTGGCGGTGGTGGCCGCGTTATCGGCCGAGACGGGGCGAGACCTCCTGCCTGACCCGGAGAGCTATGAGAGACTCCTGCATAGCCTTGTGGATGGAGGTGCGGTGGACGGCGTCGCGCATTCCCCGCAGCCAACCGAGGACGGATTTCCCGTTGGAAGTGGCGCGGCCGTCTTGCGGAATCTCCGGGACTGGGTTTCCGCGGCCGCAAGTCCATGACGGGAATCCCATCGATAGGTAAACGATACAGTGGATTGCTGGTCGCGGCGGCGGTTTACGTCTCTTGGGCGACGACTTGGCCCGTCGGTAAGTTCGCCATGTCGCAGTGGACTCCCTTGGGGCTCACGACCACGCGGCACTTCGTTGGCGGTTTTATATTACTTTCCCTCGCGGCCTATTACAGTGTGTGGCCGCGGCTTCCCCATCGCAATGAGATCGTCATCGGTGTTCTCCAGTGTGGCGTCTATTTCTATTGCAGCTACCGTGCCCTTGAACTCGGCACCGCCGCCATTACAGCGGTGATTGCTGGCGCTTACCCGGTGTTGGTGGCGTTGCTTAGCCCGCGGGACGAGCAAAGGCGATTGGTCAGGATCTTGTCATTGGTGCTGATGGTGCTCGGTGTGGGCCTGGTGGCCTTCGGCGGGGCTGCGGATTTCAAGGCCATTGCCGGTCAATCGACGGAGGTACTAGGCTGGGCCGCCGCCGCAGCGATAGCGATGGCGCTTGCGACTCGGGTGCCGAGGCCTGCGGGATCGGTCTCCGAGGTCGTGCGGTCGATGGCAATAGCCATGCTTTGTGGTGCTATTGCGACGGGTGCACTTGCTGTCGTATTGGGCGACCCCTGGCTGCGGGGTGCGCCTGGTTGGAACGACATTGGTACCCTAGCATGGCTTTCGGTGGTTGGAAGCGCCGCGGTATTCGTCGGCCTGGAGTGGCTGCTGCGTCGCTATAAACCCTGGCGCGTATCGATGGGGTATGCCGCCGTTCCCGGGATGGCGGCGGCGATGAGTATGATCTGGCTCGGTGAGCAGATCAGCGAATGGGCGGTCGTTGGGTTGCTGCTGACCCTGGGTGCCTTGGCCCTAACAGAATTAGGTAGCAGGCATCCGCCGATCATTGAAAGCGCCCGGTGACTGTAGTCGACACCGGCGAGCGCCAGGGGCTAGAGAATTCCTGGGCATCAGTCCTGGCATCCTGGCCAAGACAGCGAGGGTCCAGTGCCGATGCCTCTCATTCCCCATTTGAATCTGGTTTCGTAGAGAACCCCGCGGCCTGAATGCCTCCAGCTTTGGCGCCGGGATACTAGCTAGCGCCCATTAAGGGGTGTAAAATATTACATTTCGCCGAGACCCCTTGGCCTGACAGTGGGAATGCCACTGCGGGGATCGCGAGGAACGATTGCCGTCACGCTATCCGCATTGTCTGGGTCCGTCTGTTCTATCAACCAGTCCCAGAAAAGATAGATATCCAGCCTATAGTTTTCTCGTAGCCACTTAATGATTGGCGACAAATCCCTGTGAAGCGCGCGGTCGACGGTTACTATAACTAGCGCATGTTCTAAGACTAGGTCGCCTGACCAGCCCAGCATGCCTATAAATTCGTAGAAATTACAGATGGCGCGTAGCCGTTTCCATTCCTCACCAGCAAGGAATTTGATTGGGTCTTGGTCGTATTTCATCTGCAGCGTTTCGAGTTGGTATTTCTCAGGAGTGTTACGTATGTCGTATCTAATCTCTAGCACCTTCGTCCACCGATCTGCGACCTGAAGTAAGAATTCTGCTTGGCTTTGGTGAATTTGGATACGAAAACCGTGTTTGATCTGTCCCGCCTGGTAGCGTACGTAAAGAACCATTGCACTATTGGCAAGGAACAAGAGAAGCGTCGTGACGCATAATGCAACCGTGGCCCAGGCCAGAATTTCTTCAGGCGTGGCCCAGGCCGGAATGTTTTCAGGTGTCATGTGGAATCTCGCTAATGTTGAGGCTGGTGGTGGCGCTATCGGGATGTAACGAGGGATCGAAAATGGTCTCCACGCTCTTGGAACGAAGCGTAGAGGTTGTAACTGGGAGCGCCGGGCGAGAACAGACAGGTATCGCCGTTAGGGGTCCTATCCCTGGCGATGATGACCGCTCGATCGAGGGTGTCAACCTCAATGATGTCTTGGCTGGGCAGAGCCCTACGTGCCAGACGGGCAATGACTGAGCCCGTCTGCGGCAGGAGCACAATCGTACGCACTCCAGCTGCTACAATCGCATCAATCAACGGCGATACGTCGTATCCGCGATCATATCCGCCTGCAATGAGTGTATGAACGGCGGGTGACAGTGCCTGCAAGGCGGCTGCTGCGGCCTCCGGGGCGGTCGACAGGCTGTCGTTTACCCAGTGTATACCATGATAAATCCCTTCGTCCTGCAGCCGATAGGGTAGACCGCCAAAGGTCGACAGCACGGTGTGCAGATGCTCCGGAAGTGCGCCGAACAATTGCGCGACGGCAAACGCGGCAACGGCGTTTTCTCGATTATGCCTTCCCGGAAGGCGCATCTGCGTGTCTGGGAACAGGCGCTGGTTGCCGCAGCAGAACCAACCGTCGGCGAAATGGAGTGCAGCCGGGGTGTTGATGGCTTGCGACGAGGCGGGCAGGACCGCCCCTGCGAATTGGAACGCGGAGCGCGCATTGTAGCGGAAACGATCACCCGGTCGCTGCGTGAGCGCAATTCGAGCCTTGGCGTCATAGTAGGCGCGCGCGTCACCGTGCCAATCCAGGTGTTCCGGGAACAGGTCAAGGAGGCAGGCGACGCTAGGGCCGCAACCTTCGGGCAAGTCCGCGCATTGGTAGCTCGACAATTCCATGACCGTAACAAGCCGGTCGTTTACGATGCGCTCGAGGTTGTCTAGAGCAGGCTCGCCGATATTGCCGACCAATACCGAATCGATCCCGGCCTGCTGCAAGACCAAGTGAGCCAGCGTGCTGGTCGTGCTCTTGCCTTTGCTGCCGGTGATGCCGATAACCGGGAGACCCTCGTTGCGGAGTTCGCCAAGGAAGAGATTCGTCGATGTGGTTTGGAAAAGGCGTCTGGCGTCCGCAGCCTGCCTGATCGGGTGGCTCGGGCCGAAGCCAGGTGAGCGAATAAGAACGTCCAGGTTCGACAGCGCGCTGACGGCATCGTCACCAATGTTCAGAGCCGTATCGGGCGGCACTTGGTCCGCATGATCGGAGAGCACATGAACAACCGCGTCGTGACCGAGTCGACGCAGCAGCCCCAAGGTCGAGTGGCCCTCGCGTCCGAAGCCGAGCAACCCGATCCTAAGCTCAAGAATGTCCGAGATACGCATGCAGCCGTTGCTCCCAAGTCGTCGGAATGCGATGAGGACCATGAACTGCCATGGCTGCCTCCCAATTGCTCGCTGAATCACCTATCATCGGCGCGACACGTTCGGAATACCACCCCGGCAGATGTCCGCGCAATCGCCCGGTGTTCGCAAGCCGAGTGAGTGCCGCTCGGCTCTCTTCAGCGGTACCAACACACTCGAATGGCTTGAGTCCGGTGATACCGATCAGTTCTTCTAAGACCGGAAGATTGCGCGGGTCCGAAAGAAAATCTCCCCCCAGCATGCCGAGCATGGCCTTGTCGTCCAGATGCGGGGCCAAAATGAGTTGAACGAATACGCACTTGGGACAATGGCCGCACCAACGCGGAGCTTCTGCCTGTGGACTGAGATGACGAAAATTCGAGTTGCAGGACGTGAAATAATCGAAGTACTTGGAATGCCGAGCGAACTCCGCCGCAATTCGCAATTCGCTCAGGGGACGGAGGATGCTGAAATAATCCGGTCCGCCGTGCAGGCGGCGCGCGCACCAATTCTGGAAACCTTCTTCAAAGCTCAGCGACTTACTCCACTGGTGGTTAACCGAGATCCCGTTCTGCACCAGATTGCCTTCGTTAGCGCTACGCTCATTGGCGGCGATCACTGACGAGTACCCTCCGATGTAGGCGACCAGGGTAGAAACGAACGCGATACATGCGGAGATAGGGATGTGCCCGTTCAGGGCGCCGTGCCGGTTGAGATCAAATAACTTCGGATCAATCACCCGGCGCACGACGAGATGACGTAGATTCATTGCAGACGTGGATCGCTGTTGCCACGCTGAAGTCCCAACCGTAAGGGCATCAGCAGGGACGCCGGCATGCCGTACGATCTCACGGGCTACCGCGGAGTCTTTACCCCCACCAACGAGTACCAGACTCCGCTCATCTGGGGTTCCGCCAGCCGAAGCGCTTACGGCCTCGTTACCAGTCGGAAAATGCACGCGGCCACGTTGGTCCAAATCGTTGCGAAACCAGAACTCGCCAAGACCTTCTGTATACAAGGTATCCCAGAATCTGGCGTCCTCAGTGGTCACCGGTGGCGCTATGATATGAGCGGGAATCGCGGCCTTAAAGTAGGAAACACCAAACGCCCGATGCACACCGTCAAGCAGGTGCTGGACCACGGGATCGGTTGGATCCGGCATGGGCAAAGCTACCGGTAACTCAAGCTTCTCTTCAAAGGTGATGTCCGGATCCGGTCCGCCTGCCAATCTGTACTTCAGCGAGATGACTCGCCCTGAAATCCCCGTGCCGGAGAACTCGAAGCTGTCGTGGCGCAGTCGACTCAGCATTGTCTGTGTTCGTGTGCATGTTGGCAAAGTAAATTGTCCTATAGCTTAGTGGGAGAACGCTGCGAAATCAAGGGCGGAGGGATTAAGGAGGTGGATGCGGGTCGCGAGCGAAGGTCCGACCGGACGGCCAAGACGAGCGGACACGTAGTGTTTCCTGAGGTTACGGATGACCCCAAGGGCCAAGGGCCGCCGCCCAGACGGACCGAAGTGCTTATCATACACATAAGGTGCTCAAGAATATTCTACTCGAAGCCAACTTCACGTCACGCGATGGAGACAATGGCTGGCGCTTGCAGTTCTGCGTCAACTTGTTGCAAGATAACCATTGTGGCCGACTCATTATCGCGGGGGCATCGTCCTGGCGCGCCCGCGATCAGCCCGAGTAAGGCTTTCAAGGGCTAGCTGCGTGTTGAGATCTGGTGGCGATCACGATCAAAAACGCGTGATACTTCTGGATTCCTGAGCGGTGTGCGTGCTTGGCCTAAGAAATTCACTGAGACGTTTTTTTTCTAATGGGGTTTTATTGCTATGAAAATTGAAGTTTCTTCCCATCTAAGTGACATCGATATTGTCAGTCGCGTGAGAAATGGGTCAATTCTTGTGGAAAATCTACGGTTTCGCGCAAGCGATCTCTGGGCTAAAGGGGGCTCGACGCCGTTGCTTGTTGAGGAAGGGAAATTTTACTGCCCGGTGTGTTTTTCTCGATTGCCTGCTGGTTACCGCTTAGTCGAAGAGGGATGCTTTTTTGCATGTGATCATTGCATTCCATTTCTGGAATCCTAGTGGCGTTACACTCCGTTTTGGGTCGGGGCTGCCATCAGCTCGGGAATCGCGTTGGATCGCTTAGGCCACCTGCGCGGGCAGTTCTGAAGACAGTATACGTGGGGCAGTTTTTTGGACAGTATACCTAACTCTCGGATAAGGGGCACGGATAAGGCGGATAAGGGCCCAGTGCGGCTTGGCAATGTCGCGTAATCTAGTGGGTGCAAGCCCCACCTGGGTAATCGTGAGCCGCGAGCCCAGTATCGAGCCTTGCGGTGCGCACGGTAACGGGCGTGTCGATGCGTAGGCGCGAAAGCGGCCGAGGTGTAAAGGTAACGGGTGGAGCCGACCTTGAAGGTGTTGAGCCCCGAAAATTTTGGTCGGAGAGTGCCGAGGGTTTTGGCCCGCTCGCAGGCAAC
>Ga0247842_10002409_pt1 | contig 27904 bp, 26 predicted proteins | sample LaCruzMarch2015__3_FD_192411 | JGI IMG/M metagenome (GOLD analysis project Ga0247842, IMG submission 192411) | Freshwater microbial communities from meromictic Lake La Cruz, Castile-La Mancha, Spain - LaCruzMarch2015_19m | ecosystem: Environmental > Aquatic > Freshwater > Lake | place: Spain...
TGCGTATATCTGCCATCTGTCTCCATCGGTAATATGATGATATATTTTCATAAGTGACTCTTATAGGTTAAAATTATCTACTATAACCTATAACTTTTCTGTTGCACTTGTTTCTATAAATTTGGAAAAATAAAAAGCTATGACAGAGATACAAAACAAAATAATTACCGCTTTCCAAACATGGATTGAAAAATCAAATGACAATGATTTCGTTGTTGTAAGTCATAAAGGAGAATTAAACGCTCAGGCTATTCTTAAAGAAATGAAAAAGGGTAGTGAGTTTGGTCTAAATTTTTTAAATAGTATAGAAAAAATGGTATTTAATATACCAGAAGATTGTAGCATAATAAGTGGAAATGGTGAATTGTTCGGTCCGGATATTGTAAAAGAAATGAAGGAGGGTACGGACTTCGGTCCAGGTTTCTTAGCAAGCTCTTTGGAAGTTACCTTCGATACTTTAAAACTAAGTTTTACAAAAAAATCTGAACAGTAAAAACATCAGAGAGTCGGCGTATTGTGCGACTCTTTTTTTATTGGTGAGATTGCTCCCGGGAGCAAAGTAAAAAAAACTCTATAGTCGATTGGTGGTATTCAGTTTTGCACCCGGTGGAATAGTATTGGGGTTGACATTTAATAGGAAATATATACTGTAAATATCACGAATTTCCAAATAAAAATAAAATTATTAATCAAAAAACAAAAAAAATGAAAAAATTTATTTTTGCTATGTTTATGGTGATGAGCTTGGTTGCTACATCACAAGTGTCTTTTCAGAAAAATCAGTTCATTTCTTTAGGAAACAGCCTGGATAATACCATGGTTGCTACCGATGATATGGATGGTGATGGGCAATTAGAAGTAGTGGCAATGTATCTATCCAATGACACGATGTGTCTTGGTATTTACAAGATAAATGCCGATTCTAATCTGACTACAAAAACGAAATTCACTATAAAAACCGGTATCTATTCAAGTTTGGCGATGAGAAACTTTATCACGCTTAATGCAAATCCTGATACTCGTCCGGATATTGCGTATGTACATGGTGATTCAGTTACTATTCTGTACCAAAAATCTAATGGTACATTTTCATTGGATAGTAGCTTAACTATGTATTCCGGACTTAGTGTGGACGGAATTGCAAAAGGCGATTTTGACAACGATGGCCTTGATGATTTTGTTACCTGTAACTGGAATACAACGCACATTACGCATTATCACCACACCCTAAGTGGGAGCGGTTTTTACAAAACCCATATTCCTGCAGTTCAAGCAGGATATAATCAGATAAAAGTTGCTGATGTGAACGGTGATGGTTGGGATGATATTCTTTTTCTGGCAGGACAATCAATGGAGTCAGGGGTATATGTAAAAATAAACGATAATGGGGTTTTTACTACAACTCCTGGAATGTATCTGTATTTGATTAATCAAATAACTGCACAGACCGGTATTACTAATTCAGTTGCATTCGGGAATTTTCTCGGGACAGGACAAAAATTCTTTCTGAGCCCATTGAGTTATCCAAACAATTCCGTTTTTTTCAATACAATAGGCCAAAGTGATCAGGTAGTATCTTTGCCTCCATTTGGTAAATCAACTACGGTAGCTGATTATAATAATGATGGTATTGATGAATTAGCGGTATTGACCAGTCAATCAGGAGAAAGGTTGATGGTAATAGAATTTAGTTCAACTGGTACGCCTACCATTAATGCATTTCCTCAACAAATGTCTGGGAACTATAGTTCAATGGATCAATCAATTGTTTCGGGTGATATCATCGGAAATGATCAAAAAATTGATATCATCACTATCTCTAATGATTTCAATGGTGGGATAACTATCTGGAAGAACGATTTGGTTACTACAGAAATCGAAACACAGAATTCTTTGGATGGTATTTTTATTTATCCTAATCCGACCAGTGATTATATCACTATTAGTGGTATAGATACGAAAGATATTTATCAAATTGTAATGACGGATAGTTCGGGACGTATCGTTCTGGAACAACAATATCAAGGAAAAATTGATATCAGAAAATTTCCGAAAGGAATTTACTGCGTCAAAGTAAATTCAGATAAAAAATATTTTTCGAAAAAAATTGTTGTTCAATAAAAAAAATCAATGTAATTTCAAGCTGATGGTATATTCATCAGCTTTTTTTTATTGATGAAATTCCTCACGGGAGCAAATTTTATTCTGGTCGCCCCATGGTTTTTGCTAGCTCTTTGAGGTAGGTGTCGACTTGCGTATAAGTCTCTCATTTGCTAGATATTGCAATATATTTTTCTCTGATGTTATCAGGGAGTTTATCAGTAAAATACTTACTTTCTTTCATAAACTCAGATTTATGTCTTAAGGTAACTGTGGTCTCACCCAATTGCCATTTAAAATAGTATGAATTATTCATTATTGCATGTTCCATTTCATCAGGTCTAAAATCAATACATGCAAATCATCATGGTTGCTTTTCCATTTCTTCTTCAAAAACTTCTTTTAACTTATATATCGTACCAATGGTAATGCTCTCCTTTTTTTCTGGATGGTGGAGAAAATAACTTGCGAGAATGGTATCAACACCTATCAATTCCATGTTTTTTTGTTGGTGAAAAAATAAAAGATTATTTACTATCTTTGCAAATAGTTTCCATAAGTTCGAGATAGGTTTTCCTAATTTCTCTATCTATTTTAGCATTGAAATATGACATATCATCATCAAACGCTTTTCTATCTTTGAGAATGATCTTATTTTTTTCAGCATCTCTCATAAAGAGGTGAGGACTTATATGCATGATATTATAAATAGCATCTCTTGTTTGGTCTACATAGACGAAAATCTTTTTTTTGCGGAAAGCTTTTTCCAGTTTCTCTTTGATATGATAGATAGTTTCCAGCATAATAAAATCTTTTTCTGGATGGAGATGAAGATACGTCGCTACGATATTTTCTGCTCTGATAATGTGTGCAACCATTTTTTTTGTTTGTGAAAAAATAAAAGATTGTTCTTTTTGATTTTGTAAAAAAATGTAGATGAGGAGTAGAAACGAATATGTAGGTCTGATGATATATCCCTCAAGAAAATATGATGACGAGTCGAGGAATTTTTTTGTCAGTATAAAAATATGTTCAGCAAAAGCAAACAAAAAAAAACTTTGCTCCCGGGAGCAAAGCAAAAAAAACTGTATAGTCGACTGGTGGTATTCGTTTTTACTCCCGGGAGCAATTTTATCTCATTTATCTCAATACTGCATCCAAAACATCTGCAGTGGTTGATCTTATTTTTTCTTGGATCGCATTGATCTCATCATTGAGCAATGTTTTTTCATAACTTCTGTAGACTATTCTAAAGGTATAACTGATTTTTCCAGCGCCGAATTTCTCATCGTTTTCATAGGTATCCAAAATAGTAACTTGTTCTACCAGGTCTCATGAAAGGTCTCTCACGAGATCAAAATATTCATTGAGACTTATTTTTTTATCAATGATAAATGATATGTCTCTATAGGTCGAAGGATATTTGCTCACGGGCTGAAATTCTTTAGTGATATCTCCTCGTTGGGAAGTGATTCTTGGATCTTGTGACCATACAATCCTAATATCTGGAATCTTCATTTTTGGCATAACTAATCTTTCAATCCCTGGCCCAAATGCCCACCCGTTGTACTTTTCCGCGTCGATTCATAAACTCTTGAGCACACTTCATTTGACAACTCACGATCATAACAATTCAAGTCGTTCTCCATTGAATTTTACTTCTGCTTGCAGACTTGGATCCGTATAAGGGAAGGTGTCGTCTGTGATTCTATATTCGATATCTTCTCCATAGATGCTGATGATCAATTGTTTCAATACGTCATACAATTCTTCTTTACCTATTTTTTCTTTGGATTTTTCTACAAGATACAAACCATCTATCTGATGAAAGACAGGGTAGTGCTTGCTATCTATTTCATCTCTCCTATACGTTTTCCCTCGAGAAAGCGCTTTCAAAATTCATTCTTTTTGTAGCTTTTCTTGAATCTCAGGTCTAGTCAGATAATAGTATCGCAAAACCGTAGTATGTGTCCTGAGTATTTTATCTTCATTCACGAAATACGTATCAGACTTGCTTCTTGCAGGATGATTAGGTGCGAAGTCAAAAAGATCGAACGTCTCATATAGTCAAACAATTTCTGGTGTTTGGACAATATCAAAATCTTTGTAAAAATCCAGATTAAGGATTTTTTCTACAATTAGGTTGACCGGGTTTCCAGGCGTCCTACTAAGATCTGGCATATCATACATGCGGCAGATTCTTTGCGCTTCTGGTGTGGATTGGTTTCTCAGCTCATTGATAAGTCTTTTTTCTTCATCAAGAGCACAAATAATAGTTTCTTTCATGTGTATATGATAGCAAAATTAAAAAAAATCTCCACTGTTTTTTATGAGGAGATCTATTGTGTAGTATGAATATATTTTTTATCTACAAAATCTCCTTTTTCTCAAAGAAAAACACAAAACTACTGAAAGTAAGGGAGATTTGGCAAAGCATATACTATGCGATAGATAAAAAATGTTGTCTTGAGTATACATATATTCGAGAAAATTACAAGAGTTCATGATTATTTCTAGAATAAAGAAAATACCAGATTACTCAGGTACTTTCATATATGTTTGAATCAGATTTTATTATGGTAGGGTATCTCGTTTTACCGGAGGACGATTAGCTTTAAAGGCTATATATTGATTTTTCAAAAACAAAAAAAAACATCTTTTTTTATGCTAACCGAACTAAAATCAAAGATATATCTTTATATACGCTAGTCAAAGAGTTGGAGCTTCTTGACTATGTTCGTTATGGATTGGAGGAATATCAAAAATATATAAAGGATAACAATATATAATTATATATGTTACTTAGTACATTTATATATTAAATGGGTTTGGTACTGTACAGGTGTTGTTGCCAAGATTAACATATCAGCTACCACAAGACACAACAATACAACTTCCCCATGATGATCCGTTCCATAGCTCTTGTCATACTCAATTAGCAATAGTACATGATCTGAAATTATCTACACAGAAACTACTCTCTAAGTGTTGAGTTCCACCACATGTTGGAAGAATGGTACATGCATTTCAATTTTGAACATATCAGTTGTTGCACGATGAAACAGAACAGGTTCACCATAATCCACCAACCCAAGTTTGTTGCCCAATTCAATTTAATATGCTACATGACATAGTGTTAGAAACACAAACGCTTCCACTTAAATGTTGTTCAGAGGTACAAGTTGGTACATATAATGTACATGAGTTTCCATTTTGAACATACCCATTATTACATGATACTACTGTGCAAATACCATATACATTATTAGCTCAGTTTTGTGTTCATACTCCATTATCTATTGTGCAAGATCTGGTCTGTGTTACATAACATGCATTGTTGTTAATCGAATATCAGGCAATACAAGATATAACATTACAAGATCACCATATTCAATCCACTAGTTTTTTCTCTCAGGTTCCATGGTAGATATAACATGATTGGGTATCACTAACACAAGAACCATATTGCATCGCAAATCAATCATCACAAGAATCAATCTCACAAGTTCATCGTGTTCTTCAGTTTCGTTCTTGAGTTCATTCTCAATCATTTATACTACAGTCTTTGGTATTTGATATACATAATGAACCATCTTGGTGTTCAGTATCTGGATTGCAATTTTGGTTTGTCTTTTCTATTTCTATGGAGTCTATTATCTGGTCTGCAATATTCTTAGATGTAGCATCATCTTCATCGTAAGTAATATAAAGATCGAAAAAAATATCTCAGTCTGTATATATAACATCAGCTCATATAGTGCCACCAGTATTAATTTTTGCTCTAATGACTCATAATTTATTTCCATTAATATATTCCGTATCCGAGCTTAATAATTTGTAATAAGAGAAAGAAGTTCTATTCTGTGTTATCATATCGTCTATTGCATCATCTAGAGTTGTATCGTCATATGTGGAATGTCTAAAATAAAATATTTGAATCCAATCGTGATTTGACGTGAAACGATACGTTTCACTATCCAATTCTGCACTTCTTCTAGCCCGATTGTTACCGTAAATATATACTTTATATACATCGTTTGGTCATTTCACCCATCAACTGAACATGCTCTGGTATTCTGTTAGGCATTCATTTGGACAAGTATCTAAATCAAGTGAGCAGGCCAATACATTCTCTGGAGTATCACAAACAGCAGTATTCATTGTATCTTCTTTGTCAGCTCTTTGCATCATAAGCATTACAAGTCATCTTTTTTCTGGTGCATTAGGAGTGTTAATATAATTCATGATGCCAGCGTCCTGCAACGCAGCTAGATGGTCTGCATAATATGGATCGCTTCAATCATACGTATCTCAAAACAGAATTCTAGAAAGGACTGTTCCAAATTGAGCTCTGTTTACAATCCCATTAGGCATAAATTCACTGAGTCCTACGCCCATAAGTCCCATTTGACAAGCCTCCTGAATATATCATTGCAATTCAATGGTTTGGCTAGAAATATCAGAAAACCAACAATACTTAGAAGTATCAGCAGTTAGTCAAATTACCTCTTTAGCATAATTAACCATCATCTTAGCCATGTGAGATCTAATAAGCGTCCCATACATATTAGCATTTTCGATTGAAGATTGTGTAGTTATACCCATTGCATAAGCATAATCATATGCACCTTGCATTTCAGGTGAATAGGTAATTGGCTTTGTTGTTTTTGTCGACGTGCTCTTATTTGAGGTGGGCTTTGTTGGAATAGTTAGAGTGCTAGGAGGTTGCCAGACATCGTCGAATCTCTCTCAAAATACCAACAAAAAAGAACACGAGACAAAGAGACATACAAATATTAGCTTAATGTTCTTTTTCATTGTGAGATGTTAATGAGTAAAAAATTATGGGTTACAGGTGCAATTTTCACTAGCATATTTCATAGCTAGATCCCTATCTTTGATGGAGTTCATGTAATTCTTGTCGCAAGTACTGAAGTCAAAATCTTCACTCTTACATTTACATCGTTGTAGTGATCAGTCAGATCAAACTACTGCTTCATAGTTAGTATCACATATTAATGACTGAGAACTGCTACTGCATCGTGCATTCTTGGTGGCATCTTTACAAGCACCATCTACCAAACATTGATTTGATAGACAGGTTGGTGTTGATGTCTCAGTAGGTGGGCTTGAGATGGTTGTAGTAGAAACAAAGACACCCTCATTAAATAACATAGCTAAGATAACAAGCGGTATTGTTAAGAGCCATAACCATCTAGAGTCCCAATTCTTTTTTTGACCACTAACTCCAGCCTGTGATTGAGTTCGTTGTTGGCTTATTGGAGTGTGTTGTTGAACTTTTTTCTTCTGTTGGTGACTTTTTGAAAAGTCGGTTTGATTTCCTGTAGGAATTGTTCTTCTTTTAATGTCAGATATCTCATATCTAACAATACCTCAGAACGCTTTCAATTCATAATTATCTCATATTTTTGCATTCCTATTTATCACTATAGCAAATCCGTCAACAGTCTTCATCTTGCCAATCTCATCTTCATATATAATAAATTTCTTCACATTCTGCTTCTTTGTTGTATATTTATGAAGTATAAAATTATCAACTGTGGGAACGTCATGAATACTTCACAAACATATATTCTTGAAATTTCTAATATATTTTCCAAGCGCAGATGTTTGTGAATAGTGTGATAATAAATATTTAAATAGATCACTATTATCTGGATCTTTGAGGTCATTTTTCTTAAATAGAAGATAGTCCTGTAGTCCATACTTTTCCAATTTTGGGTTGTCTATAAGCAGAGAGATTCAGAGATAAATTAATATCTCAGAGAAGTCATCAAGTCATTCATGGAAAAAATCTTCATTTCTTTGACAATGCTGATAGTGTGAATTCCCTGTTTCCATAGATTTTTTACCCTTAAATTCTGGGATATACATTCCGTCATAATCAATCAATCTAATCTCTCCATTATTAAGTACCAGTATATTACCTTCCTGAAAATCTCAGTGTCAGACTCACATTTTTCTTAGATCCCTAAAGACATTCAGTAAGTCATCCCTCAACTTAGTGAGTTCTTGTATGTTTTTTACGTATCTTTGCATATATTTCAGTAGAGAATTTCAAGTTATCCAATCCATTTTCAAAATTGGATAATAAATCCCCTGGATCAGAATCCCCTTGTCTATAAAATCAAAGTCAACAAAATATGGTCTCTTGTTTTTCTTTATGAAATCAGCGATTTTTTGCAGACGGATTTTTTTTTGGTCATGATATACCGTAAAACATTTGAGACTATGTTCTTTTTTTGTGGATTTATGTATAAATTTAAAGACAACACCAAAAGTTCATGAACTTATTTTCGGCATTCACATATTGTTTTTATCAATGACGCAGGATTTGATTTCTTGATCACTGATGATTTTATCATGACATCCTCCAGCAATACGTTGGACATAGTCATTTTTCTCTGGATACTTAATTACCATGGAAAGAATTTCTTCTTATATGTAAAATATATAAATGAAGTATCGTCATCTTTCATAACTACTTTCTCATCACCAAAATGATGTCACTTGTTTTTGAAATCGGTTATGACATTACTAATAGGATTTTTTGCTGCTAGAATGATATCTATCACTTTTAAAAACTCATCACGATTTTTCTCATAAACGGATAGTAGAAATTTGCCTATGCCATCACTACAGACTATAACCTTTTCATTGTTGTTTAGCTTGCGTGTCCCCATAATAAGACTCTCTTTCATCTTCTCGTTCTGAGTATTGTCAGTATTAATTAATATAGGATTCTGGCTGAAATCGGCAGAGTTCTCGTATGGATAGAAGAATACTTGTTTGTCCTTTGGGGATATAATAATAAGCGGGCTATCTCATATAATAGCATAATATAGCATATCTCATTTTATATACAATCAAGTAAGTGATGCATCAGATCACTTAGATAATTTAGCATATGCATGCCAAGGTAATTTTTTTGCTTGCATGAGACGAGATCGTTCTTTTCCTTCAATATCAACGAACTTCGTTAGTGCTTCAAGAAATTTATTTTTACTGTCTGTATGTTTATACAATGTTTTAGAAAAATATTTTAGTATGCTTCTTCACCATAATCACGAATATAAACTTGTTGATGCACCATCAGAAACTCACATAATTATTTCTGATCCATATTTTTGTACAAAAGCACTATCATCGCTTTTATCTTCGAGTAATTTAGGAACATTGAAAAAGAGTATCCCATACTTTATCTCATAGTTTACATCGATTTTTTTATGCTTAGGGAGATTGTCTGTTTCTTGTTCATGAATGTCACCAAAATAACTTTTTTTGTTTGCTTTCTTTTCAGTTTGTGTAGCTATTGTTATCGGATTTTCATCGTCTACTTGAGTAATATTTAATGTAACCTTATGTGCTTTTTTTCATTCGATAAGTACTAGCCCAAGGAGGACACACAAATCAATGATTATAATTATTATAAAAAAGAATTGTTTTTGTTGATCTCACTTATAAAGAAAATATATGCAGTAATTTGCAACTACGAATACTGTTATGGATAATGCAACACAAATCCAATAGATGTATTTTTTCATATGTTATTCTGCGTGATTTGGTAAAGCATCTGATCATCTCCTAGTTCCGATATCGATAAATTTTATGAGATCAGCCAAATCAGCGTTATATACATATCACTTAGCTCATGCTTCAATATCATTGCCATTCCTTTTTGCTATTTCGATTGAGGAGTCTGGTAATGAAGAAGACATGTCAAATAACATTTTGGCATTTCATCTATTAACTTGTAGTTTGCTAGGAAATTTGATGGCTGATGAAGCTCAAAATACATCCAAGTGAGCGTTATATACTAGGGCGTTTCAGTCGGATGTTCATAATTGCTTAATCTGCTCTGCTATATCAGATGGATCTCCATCAGTGGATTCACCATCAGTAATGTTGAGAATAGCTGGTGGGTAAGAATCGGGGAATACACCAATAAATTTTTCCACGGCCTCCTTAGCTAGCTCAAAAGCCTGTCTCATTGGTGTCATTCCATAGGCTTTGGCATCAAACCACACAGGGAATTTTACAGCAATATCTATGATTCCACCTGCTCAATCTGATTCTTTTTTTTGTCTATCCTCAACTCTCAATGGATGGTCTGCTATTTCTGAAATTGGTATGATGTCTTTATTTGCTAAATCTCATTCAAATGCATAGCTTACATCTTGTTCATTACCATATCATATGACTGATATATAGAAATAATCTCTTACCTCGCCATTCCTTGAACATTCTGTCACAGTGTTCGCGATGAATTTGTTTATAATATCCCTAACAGCTTCTGCAGACGACATCCGTGTTGACGACTCTTGTCACATAGACTGTGATTGATCGATCAAAAAACAAAATAGTGTGGGTTTGGTACGACTGATTTCTTGATTGTACATGGCTTATAGGTGTTAAATAATAAAAGAGATTATTCTTTATGATGAAGTGAATCAAAATAACTTGAGGATTCTGTTTTGTGTGATTTATTAGAATGAGATGCTTTTACATTGTGTGTAGCAGATGTGGTTGAAACTTTTACTGAGGATTTCTTGCCTGCTATAGCATATCCAATTACCGCCCATATTCAAAACAAAAATCATAAAAGCCATGCTAATCAAGAATTTCTTCAATTTTTGTTCGCGATATAACTACATCGAAATGCAATTCATCCTCTTATGATTACCGCAATCACAATATTCTCCATCGTTATTTTTTACTATGTAAAGAGTCGAAATAACTTGATTGTGTCTGTATCTTTTTTTGAGATGTAGATATGGTAGAATGAGATGTATGGTTATTTGTCCCTGATAAATCTTGTACTCACTGTGCATATTCTGCTTGAGTGATATGTCAGTCGAGTAAACGCTGGTTTAACTTGGCAAGAGGTTTTAATGTATTAACTTGATCAGAGTCTAGTTTGACTCAGTATTCACAAATGGGACAGTATAGAAAATGATATCGTTCGTAAGGGAATATTGGTATAAAGAAAAGCGTGAACCATGTAGTCACAACTTTAAGATAAAAATAATCTTCATTATTACAATGAGAACATTTCATTTTATGAGTAGGTCATACATTTCGTGCAATTCTACGTCATCGACCAAATATAATCATTGATCTTATTCAGAGAATAAAATATATTAATTCTTATAATAAATTGATTTGAAATAACTAGATAAGTTCTAGTCTTTTTCGTTTTACGTGGATTAATATATCATATATATTTGCTAATGAATGTCAATCTTATTTTGTTTCAGAAACTGGTGTTATTTTTATGACAGAATTTCTATTTGAATTCTGTCTGATTCTCTATATACACTCTAGTGAATAGTCATCCTATTCCTCAACCTAGTTATTGTTTTTACTTTGTTAATATGCCAAATGAAAAAATGCATGTTTTGTTGAAAAGAAATTAATGACAATGACGTTAAGTGTGGACATTGTTGAAAGGAACAGCATGTACCAAAGGGGCAACCTGCTCAAAGTGTTTTCATGGTAGGTAATAAAAATGCAAATCAATCCTCCCCGCCAACTCATACAAACAACAAAAGCTCTTCCCATGTAAATGTATTTGCGACGGGAAATAATACCGTACACAAGACAAATAATACATCTAATGTTAGTAATAAAAATCCTTTTGCGACACCTAGTACGGCAAACAATCAGAATAGCTCTGTAAATGCTGTCAGTAATTCTACTACTAAAAAAACATATAATTGGAAATTATATGTGCAGACTGCGGTCAAAAAAATAGCTAAAATCAAATCTATTAAACGCAAATGGGTTTACACTATGGCTTTAATTATAATAATAATCATTGGGGGATGTTTTGTTTATCGTAATCTTGCAACAGGAAGCCTGTACTCAAATGAAAATATATACAAATCTATAGTAGAAATAATTGTTGGAACCTGAAACGAATCTCAGTTTCAATGAAGTGCAATAATATTTTCAAAAGATGGTCTTATATTAACCAATAATCATGTAATAGAGAACGAAAACTTCTGATCATCGTTTAATGATATTCAAGTATGTATTCTTGAGGAAATTACGGCTGAACCTAATTGTGATTATACCGCAGACTTAATTGTTAGAAATCCTAGTGAAGATCTAGCTATCTTGAAAATCAAGGATTATGATTGAGAAAACTATATAAATTTATTCCATGGTATCAAGACCCCAAAAACTCAATATCTTGAGAAAAGAATAAAGGTAATTGGCTATCCTTGACTGTGATGAGAAAAGATGACAGTGACTAAATGAATCATTGCTTGATTTGACAAGAATGATGATTTCAAAACTGATGCGGAGATCAATCATTGAAATTCTTGAGGATGATCTTTTGATGAGGACAATGTTTTCTTATGAGTACCATATTACGCAGTCTCTGATGATAATTGAAAAATATCATATATAATTTCTATATTCAATATCAAAAAACGATTTAGTGATCTGTTATACAAACAACCAAAGAACAATGCATATTCTTCAGAATATTTTCTAGAGAAAAATATAAAATATGACAATTATAATATGAAACAAAATTCAGTAGACTCAGAGAAAGTTCATGATAATTTTGCGTGGATAGAGCACAACACAACAAAATACAATGAGGTTATTAAAAAAATTGGAGATATCTTAGATATTGTCCCAAGTAGTCCATTGGCATATGAATATATGGGAGATGTATATTATGACTTATGACAATATGATAAGGCCTTAGAAATGTACAATTATTCACTTGAGCTTGATCCATATGTTATTACTGCTAATGCAAAATATGGCTCATCTCTCATTGCACTGGGAAGATACGAAGATGCAATATCCATCTATGAGGATTTGATACCTATCTTTGAGTATGATAACGAAAGCCTTGCGATTATATACGAGGCTCTATGAATCTGCTATGAGGCAATATGAGATAATGATTCAGCTGATTCTTATTATTTTAAGGCAAAGGAGATGAACAAGGGTAACTAAAATTAATATTCGAAGGTTGTTTGTTATTTCCACGATAGAGCCTGGTAATACAAAAACCCAGTCGCGCGCGGAATAGCCACTCTTTATTGATATGTTAGTTATGATGGGGTGTCTACTGTCTTACTGACTCTACTATATATTATTTAATTTATTATTACTGTTATTACTTATTATTATTCAGGGTGCTCTATCTTTCAAGGCAGAGCAACCTCCAAGGATGAGTTGGTATATACTACTATCTATAGTATTTTACTATAGCGCTTCGTCGCTTCGCTCCTCGCGTCACGCTTACGCGTCTTTACTTCTGTGACGGGACGCGCGACGAAACGCGTTAGTAGTATCGGTCACCCAGCTCCGCACCCCGAGAAGTCGGGGGCTACGCTGACCTCCCCCTTGCTACAACGGGAGGACTACATACAATGTAACCTATTCATACTTCTCCCACATTATATCGGAAAGACGTCCTTGTTAGTTATGGACTCGCCACTTTTGAGTGGGTGAGTTTTTTCAAATCATGGACATCTACGGACTGACCCAAAATTCCAGTCAATCACTTTGGGGCAAAGCCCTACGCTCATTCCTTAGGACCACGACTTAAGGGTAAGTCGCTTTGATGTCATAAGGAATGGCATCGATTGACTTGAATTTTGTTCACTTTCCGATTATTCACTTCCGTTATTTTTTATCCTTTCCAAATCCACTATGTAAAATCTATCGCATTCTCAACAGTGGCATACTGGATTTATGCTAAAGACAGATGATCAGCAATGGTCATTTTTTTATATTGTTAAATCTTTTCTTACATGCTCAATGAAATTAAATTTTTGAAAACACTTATCCAACATCTCCAAGAACGTGAGAGCGAAATCACGGACGAAGAGAAAGATGGATATTCAAAAGCCCAGTCGTTCCTCGATGAATACTTGATGGAAGTCCAGGACGATTTGGAATTTGAATACAGCGACAACAGGTATGGTAACGACAACTACTACAACTTTTAACTTTTAAACAACGTAACGATGTACAACGAAACAACCTTAATACAAGAATGATACCTTAATAGGAATCACATTTCAAGGAGATTTTACTTAGGGATAGGTAATCAACGCCGCTTGAAAGAAGCGGGGTATCCTATCCCCGAGCGATTGACCCTACGACAAGCGAAACAAGCAGGCTTGAAAATCAAGCCAGGATCCAAGGGTATCGTAGTTGAGTACAAGGATAATGTCGAGGTTGAGGAACGCGAAGGCAATCAGATTGTGAAAAAAACTGTGCCGTATCGCAGAACGCACGTGGTTTTCAACGTCGCTGAGACTGTAAAAGCGTAATAATATAATACCTCCTGGGACATGAGGGTAAAAGGTCCTATCTTTTTTTTATATTTCATTGTCAGTTGGACGATAGAAGGATCGTTTTTCGTCAACACAAGGGCTTCAAATTGAATCTTATATATTGATTATACGGTAATTATAGAGGTTCTCTTGTGGAATGTAGTTCATATTATGAAAGTTATGGATATGTTCTTCTACTATTTGTACTTCTCTTTGTCGTTTCCTGATGGTATTAGTTGAAACTTTATACACTTTAGCGGTTCTTCTAGCTCAAAACAACTTACTGTGATTCAGTATGGTGGCTCTGTCTGAGGAACTATGTTTCTTCTTTTTAGTTCAAACACTGAACGTTCTATTACAATCAGAGCAATGATATCTTTGTACTAGTGCACTAGTCAATCCGAACTTTCATAGTCTAGGGGAACTGCAGAAATAACAACTAAGAAGTTTTCATTCCGTGGTATGAAACATCTGTTAATATTAAGGGAATAAAGCTATATACATAGTATTGATAATTGGAGGAAAACAAACTAGATTCTTGAATCTTTTATGTTGATTTCATATGGCAACCTCAAGTCAAATATATATATATTGACCAAGATATTTATTTTTTGTATGTTTTTAAATAAGCCAAACCGATTTATTCCATAAACACTAAATATGAGAAAATGTCCATTTTGTCACGAGGATAACCCAATAGACGCAAGTTCTTGTAGATATTGTGGCAGAATACTTATTGAAAGAACGTGATCAATATTTGAATCAGAATACTCTTCTACGAAAAGAAAAGTAACCGCAAAAAAATATTCAAAAAATTACAACATTGTTACATTGATATTATCTTTCCTGAAGAGGTTTAAATGGGTTGTTGGCTTTTTTGTAGTGGTTTGAGTTATCAGTTGGATAAATTCGATATCAGGAAATAAGTACCAACAAGAAATATCGTCTGCTGTAAGTACCATAAGTAGTCATGTAAAGAGTATTGCAGAATATCAGTGAGTAGAAACGAATAGCGCAGGTATCGAGCATGAATCTTATCTGTATGACAATGCCAAGCTGAATATAACCTTGTTTTATGATACCCTTACTAATATAAAAAACATCTATTCTAGAGCTAGCACAGAATGAAAAATCAAATGAGGGGATCAAGCGACTTTTGTTAGGTACTACAAGACGATATATTTCTTTAGTTTGGAAGAAATAATAAACAGAGCATATACCAATATGGATTCGGAGACTATAGGTAGATACAAAAACGAGGCGAAACTATTAAAAAATGATTCACTCATTATGCCTTATATTGATATCACAATTTTTAACTCACGATTAACTGCCCTTGAAAGAGTCAAGCATAGACTTGATCTCTCTTTAAGACTAGATACCCTTGAAAAGGACATTGATTACTGCCAATCATCTTGTTCGGTTGATAGATACAATGCTTTGGTAAGAGAATACAATGGGCTCTTGCCTGACTTCAATGGAAGTAAGGATGCATTACAAGATTTTTTTGAGACAACTATGGAGCTAATAGATGTCTCAGTCCTATTCCCGACACAAGATCATATGGATCTAGTGAATACGAAATAGTATAAAAAATACTTGGCAGTATTTGGCTAAGTAAGTTAAAATAAGTTATTGTATTTACTTTGTATATACTGTCAGCAATGTCTAAGATCCCCGAATTCTTGTTCGCTATTAAAGATCTGACCGAAAGGTGGAATGCTTTTATGGATTATCTAGGAACTAAAAATGAACTTTTGCCTCCACATTTTACCAATGAAGAATTGAATGAAATAAAAAAAATGTGGAAATTCGACTCGGATGATCAGAACACTGCTAAAAATAAATTTGAATTTGAAGATGTGATCGTTGATTTTGATAATTGATGTCTACGGGTATGACCCGAACAACGCAAAGTGGTATACAGAAAATCATTCCCAGTATGAAACAGTACTTATTCCAAAAAAGCCGTTTGTGCAGTATTTGCACTACTATCTATTTTTAAGGAATGAGAGCCACAGAGACAACAGGTAATAAGTATAGAGACTGGGATATTTAGATGATATTTCCGCGTTGCATTTTCTTATGTTTTTACAGGTAAAAGGAAAGAAGGTACGAGTAATGAATTAAATTCCGGGTCTGAAATTAAAAATGTATTTCCTATTATCTGTCGCATGACGGAGAAAAGTAGATACTGGAAATTCAAAAGAAAGGGGGCTGCAATAACGGTAGAAAAAACGGTCTAAAAAGTAGAAGATTTCTTCTACTTTTTGAATAACTAAATCAGCCAACATTATAGATCCAGTTATCATAACTGGTTTTTTTTATGAAAATAAAAAATGTTCTTGCATAGAGATTTTTTCTATTCTATAGTTGGGCACAATTTTATTCACCCACCTATTATACATGGACAACTCTATTACACCCACAAAAAAAAAGATCCTCCTAAATGTGGATCAAAAACTTGTGTCTATCATGGATATTATTCTAAAGCAGAAGCAGATATCCAGGACGAAGTTCCTAAATATGATTATTGCTCAATGGATTCAAACCAACAAAGAGCAGATCAAGTCAGAACTCAGAGCCTACGAAACCTCATTGGATGCCCGTTTAGATCCTAACCAAACTGATGATGTCCATTAACAACTTATTCATCCAGCTCTTCATAGAATGATACAGAAGATATCGTAGTTTGTTTCTTAAAGATCAACTTTTGCTGTTGATGCTATTGGAGTGCGTCGATAGGGCTTGGCGGGGAGAAGGGATGAATCAGGCGAGGTTATTAAAATGAGAGTTTTTTATGTCTAAACAGGAATATGCGACATTCTACATCAAGGAATGAAAATCAGGTAGAATACACAGGAGACTAAACAGACTACAAGAACTGGGTTTTATTAGAAAAGTGAACAACAAAAGAGGAAACAAGAACGCTACGATATATAAACTTCTACCTAATGATTTCATGGCAGCCCCTTGGATGATGGGAAACAGAATAGAAAACTGACCTAAAAAACCAGGAAACAGAATAGACACAAATAAAGAGAGTATAAAAGAGAATAACGAGAGAGAGGTCTCTCCCGAGGATGTTGAAAAATTAATTGCAAGTATCAAAAAAACAAATGAGGGAGCTAATATTCCGTTTAATTCCACTGACCAGGAATGATATGTTGATAAATTATTGTCTGATCAAATCTATTTTGACGTCCTCGTCCCACTAGAGAAGAAATTTAAACATCCATATCCTAGGTGGGAATTGGTTGCTAAGATATATAAGCACGCCATGACCAATAAGAGCGATAAGTTCTGGAATGGGAAAATATCTTCATTCAAAAAACTTTATGAACACCTATCAGATTTAGCAAATTTGTTTTAACCTTTTAAAAAATAACCATGACTGTTAACCCAAACAATCTTCTTAAGAAGATTTCATCACCTAATTCAGAGGTGGTAATTTCCACTCTAAACTCTCATATAGGAGTAGCTGAAGAGCTGGACGATCTATTAGTAAAACATCAAGACAAAGATCTTTTCTTTGTGGGATGAGTATGTAAGGATTTTACAAACAAAAAGAAAATCGGTAGAACAAGTGATGCTGACATTGTCGAGAAGAACTATTTCTTCATCGATATAGATATCAGAAAAACATTTTGTGAATGATTTAATTACATGGTTAAACAAAAGGAGCTACTGGCACACATTGATGAAATTAAAGATGTACTGGACTTTGATCCGTTGTTTAGTCAACGAAGTTTTATCAATTGCTCATGAAATTGAATGCATATATTTTATATTGGCAAACATAAAAAGTTTGAAAAAGATGAATACAAGGCAGGGGTACAATATATTTATAATAAGTTTGAAGAAATCTTTTGAGATGAACATGATGCACTACAAGCAATAGATTTTAGCTGTTGTAATATTTGACATCTTGCACGCTTACCAGGTTCCATAAACCATAAAAAGGATTATGAAATCTTCGGAATAGAACAAATGTCGTGCAGGGTTCTATATGAACAAAATGTGGAGAGTGATCTATTCAATAATATTCCATTGTATGCAAAGGAGCAGGAGAAGGAGCAAGAAATTACTGCTCCTGCCAAGAAGATGATGCAGACAATCCAATCATCTATAGCTAGCGCATGATATACGAAAATTATTCCTGGTTCGCTAATGGACCAGATTAATCAGAAACCTCTGATTGATTTGGTCTTGAGTTATACATGACGAACCATTGCTCCAGATGGCAGAAATTTTGTAGGTGGTAATAACGATGATCACAAATGATGCTTTATGCACGAAGCGTTTCCCAATGTGCTTGTTATAGATTGAACCACACACATTCCAAATCCAGAGAATCTGCAGGCACACACCACATATACATTTATTAGGGATGTATTGTGTGATTGAACTCCAGCCCAAGCATTCAAGAAAGCAAAAGAATTATATCCTGACTTGGTCGATGACGATGGTTGTATAGACATTGAAAATCCATCTGATCATTTTCTTACCTATGATGATGTACTTGAAACTGCTAAGAAAGAAAGGAGGGCTCTAGATATAAACACAGCATGTAAATATGGGATCAACATACTTGACGAGTATCTTGGTTGAATATTACCATCGGAGTTAGTAGTGATTTGAGCTGAAACATGAATTGGTAAGAGCGAACTTGCTTTTATCATGGCACGTGAAAATGCTAGAAGAGGAAAAAAAGTACTACTTTTCGAGCTCGAAGGTGATATCTCTGAAATAGCACTGAGGGATATGCAGGGGCGCGTAAATGATAAACTTGAAGTCCCACTCAGAACAGTGCAATATAGATTTAATCTTGATAAAAGTATCTATCCAATAGAGGACAAGGCACTTAGTGAGATGGATTTGCAGGTTAAAAAAAATCTCTTGGTCTATAATAAATTACAAATTCCCACATTGCCATTTATTAAGCAGATTATAGAGAAGATGAAGGATACCGCTGATATAATTATCATTGATCATTTGCACTATATCTATCTAGAGAGAGATGAGGAACTTCGCCAAATTGGAGAGATAATGAGAACGTTGAAAAATATCACTGACATTATAAAAAAACCAATCATTCTCATTTCCCATCTCAGGAAGAAAAACAATGGGCAAAAAGAAAGAGATCCTAGTGTCGACGATTTATATGGTAGTAGTAACATAGGAAAAGAGGCGACCACGGTACTCCTGCTAAGTAAAATGCGTGCCGCTGATACACGATCTGTGGGTATCGAATTGTCTGCCGACGAACTAGATAAAAGATATTGTTGAACAAAAATCCTTGTAGCCAAAAGTAGAATATGATTGCCAAAGTCAGCTTTTGGATTGATATATGACACACAGAAAAAAGCGTATATGGATAAATATCAACAGCTTTTGAGCGATGAATCTTTTGCTACAGAAGAAGATAGACTCATAGATCCTGCAAGTATCGAAATATAATTTTTATTTCCTGGCTAATAATCCAAGCAAATGATAACATTAGAAGAAGCAAGAAGAATATTAGAACCAGAATTTGACAAGATCCCTGACGAACAGTTACAGGAGATGATTGATCAAATGCTGGATTTAGCCAGGATGTTATCTGACCTCTTTTTGATTTGACAATTGAGGTAGGATTCTAAAAATTGTAGGTAAGTATTTATATCCTTTGCTATTATCATGAACACTCCAGAAAAAACAGAGACATTGCAGGTTAGAACATGAATAATCTATTGTCGTGTGAGCAGAAAAATCCAAGAAACGGAACACTTCGGATTGGAAAATCAGGAGGCCTCATGCATGAAGTATGCAGAAAGAGAAGGAATAACAGTATATAAAATAATCAAGGATGGCTGAAAGACTGGCTCAAACTTCGACAGAGATGGTCTTAGACAATGTTTTGATATCATGAAAGAAAATAAAAAATCCCACCAAATCACAGATCTGATTTGCATGGACCAATCTAGGCTTTCCAGAAATGATAAATTGACAGAGTCCTTGAATAACGCACAAAAAATAAGAGATTATGGCGTTAAAATCAACTACGTGATGTATCCTATCGATAGTGAATCATCGATGGGAATATTTATGGAACAGATAATGTATTCCATAGCATCTCTAGAACGTAGAAATACCGCAGAAAAATCGCTTGCAGGCAGTAAGAGAAGGCTAAATGAGTGACATCGAAGTTTCCCTACTGTGGCAGCAGGTTTCAAAAGACAGGGTACAGGAAAAGAAAAATGTATCATTATCGATCCATTCAAATGACCAATACTCAAGAAGGCTCTAGAGATGTATGCAAATGGTGTCATCGTATCTGATATCGGATTTTTCAAATATCTCAAGGATCATGGATTCACAAGCAACAAAGGAAAAATGATGCCCAGTATTTTGGAATTTATGTTCACAGAAGAAAGATTGCAATTTTATGCAGGTAGAATTTTTCATTCTCGTTGGGGCGTTACTTCTCCGATATTAGGTAAACATCCAGCTCTAATCTCGCTTAAGACCATGGAGAAAATTAAGATGAGAAGGTGTTTGAACGCAGACATAGGAAGAACTAAGGAAGATCATAATAGTCCATTCCCCTTGAAATGATTAGTTAGTTGTCCTGCATGTGGCCGAAAACTTACCGCATATTTTTCTACAGGCAAAAAGGGGATTCGTTATGGATTCTACGGGTGCCAAAATAGGAAGTGTCAACACAGGTTTTGCATCAACGCTAATACATTCCATGAGGATTTTAAGCAGTTTGTAGATTCAGTAAAGATATCCAATGGTATGACAAAACTATTTAAGTTGTGTATTAATAGATTATGGGATGAAACACAAAAATCTGAAGAAGTTAGAGTAGAGGAGTTAAAAAGAAAAATATTCGAGTTCGAAGAGAAACAGAAAATAATAGTCAAAAGTATAGCTAATGTTACCATTCCTGAAGTAATTGCAGATCTTCAAAAGGAATGGAATATATATAGTAAAAATAAAGCAGAACTAGCAAAACAACTTGAAGCATGTAATATCATAGAGAAAAATACGTTAGAGAATTTGATAGATTCCACGAGTAGTTTTTTCACGTGTCCTCAAAAAATATTTGATTTGGGGAATAAAGATCTTCAGAAGATTATGCTGTCGGTACTTTTTGGAAAACAGATATTCTATTCCAAGGAAAATAAAGCTCGAACCCCAGAGAAGTCCAGTTTAAATCTAGTCTTAACTACGATCTGACATACACAATCACCGGTTTTCCCATATAACGAAAAAAATGGTATGCTCGAACACCACTTTTCTCAATTAGTAACTGACCTTTCTTTAGATGAATACGCGTCTCAAAACATCATCTAGGATGGCCGGGACTCGAACCCGGGACCATTAGCTTAAAAGGCTACTGCTCTACCGCCTGAGCTACCATCCCACTATTGATGTTTTTTTTAAATTGCTATTGTATTGCTATCTTAGATGAATCCTTTGAGCTTCTTGTATATCTTTGAACTTACTTTTACGTTTATTTTTGATCAATCATCCAATTTAATTTTTTTATTAATCAAATTTACTTTGAAGGTTCTCTTCGTTGCTCTCATAGAGTGAGATCTCATATTTCCAGATTTAGTTCACTTTCCAGTAAAGTCACATATTCTTGCCATAATAAAGATTAACAGACTAAAAGATTATTAAGATTAAAAGATTTTTACGAATTAGTATACAAATCTTTTAATTTTCTAAATATTTTAATATTTTAATTTGATTTATATTATTTTTTCTCTTCTTTCTTTTCATCCTTAGCAGGAGCAGCACCAGCAGCAGGAGCAGCGCCTTCGGCAGCAGCAACTACAGGAGCTTCTTCAACAACTTCTTCTGCCATAGTAAGAACAGTAACTATAGCTTGTTCTGGATCATCAAGTATTTCTACTTTATCAGATACTTTAAGATCTTTGATGAAGATAGTATCATTCATATTTTGGATGACAGAAATATCGATAGTAATATCATGTGGTAAATCTTGAGGGAACGCTTCAACTTCAACGAAATCTTTGATAAGCTGAATTTTTCCTTGTCATAATTTTTCAATAATAGATTCTCCGATCAATTTAATTGTTACTTCTGTAGTAACTTTCTCATCGGCTTTAATAGCTAGAAAGTCTATATGCATAAGTACATCACTTACAGGATCTACTTGGATATCTTGGATCAAAACGAGCTGATTGAGATTATCTCATTCAAGAGTAAGCGGAGTAGAATATCAAGCCTCTTTATATTTTTTGATGAGATCGTTTTTTACACATGCTACAGAAATAGGAGCACTCAAGTGTTTCCCATAAACTATACCTGGAACGAATCCTTCTTTTCTGAGTTCTTTAGCCGTTTTATCTTGGCGAGTTGTTACCGTAAGTTTCATTAAATTAATGATAAATGATAAATATAATAAGAGGGGATAGACGGGATAGAATCTAATCTATCTAATCTGTCTTTATCGGTCTAATCAGTCTATTTCTTTTTCTTTCCTTTGTTTTCTCTAACCTTACCACCTTCTTTATTGAGAAGATCGATATCTCTTTTGTCAGCAGTGATTTTAGATTTGAATCTAGCATCCTTTCCAACTTTGTCTCTGATATAATACAATTTTGCTTTTCTGACTTTGTATTCGTCGAGCAAAATTATTTTATCAAATTTGTTGAATGACAATGGATAGATTTTTTCTACTTCCACACCAGCAACATTTCCTCTAACAGTGAATGTTCCATCAGCATGATTAGGTTTTTTTACCTTGATAACAAGGCATTTGAACCTTCGTATTCTGCTTGTCTCTACATCTTTTTCATGGATTTCAATCTGCATCCCTGGTTTGATTTCAAGGATTTTGCTTCCATTGTAGTCGTAGAAATTTTTGAGTCTTTCAGTATTCATTTAACTAAATTATTAAGATAAATGGGAATTGGTATATTGGGGATTGGTGTATTATAAATTTTTTAATAACCAATAACTAATAACCAATAACAAGGTTTTATATGTTTATTTATTTCGCTTTCTTGTTCATGACTTTAGCTTTCCATTTTTTTTGTTGCTCAAGATTTTTTCTTACATCCATAATCACTACTTTTTCAACTCTAAATAGTGCTTTGTTGAGCTTCTTTTTTGCATTGGTTTTTAATCTAGACATACTATAATACTAATATAATTAAAATGGTTACAGGTTACAAGTTGCAGGTTATTGCCTGATTTCTAAGACTTGTTCTTTGTATCTAAGTTTATTGAGTTAATCATTTTTTTGCCAAAGCTGCATCAATCATTTTTTGAGTGACACCATATCTTTTGAGTCTTGCTTGAGCTCTTTCTTTGGTTTTGTAAATCCATTTCGTTTCTCCTTGATCAGATTCTTTTTTGATAAGATCAACATATCGTGCAATAGCCTTTTCTAGTTTTTTACCAGACTTTTGGCTTGCTCGAGAAACGTTGTACATCATGTGCTTGTACTTTGCACCACTTGTATTTCCCATTACTTCGTAATTAACAGATTAAAAGATTATTAAGATTAAAAGATTTTGTGAATTGGTGTACGAATTTTTTAATCTTTTAATATTCTAAATATTTTAATTTAATTTACATACTTTGCCATATATGCGAAAGCTTTGTTTGCTTCAGCCATCTTATGAACTTCTTCCTTTTTCTTTACTGCGTATCCTTGATTGCCGTATGCAGCAAGAATTTCTTCAGCTAATTTTTTGTACATAGGTTTTCCGCTTTTTGATGCAGTACCAGCTAGTATCCATTTGAATGCGAAGAATAATTTCTTATCTTGCTTCACTTCCACAGGAACTTGATATACTGATCCTCCCATTCTTTTTGATTTGATCATCAAACTAGGAGAAACATTTTCGATAGCGGTTTCCAATACTATTTCTGGATTCATATGTCCATTGGATTTTATTTCTTTGAGCATATCTGTATAGATCCTTCTCGCTACACTTTTTTTACCATTTTTCATGATGTAGTTGATAATTTTTTCGATCTTGGAATTTGCCATAGAACCGACAACTAATTTTGACATGATATAATACTAAAATGTTAAAATGTTAATTGATAATGGTTACAGGTTACAAGTTATCATATTGCTACTTATGTCTTGATACTTGCTACTTGATACTTGTATTTAATTATTTAGCAGCAACTTTTTTTGGTCTTTTTGCTCCGTAGAGTGATCTAGACTGTCTTCTTTTGTCTACAGGATTTGCATCGTATTTTCCTCTAACGATATGATATCTCACACCTGGAAGATCTTTTACTCTTCATCCTCTCACTAATACCACACTATGTTCTTGGAGTGTGTGAGATTCACCAGGAATATATGCTAATATTTCAGCTCAGTTTGACAATCTCACTTTCGCGAATTTTCTTTGTGCTGAATTAGGTTTTTTTGGGCCCATAACAGACACTTTCAAACAAACACCTCTCTTGAACGGAGCTGGGTTGCTGACTTTTTTGTTGTTGTCGAGTTTGTTGATACCAAACTGTAAAGCAGGAGCTTTGGATTTATAAGTCTTTTTGCTTCTTCAGTTTTTGATCAATTGATTAATAGTAGGCATATTATACTGTTGAAATGTTAAAATGCTAAATTGTTTCATTGAATTTATCTCGGTCTACATTGGCCTTTCAAAAAATTCAAAGTAAACAAAAAATTTACGTGTCCGTGACTATAGGGAAAATAGTTACAAAATCAACACAAAATTGACTAAAATGTATTGATATACCGAATCGCTTTCGAAATCTGTAATTATTTCGTTCTCTCATACTTACAGTTTCTCAAGTCGTCGGTATAACTTCGACGTTAGAAAACCTTTATAAATGGCAGGTTTTCTCGGCGTCTCAGTATATATAAAGTATTAGACAAAATAGACACTTTTTTTCAATTTTAAATTTCTAATTTTCAATTTCTAAACCGTTCTAGCATCATTCCAGTCTTAAGATTTGCAGCCGGAATATATACTAAGCAAACTGGATTTCCAATCTATCCGCTAAAGCGAATTAAATGTCGGGAATGACATAATGAAGTAATAAAATATCTTTTTAATTGATAAATTCTGAATTCATTCACGATAGGATTTTCTATTCCCGCAAAGAATTTCGATCTTCACGAACAAATACTCCAGAATATATGTTTTTGAAATATAATTTTCTCAGCCAATCACACAAAAATTATGGATTGATGTTCGAATTAAAAAAAAGCGACAGATATATCTGCCGCCTTATTATATAATAGTAGTGTATTATTTCTTCATAAATGTTTTATTGATGGATATGCCCTCAATATTTGTGAAAGAAATAATATAGGTTCCTGCTGAAAAATTGCTGATATTAATATTCACCTTCTCATTCGTTACCTCAGTACTATAGAGTATTGATCCTGTGACCATATCTATGATACGGATAGTTTTGATATAACTCGGATGAAGTCCTGATATGGCTACATCAATAGTAGCTGGGTTCGGAAAGATGCAGAGTGCATTAACTGCACTAAAGATATCATAAATACCTAAAGCTCCTACGTTCATATATTGTATCTGCGAAGCAGAACATCCCGTGCTAGGATGTATATATGTATACGTGATCATATGACTCCCTGTTCCAGCTAATAATGGGTTAAAGATACTACTTCCAGACATAACGCCTGGTCCAACAAATGTACCACCACTTTGGTCAACATATCCCATCAAATCAAATGGTGGGGTGTCAATAAATAATGGACCCATAACATTGTTAAAATTTACTAATGGTATAGGGTTTACGGTGAGTAAATCCGTTGCCGAATTATCGCACCCATTACCATCAATATAGGCATAGGTTACCAGATAGGTACCGACTCCACTTACCGGAGGATAGACCATATTGTTATTAAACACACAAATTCCGCTATATGTTCCACCGATAGGTAAACCACCAGAAAGTACAGCTGAATTAGTACTAGTACAGAAACTATTCTCCATCAGATTGAGCGAAACATTCGGTTGGGGAACAATAGTAACGGTAACACTACCATGAGCAGTACAGGTATTTGAACCAGTTACGGTAACATAATACGTGGTGGTAGTACTTGGTGATACTATGGTTACTTGTGTATTATAACCAGTACTCCAAACAAATACTGTTCCGCTATCTACAGATAATGTGCTAGTATTACCCATGCAAATAATTGCAGGGTTTGCAGTTATTGCCGGAGTAGGTGCTGAATTGATAGTTATTGCTCGTGATGATAATTGACCACCACCACAACTATTCTGTCCAGAGACAGAAATCATACCATTCATTACTCCATTGAAAGCGACGTGTACTTGTGTTGTTCCTTGACCACTGATAATAGTAGCGCCATTGGGTACAGCCCATGTATACGAAGTAGCATTTGCAATAATTGGCGTTACAAACATTAGCGTGTCATACTGACAGACCGTTGTTTGTCCGATAATAGTATCAGCAGCTGCAGGTAGAGGATCAGGACTTACCTGAAGATATCCCAACATATTTGCTGGACATCCAAGGTTGTTCTTAAACCCTTTTGCAGTATAGATACCATTAGCGTTTGCTATCATACCGAAGGAAATTGCTCCTCCTGTGCCTAAAGCACTATCAACTTGTTGATTGTTATGATACAATGCATACCAACAATCACTTTCGGATCCAGCAAGCCCCATCATTACACCGGGTAAATTTTGACAGTAATTAGTGTTGCCGGTTATCTGATATGCACTTGGTGGTGCCTGTACCATTACAGGGAAACTTGCCGAATTATGACATCCATTTAGACTTCCCGTAACGGTGTATGTGGTGTTTACGTTCGGTCCCACAGTAATGTCTGGTGTAATACTACCATTGCTCCAGGTATAGGAGTCCAATGAAAGCGGCATCGAATTCGCAATCAGTTGTAAAGTACTTCCCATACCCATACATATCGTATTTCCACCAATGGAAACTATAGAGATGATAGGGAGTGGTTTTACAATGATGTTGAATGTGTCCTTGAGTACTAGTTGGAATGCACTATCCAAAACGATTCGTACATACTGTGTGTTCACTATAGGGCTTACCATAATACTTGGAGTGCTTGGAACCAAATTCCAGTAATAAAACTGTCCTCCATAAACCGTTCCGCCAATAGGTATGGTATCACCACTACAGATATCAATATTTATTGTAGTAGCCTTGCTTGTTCCTATAGTTGATAAGAACAGCATAATGATAAAGAGTGTTTTTGTTTTCATAGTTTTTTGTTTGATTTAGTTGTTATTAGTTTATTATTAATTTTATTTTTATTTCACAAAGTACAAATATGATATTTATTTACTGAATAATGTCAAGTCTATGTGCTATTGCCGAGTTACGTTCGCATTTTATGTCTAGTTTCTAGGTACTTAGCGTACGGACTCAATTTTTTCATCCCAATTCCCGTATGCGACCTACAATAGTTATAGTAGGATAGCCAATTTCGG
>Ga0247842_10002413_pt1 | contig 27894 bp, 23 predicted proteins | sample LaCruzMarch2015__3_FD_192411 | JGI IMG/M metagenome (GOLD analysis project Ga0247842, IMG submission 192411) | Freshwater microbial communities from meromictic Lake La Cruz, Castile-La Mancha, Spain - LaCruzMarch2015_19m | ecosystem: Environmental > Aquatic > Freshwater > Lake | place: Spain...
ATGTTTTCCGAAAGATTATCCACATAATATTTTGATTGCCCAAAAGCTATGGACAACATAAATTTTCCTTGTGGTGTCGGATCAAACCAAAAAGTGGGAAATTTTAGCGTGGTTATTTTTCCAGTATCTACCAAGTAGATTATTCTTCCGCCGTCTATAGGAAATGAATATAGATTTAAGTTTAAGAGGCAATTGTGTATGCCATTTGACTATTATTAATATATGGTTACGAACAACCTTATTGAAAAATTATATATCAGTGTTGAAATAAAAATCACCCTCCTTGCGGAAGGTGATCCTTTGATATTATACCCTTTCAGTTATAAATAACCAAAAGACATTATTAGTATATCAAATGTTTGTTAAGAATCAATAACTTGGAAAGTGGAAAAAAATAAAAAAAAGTATATAATGCGTGATAATAATTAAATCTTTTAAAGATGAAAGGATTCATTGATTTTATCAAAAAACAAGGTGTGGTAGGCTTAGCCGTGGGCTTTATCTTAGGCGGAGCTGTCTCTAAGCTGGTTGCAGCTGTAGTAGAAGACATCATTAACCCTTTGTTAGGTTTGTTGTTAGGTTCTGTCCAAGGATTAAATGAAGCTTTCTTTCAGATTGGTACAGCCAAGATCATGTGGGGTCATTTTATCAATACTATAGTTGATTTTTTAATTATTGCTTTAGTAGTTTATTTTGGTGTTAGATTATTACGTTTAGATAAAAAAGAGGAAAATAAATAAAATATGTTTTCACCTTTAGAAGAAATTAAAAGCAAGCTAGATATCGTGGAGGTGATTTCTGGTTATCTTAAACTTACAAAATCAGGTCAGAATTACAAAGCTAACTGTCCTTTTCATAAAGAAAAAACACCGTCTTTCATGGTTTCTCCTGCGAGACAGATTTGGCATTGCTTCGGCTGTTCGACCGGAGGCGACATCTTTGGTTTTGTCATGAAGATTGAAAACATTGAATTTTCTGCTGCTTTAAAAATGTTAGCTGAAAAAGCTGGTGTAAAATTGATTCCGGAAAATCCTGCCGTAGCTTCACAGAAAAATCGTATTTTAGCTGTTAATGAATCTGCTTTGTTGTTTTTTCAGAAAGAATTAAAAAACAATTTAGAAGCATTAGCTTATTTAAATAAAAGAGGGTTAAAAGATACAACTATTAGAGATTTTGGTTTAGGATTTGCTCCTGATTCTTGGCACAGTCTTTTAGATGATCTTCTAAAAGAAGGACATAAAATAGGTGACATAGAATTAAGTGGTTTGGTTATACGCAAAGATCAACCTACTCAGTTTTCTCAAAATGTTAATGACAAAGTTTCTATCAATGATTATCATGACCGTTTTCGTAGTCGTATCATGTTTCCCATACGCGATATTTCTGGGTCAGCTGTAGGATTTACTGGTAGAATTTTTCAAGGTCAAAAACCTTTGATAACCGTAAAAAACATTGATGAAGTGGGTAAATATGTAAACACACCTCAGACTTTGGTATATGACAAAGGTCATATCTTGTATGGTTTGGACAAAACAAAAAATGATTTAAGACAAGCAGGGGAAGCTGTCTTAGTAGAAGGTCAGATGGATTTTCTCGCAGCATATCAAAATGGTTTAAAAAATGTAGTAGCTTCTTCAGGTACAGCTTTAACACCATATCAGTTGACTATCTTAAAAAGACACGCTAACAAATTAATTTTAGGATATGATATGGATGAAGCTGGACAAATTGCTACGGAAAGAAGTATTAATTTAGCGCTTTCCCAGGGTTTAGAATTAAAAGTTTTAAAATTAGAACAAGTTAAAGATATCGCAGATTTGGTTTTAACAAATCCTGAAAAATTACATGAATTAGTTAAGGCAAGCCAGCCTATCATGGAATTCTATTTTGAAAGAGCTCAGAAACAAGGAGACACAGAAAAAGTAGAAGGTAAAAAAACCATTTGTTCGTATTTTCTACCAAAAATTAAAAATTTAGTTAATGCGATAGACAGGGAATATTGGTTGGAAAAATTAAGCCAATATGTCAAAATCAACCAAAAAGTGTTAGAAGAAGAGTTAGCTAAGATTAAAACAGAGACAGTGATTATTGAAGCCTCTGAAACAAAAGACCCTAAGATTGTTAGTGATCAACCCATAGCAGACAATATATATCATTTTTTATCTGAAAATGTTTTAACTCGTCGTCAGATTTTAAGTCAGAGGGTATTTTCCTTAGGTTTACAGAATCCAGATTTGTTAGATTTGGTTTTAACCCTAAAACCGTATTTATCAGAAGAAGTTAATTATTTAATGTCTAAAATACGCAAAGAAGATACATGGATTTTAAAAAAAGAAGAATTGAAATCTTTAAATCTTTCTTTAGAAGAAACAGCTCGTTTGGATTTTTTCTTTCTAAAAGGGGATTTCGAGTTAGAATTGTTAGATCATTTGGAAATTGATCCAGAAGAAGAAATTAAAAGCCATCTTAAAGACATTAAAAATGAATTTATCAAAGAACAGATGGAAAAACTCAATATGGAAATCAAAGCTTGCGAGAATAGCCCTGACAAAGAAAAAATGGTTAAACTGATTGATGATTTTCAAAAATTGTCCCAGGATTTAACAAAAGAATAAAATATATATAAAAATATGATTAAGAAAAAAAAGAAAAAGCAAGGTAAAAAAATTTTAAAAAAGAAAACCAAAAAAAGGGTTATTAAACAACCTAAAATCAAGAAAAAAAAGAAATATCTGGTTAAGAAAAAGCTTATTGTCAAAAAACTATCAACATTTAGAAAAAAGAACAATAAGATTGTAAAATCTGCTATTGTTTCTGAGAATAGCAAAAAGATTGAAGAATTGGTTAACAGAGGCAAACAAAAAGGTTTTGTTACCCAATCTGAAATTTTAAAATACATGCCTCAGATTGAGCAAGATATCCCACTTTTAGAAAAACTCTATGATCGCTTGGCTTCTGCGAGTATTGAGGTGGTAGAAACCCCTGAACTTCTAGAATTAATTGCACCAGTAACAGAAGATGAATTAAAAAAAGTAGTAGAAGTATCAGATAACTATGCTGATTCTGATGCGGTTCAAACATATCTAAGAGAGATTGGTCGTATTCCACTTTTGTCCGGAGAAGAAGAAAGGGAATTAGCTAGACGCATTGAAAAAGGAGATGAAGATGCTAGACAAAAAATGATTCAATCTAATCTTCGTTTGGTAGTTAGTATTGCTAAACATTATTCCAATCGTACTTCTAATTTAAATCTTTTAGATTTAATCCAAGAAGGTAATATTGGTTTATCTAAAGCTGTAGAAAAATTTGATTATCATAAAGGATATAAGTTCTCTACCTATGCTACTTGGTGGATTCGTCAGGCTATTACGCGCTCTCTAGCTGATCAAGCTAGAACTATTCGTATTCCTGTGCATATGGTAGAAACCATTTCCAAGTGTTTACAATGCAGACGTGGTTTGATGCAAAATCTAGGTAGAGAACCTTTACCAGAAGAAATTGCTGCTGATATGAATGAAGATATTGAAAAAATACGATATATTATGAAAATATCTCAGGAAACTTTGTCTTTAGAACAACCTATCGCTTCGGATGAAGATGGAGAAAGCTCTTTAGGTGATTTTTTACCTGATGAAAGCCATCTTACTCCGCATGAGTTAGCTTCTGCTAGCTTGTTAAAAGATCAATTCAGAGAAATTTTAGCTGATTTAGCTGAAAGAGAAAGGGAAGTATTAAAAATGCGTTTTGGTTTAGAAGATGGTGTTACTCATACATTAGAAGAAGTAGGTAAAGAATTTGGTGTCACTCGTGAACGTATCAGGCAGATAGAAGCAAAGGCTTTGGAGAAAATGAGGTTGCATAAGTTAGCTAGTCGTCTAGAAGATTATAAAAGAGAGTAAGTAAAAACCCCTAACAAAATTTCATGTTAGGGGTTTTGGTTTTATGTTTTAGGAGCAATAACTCTCTCCCATTGTTCCAGAAATCCTATTCTGTTAGTATCGAAGAAAATAGTTTCTTCGATTATTTGATCAGGGTTTTCTCTGATGAAACGATTGACCAATTTTTTGATACAGGGAGTATCGTCGGGATGGCCTTTTTCTCTGGCCATTATTTCGTAGTAAATCTTCTCATGTTCAAAAAGGGGAACATCCTTATATCCACACTGAAGGTGGTGATAATAAGTCTCCCGCGTGTCTACTGGACGTCCTTCCATCCATGCCATCCAAACCATCATTGCACGTCCTTTCCATTTGTCATTGTGTTTAAATAATTAGATAGGGGGAGAAAATGTTCAGTGATATTGAAAGAACCTGGAGTAATTTTAGACAATTCTAATTGCCTGATTTCTAAAATGGTCGCATCTTTAACAAGCATTTTTATTTCTATCAGGCTTGTTTCGTCTATGAATCTGACGTGTAGAATGTTGTTCTTTATGTCAAAATATGTTCCACAGTCAGAGAAATTCTTAAAACGTAACCATTCCAAGATACCCTCAAGGTAATTCATCTTTACCCTCCTTTTGATTTTCAAAAATCTTTTAATATATTAATACAAAAATGTGTTTTTGTAAATGGTAAGTTAGGTATAAAAAATCCCCTAATATAATTTCATATCAGGGGATAACTTTGCTAAAAAAAGGGGAGATGAATTTGAGAATCAATGGGCTCCCTTATCCATTGACTCAACGGACCAACTTCGTTGGCCTCAAAATAGAAAACCCAGACTTCTTTTGGATTTTCTACGAATGGATGCCAGACAAACTTATGAATATCGATAAGTTTTATCTGATTATTAAGTAAGAAAGCCTTCCTCTCAAAGGTTTCTTTTTCTTTCTGTGAAAGGCGAGCTTCTTCAAATACTGCCCGGAGTTTACGATATCTTTCCTGAGGGCTTAATGACAGGTCGTTTTGTAATTCTTTGTCCTGCCACATCTTAAATCTCCTCTTTGTTCTTCGTCTGGACTAATAAGTCTGGAAGAAGGAACAGATTCGGTGGAACATCTCCCTTGTTAAATTTGGAGATGATCCTGGTTTTGATTAAACAAGTAGAAGTGCTTCCGATGATCGCTTCTACTTCATAGGTGTCTCCGTCTTTATTCAATAACCGTAGGAACAGGTTGTTATCCCCTTGGTCACCAAATAAATGACATTGCCCGCAATCGATGTATTTCTTTGAATGTGCCCATTCAAAGATTGTTGGGTAATACATACATCTTACCTCCTTTTTTGTTTTTTCAATGAAACTTTTTGTATGTTAATACAAAAATGTGTTTTTGTAAATATTTAAAAAAATGTAGAAGTTATCCACAGTTGGGCGTTAAATTATTTAAAAATGAAAAATTGAATTTCTGGATTCATTGTAACAATAATAATTCTTCTTACTCTTTTTATACAAAACAAAAGAGCTGTAGATAATCTTCAACAACTCTTCAGAAAAGACGCATCACATCATGTAAAATTGTACTATAAGAGTATTGGTTAAATCATGTAGATAGACACCCAAATATGGTATGCATAATAGCTGTAAGGGTTCAGTTACACTTGTTGGGGATGAGTTTTAAAGATTTTTGCTAGATTATTTGTAGATTAGTATAATCTGTGATATAAAATATGATGTATTAAATAAAATTATTAAAAAACACTATGGAACAAGGACCTCAGCTAAATATTGTCTCTTCGTTTGAAGAAGAAAACGGGAATAGAAAAAAAACGGATAGGGGAATTGATAAGCGAGTTAAAGAGACATAAGGAAGAATGGAAGTCAGAAATCCCTGTTGAAATTCTTTCAGGGCTTTCATCTAATAAAAATTATCGTGTTAGAAAAAATTGGTGGTTGCTTGAGGTAGGAGCTTTTGAAAATAGTTTGTTAGAGCTTTCACCAGATACACACTTTGAGCTCATCGCAGAGATTAACGATTTCATCTCAGATTTTACTAGTAGCGAGTTTAGAGATCGGTTAACCACCAAAGAAGACATTGACAGGGCAGATTTGTTAAGTGACAAAATCATCTCTGCCTTAGAAGATTTGCATAACAGTATATAGCGTAAGAACATAAAAATTGAGTTATTATATCGCAAACAACATTCCTCTAAAAAGAGGAATTTTGTTTGGGGGTTAACGCTCCCTATTTAAAAAAATTTAGCCTATTTCACCTTTTTAAAGAGATTATTAATGCAAATGAAAATATAGAAGTTATCCACAGTTTTTGCTTGTTGACAAGTTCTATATATACTCTATAATGAAAGCAGTGGTTTTTTTGAAGAAAGTGTTTGTTATTTTTCGTGTCTAAGTTTTTGTGGTTTTTACTTAAATATACGAGATAGATACTAGAGAAAAGATTTTTTTTGAAAGATATTCTGATCTGAAAAAAATTAATTTATTATATTAAAATTTTAAAACATTTTTTGATTTTTTAAAAAAAATAAAAAATGTTGGACAGTCAGCAGACTGTCGAAAACAGCAGAGGGGTTAGATAATTACATTTTGTTTCTTCCTGGTTAGAAGAAAAAAAATGTTGTTCTGGCAGACAGTTAGCAGACTGTCTAAAAACAAAAGAGGGGTAAAATTTAAACCAAATTATAGTAGAGGGGTTAAATGTTAAAACCAAAAATAAAAAAATCTTTTTAGATTTTAAAGCCTTACAAAATAAGGTGAATTTTGCGTTTTAAGGAGATGGGATTTGCTAAAGGTATGTTTTAATTTGAAAAGTATGTCTTTAGCAGATCCAATGTGATCTGCGTCAACTAAATTTAAAAAAATATTTAAAAAATAATAAAAAACAAAAAATCCCCAAAATATCTGTTTTTTCAGATTTTTATGGGGGTACTCAGCTTACCCCGTTTTCATTTTAAAAGGTCGATCTTTGGAGCGATGGGACGGAACAAACTGACAAATTATTAAATAAAAAAAACAAAAAAACAAATTAATTAAAATTATGAAAAACAAAAGATTATTTTCGTTGATCGGTGTCAGTGTAATGGCTTTAATCGTGATGTTTGGTTTTGGTATAGCCAAGGCTGATGCTGCGATTACCATTCAAGGTGATGCTTACAATCCAAGCTATAACCTTTATTTATTTGGTTATACAGCTGCGCAAGCTAATCCTTGTAATGGTGTAGCCGAAGGAGGCACTCTTCTGTTTTCTCTTTCTAATCTTTATGATCCACCTAATAAAATTACACCTGATGTAAGCTATGATGATAATAATGATTTTAGTACTAGTATTGATAATGCCAATGCAGGCAATACTTTTATTTACTTATGTAATGGTGTAGGAGGAGGTCTTGGAAATCTATTGACCAATACTACAATTCTTACTGCTGCGGATACTGCATATAGTGTTGATATCGCTTCTGCATATGGTACAAGTTTAGATGCGACTTTGAATGGTAAAAATGTGGTAATCTGTGACGAATTAGATGGAACTAAATTAAATGGCACTGCTAGGCAAGTCGCCGGTCAGACATATGAACAATACTATTTAAAATATTCAGCCGCAGGTCATATCACCGCCGATGATGTTTATGTCTTAATTACTGATTCAGATGCCTGTACTTTTGATAGTGGAGTTGTATCAGGTAGAAGGGTAGATATAACGAGTAGTACATCATGGAATGTATATGGTGTTCAAATTCCTTATTCACCTGATACGAAAGTTATTGGTGATACACATGTAAATCTTTCTGCTGCAAAAATGGAATTAAAAGACGCAAGTAATAATTCTATTGGTTTGACAGAAGTAGTTGCCGTAGCTGATGGAGATGGAGCAGATGATGATTATACAATGTATTATCAAAAACCACTTGCTGGCGATATGTCATTGACTATTACTAGTGTAGCTAATGGCACTACAATAGTTTCAGCGATTAGTAAAGATGCTTTTACGGCTGGATATGATTTTGTTAAAAAAGTTTCAGATAGTGGTACACCGGGAGTTCCTGATGATATTGCTGCAATTACAACGGCAGAAACAGTTGGAGGTGATGCAATCACTCTTACAACTACTCGCTATGGTACTTATGTCTATTCTTTATATGTTGATGATGGTGGTGCTTTACAAGAAATTGATTTTCAAAAACCAGCTGGTAATACTGTTTTTCATAAACATATTGATTTAAGCGATGCTGGAGATGAGGTAATCGATGTAGGTAAAGTTGCAGGTAGGGCTCATGCAGATATTTCAACTGGCGGAAACGATTTATTTGAAATCTTTAGTGATGCTACTTGTTCTACAGAAGTTTCTTCTAACGATGTTTTTGGAGCAGCGAGTGCTTACGAGGTTTATTTTGAAGACACAGGAGCTGCTTTTTATATAAAGACAACTCAGGACAACGGAGGAACTACCTATGAATCTTGTGGTAATCAGATTGCACTTACTAATCAAGCGGTTACCCAAAATTTGGACAGGAAAATAACTGCTGTTTTACCGACAGCCGTAATTGGTGCTAATACAGCCGATACAGTAATGATTGATTTTAACAAAGGTGGAACATGGACAGCCGCTACTGATGTTTGGAGTCGTGATATTGAATCAGGTACAGCAATTCTATATACCATTAATAGTCCAGATGGAGACGATTATATAGTTGTAGCTGATGATGGAGATGCTGATCCTACTAATGGATTAGGAACAACTTTGTTAACAAGAACAAAAGATTTTAGTACTTTGGATGTAACACTAAATGCCGGTGGAGTAGAAGGCGATACACATGCTGATTTAAATGATAATGCGGCTGATCGAGTAACTATCTATTCTGATAATGCTTGCACGGCAACTTTAGTTAGTTCAGCTACGGTTGCTCCTGCTGCGGCAAGTGATCCAGATTATGGAATATTTTATGAATCTACTGGTGGTGCGACAAATTATTATGCAAACTTCGTTGATTCTACAGGTGCCACTGTTTGTGTAAAATTTGCCGGTGATAATGGAGCAGATACTATTTTGTCTCCGTTATATAAATTAACAACAACTAAGCCTAATGCTAATGATGCTACGGGTGATCAAATTAATTCTATCGCCATAGATAATGACAAAGATGGTGCTTGGGATGCTTTTGCTAATAATGCCGATGCAGCCGCAACTAATGTTGCTTATTCTGTGTCAGATGGTGATTCGAATGTTTATGCATATTATGGGACTAATGCAAGTGGCACTTTGGTATTTCTAAAAACCAGTGGTGTTGTTTTGACCGCAGATGAAACAGTTAGTATCGCTTCTATTTCTGGTGATTTGGATGATGATTTTATAGCTGCAACTGCAAGTGGAGCAGTAACAGACGATGCAGCTGGATTAATTGCTGCTTATACAGATTGGGATAACAATACAATTCCTACTGGTTTAAGCAACAGTCATTATGTTGTCAATGAAGCAGTTACTGATACTTATGCAATATATTTAGATGTATCGGCAGGTGCTATAGCAAATGTTGATATGAAGTTAAAAGACCAAAACAATTTGGTGAGTTGGACAATGAATATAGATGATAGTGCAACAACTATAGCAGCAGGTGAATCTGTTGATGTAGATTTAGCTATCAAAGTAAGTGGAGATACGCCAGTTGGCACAGATCATATTAATCTTGTTAATAGCGTGGCTCCTACTGTTCATTTAGCAAGCGGTGTTATTGATGGAGTGACAGGGCTTTATGCTATTTATACTATTGCTCATGATCCACTCGCCGGAAACACTATTCAGGGTATAGCTCAAGAGCCAAAAAATGCTCTAGCTGATACTAATGCTAAATTAATAAGAGATTTAACCGCTATTGCCGCCTCTTTGGCAGATGTTACTTATAATGTTGCCGAATTTGATGGTACTAATCATGCAGATTTAAATGCTGGTACAGTTGTTATTTATAGTGGTGCTGATTGTACTACGCAAGTGAGTTCTGAAGTAGTTAATCCTGGAGCAGGAATTTGGACTCAATACTTTGAAGGTAATAATGGTACTACTTATTATACAAAGATAGCGACAGCTGGTGGCTTAGCAACTTGTAGGGTTATAGGAGATGCTTTGGCTGGTAATACTCAAACAGTTTCAGGTATTGATTTCTTAAGAAAGATTAGTGGTACAGTTAAAGATACTTCTGATGCAGGAACAGATGTTTTGTCAGTTGCCGCTATGATTACTGGAGCTGCAAATAATTACTTTAGTGATACTGTAGACGGAGGTGCTACAACTTATCAGATGTATGTTGATTCATCTTTGGCTGGAGCAGGAGATACTGTAAGATTTTACAGTGCTGCGTCTGCTGGTGGAACTAAATTGTTAGATTTAACTAAAGATTTATCTGCCAATACAATTGTTAATGTTTCGGCTGTTAATGGTAATACTCATGCTGATATTCAAGGTGGTGCAAATAGAATAAATGCAGTTTGTTCTGACCATAGTGCTTCGAATGTTACATGTACTACTAAATATTCGAGTGAGCCACAAACTTCCGCAGGTACATACGAAATATTCTTTGAACAACAAGCGGGTACTACTTATTATGTAGAGGTTCTAGATTCAGAGGCTACAGAAACGTATTATTCTTGGGATGAATTTACTAATGCTGGTGCTGGTGCTTATACTACCGTTGAATTGGATGGTAAATTAAACGGTTCAGTAAGAGAAGCTTATAATACTGCTATAAAAGTTGGAGATGTAACTATAAAGATGTATACCAATACTGGTGATCCTGAGACAAACCAAGTAGCATTAACATATTCATATACTGGAGTAGCTGCTCCTGGTGGACAATATAGAATGTATGGTAATCTTACTACACAATATGATGTTCAATATGCGAAAAATGCTTACATCACTCAAAGTGCTGTAGATGCGCCCCATCTTGATGATACTTTAGATATAGATTTAGTATCAGGAGTTAAGATTATTGTTAGAGAAGAAGTAAGTAATGATTTGATTACTGATGCGACAGTTTCTATTTATGCTTGTTCTGGTGCAACTGTTAGTACTTGTACAGCTGTTTTAGACACTTGTACACAACCTTCAGGAAATTGTACAAGAACTGGTGATAATTCAGCAGGAAATGGAGCAAGTGGTGAATACTACTTTTCAGGTATTCCTACAGGTGACTATATCCAAATCAAGGTTAATAAAGGTAATTATGCTACAATAATGGATCCAGATCCAATAGTTGCGGCTAATGCTACTTATCAAATTAGCGATAGTGTTGTTCAACCTGCTGGGTTAGCAACCGCTTCTACGTATTTCCTTGATAATCCTGCTCCTAGCTGTACTTTAACAGCCGTAGGAGGAACAGGAACTTATAGTGGAAGCGAAATGATTTATGCTGATATTGGGCAAGATGTAACTTTCAGATTAGATTGTTCTGGTGAAACTGGCTTAACTGTTACTGCTGATGTTACGGGATTAACTGCAACAGCCGCTTCTATATCGGGTGCTAGCGGAGTTTATACCTTTACTTCAACTGTTGCTGGAGTAGCAACTGGTCTAAAAACAATTACTGTGACTGCTACTGACGGAGTTAATCCAACAACGCAAAGTATAGCAGTTACCGTTGATGCGACTGCGCCCGCAACTGCACTTACAGTTACTGACCCAGGTGTTACTAATACCACTGGTTCTGTAAAATGGGAATGGAATGCCGCTGCTGATAATGCGGGTGGTTCAGGTATAGCTTACTATAATGTAAAAGTTTCTACTGATGCAGATTGTTCTGAAGCTGTGGCAACAGATGTAAATATAACTAATGGTACTTTAGATTATACATATCCAGGATTAACTAGCGGTTCTACATATTATGCTTGTGTAACTGCTTTTGATAATGTTGGTAATAGTGGTACACAATATAATTCAGATGGTATTGTGATTGATACAAGCGCACCATCTGCCATGACTTTGGTTATTGAGGGCGGTAAGTCATATACCAATGACAAAGATGCAATGACCATGACATATTCTGGTGCAGACGTTACTACATATTCATTGTCTTGTGATAATAGTACTTGGGTGGTTTTAGGAGCTTCTCCTCAAGATATTGATTTAGATACTTTTGGTGGAGGTTGTACTGCCGTAGACGGCACTAAGACTTTCCAATTAAAAGGTGTTGATGCTAATAATAACGTTACAGCTACAGCTTTCTCATCAATTATCTTAGATCAACTTGGTCCTACTGTTGGTGTTCTAACAGCTACTAATGTAGGGGGTGAGAGGACAGTAACATTAACTTGGACAGCGGCAACAGATGCTACCTCTGGAGTTAGTTATTATGATGTTTACAGTAGCAATACAAGCCCAATAAATAAAGCTAACAAAATTAAGTCTGGATTAATCACTCTTGGTACTACTGATTCACCTCAAGACGGCACTTGGTATTATACTGTTTACGCCACAGACAAAGCTGGTAATGAGAGTGTTTTGTTTGTAGAACAAAGCGTAACAGTTGATACCACAGTAGCGGGAATAGTATCTACTCCGGTGTTTGGTACATATAATACTGCTGGATTAGCTACTGCTGGAGGATTAACAATTACTCCTGATGCTACTGGATTATGTAAGTGGGAGACAATGGATGCCACTTATGCTGCTATGCCAGCGGGTCATGAATTTGCCGTAGTAGCTGCTACTCCATATACTCTTACAAGTTTAACTGGGGATGACTACACATTAGTAGAAGGGTTAAATGAGATTTATGTAAGATGTCAGGATGCAAGTGGCAACACAAACCTTAACTCAACTCATATTTCATTTTACTATGATACAGTTAATCCAACCTATCAAATTATATCTGTTGCTTCAGATGGTAATGGTAAAACAGTAAATGGCGTACTTTACGCTAATACTGGTGATACAATTACTCTAAGATTCCAAGCATCAGAAGTTTTAGCAGGTGATCCAACTGTAACAATCGGTGGTGGTGCTATGGCTAAAGTAAACAACGATGGTGGAATATACACTTATACTCGTCAATTAATTAATACAGAAGATCCTGGTGCTACAATTGCCATTGGTGGAACTACTGATGTTGCGGCTAATGGTGACACTGATTTAAGTGATGCCACTTTAACAGAATTTGACTTTGTTGCTTTATCAGTCACAGTGACTGCTCCTGGTACACAAAATAGTAAATCATTCTTAATTAATGCTACTGTTACAGCTGATTCAGAATGTAGAATGGACGAACAGAATTTAGCATTTGATGATATGAATAGATTTGGTTTATCAGAAATAGCAGGCGGAACATTCCAAGGAACTTACATTGTTGCTGCTGATAATCCTTATACTATTTATGTAAGATGTCGTGATTATGCTGGTAATGATGGTACGGATAATACTGGGGTATTTACCGTAGCTACAACCGAACCTTCTGTCTTGACTATTACTCCAACAATATCACTCGGTTGGCAGACAGCTGCTAATGTAACAGTAACCTTAACAACAGATGTTAATGCTACTTGTAAGTATGATAATGATGAAACCGCTACTTTTGCTCTTATGGATAATACTATAGGAGTAGGTGGTGGAACAACCCATACAACTACAATAGCTAATACTGATGGAATAAATTACTATTATGTATTGTGCCAAAGTACTAATGGTGTAACAATGACTAGCCCAATTACAGTTGCTTGGAAAGGAGACATAAATAATCCTAATATTCCAGTAAGAATATTACCCGTAAATGGAACAAAAGCTATTGCTGGCTCTGCAATGATGTGGTCTAGCCCAACAGATGGATCTGGTAGCGGTATTGCTTCATATACTTTATTGATAGATAGCGATGCTACTTTTGCTGCACCAGACATTACAGTTGCTGGATTAACATCAAGTGCTTATGTTTTAACTGCAGGAAATATTACAACTCTTACTGGGGGTACTAATTACTGGAGAGTACAAGCAATTGATAATGCAGGTTTAGTTAGCGGCTATGATACAACTGCGCAAACGATGATCATTGATAAAACAGCTCCTACGATAGAAGAATTTGGACCATCTGATCATGCTGTTGGCGTTGCAGTTAACCGTTATATATTCGTGCTCTTCAACAAAGTAATGGATACAAATACTTGTTCAAATGATTTTGTTCATTTATTGAACACATCTGATGCAGATGCTGAGATTGTTATTAATGAGGTTGAATGTTCATCTACATTCACTTTAGATGGAGTTGAACACACTGCAATGTATGTTACTCCTCATGATGACCTTACACCTGGAGATACATATTCATTGGTAATAGATGCTGGTAGTGTTAAAGATATATCTGGTAATGCATTTGCAGGTCTAGCAGTTGATACTTATCTCTTTACTACCACCAACGAAGATCTTAATGCGCTTCATGTTGATGATATATCTATGAATGAAGCTAAGAGATATGCTACAGTAGATGGCGGATATAATAATGGTTGGGAATGGAACATTAGTTTAACTGTTCCTACTACTGCGCCAAGAATTAGATTAAAGTTCAGTAATTTTGGTACAATTCCAGCCAACGCAAATGTCCAGTATTTCTCAACTCAAGAGCTAGGAACACATGTTGATCAGGCTCATGCTATAGAAATGATTGGAAATGATTATCCTGCCGCTACTTACTTGACTTTTGATACTACTAGCGATACCCAAACTGGGTCTACTGGTTATCAAGTAGTAGTGACTGTACAGGTTAAAATCCCTGCTGGTACAGTACCTGGTTCATATGCTGGACAATTCCAGGTTGAATCATCTTCTGCGCCTTAAGGATAGAGATTGTTAAGATAACAGTCTTATGAAGATGGCAGATAGCATTTGCTATCTGCCATCAGATAAGATTATTATTAAAATTAAAATATAAAATAAAATAATTATGCGAAAATCATTATATATTGTTTCACTGTTAGCTCTATTAATTTTACCTTTTTGTAGTTTAGCGGTTACCGACGAAACTCCTCTTACGCCATTAGACCCTACTCTTAATCCTCAATTGCCAATAGGCGTAGTAATTGGTATTCCAACTGCTGTTCCTGCTGCAGCAACTTTTAGTTCTGCTCAAAGCGTAACTTTGACTACTTCTGGAGCTTCAGGAATTTGTTATACCACGAATGGAACTGATCCTGTCTGCGCTACTTCAGGTGCGAGCTGTACTACTGGTACTTTTTATACTATTGCTATTCCTGTTGCAACTACACTAACTATAAAAGCAAGATCTTGTTATCCAAGCGATAATCATTCTACAGTAGGTTCTTATACCTATACAATTAGCTCTGCTCCTCCTTCAGGTGGCGGCGGTGGTGGCGGTTCAGCACCTCCTTCTAGTACCACAGGTTCAATCAATGCTATGGGCGGTGTGGTAACCTTAAATCCAGAAGATGGTACTTTAGTTAGATTTACAGCTCCTATTAATGCATTTACTGGTGCTGCTGCGATAACAATAGCTAGGGTTTCTAATTCTTCTTCAACATACACACCTCCAGCAGGTACTACAGGTTTGTTCATGATAGGATCATATGTATATAATATTACAGCTCTTATCGGATCAACTTCTGTAACTACTTTTGGTGCACCTGTGACTTTGACATTCACATATACAGATGCTCAGATTCCAGCAGGAGTAATAGAATCTACCTTACAAGTTTACTATTTTGATACAGCTACAAATGCATGGGTAGCTGTTACTACAACGATAGACACGGTAAACAATACAGTCACAATTACCATTACTCATTTAACCCAATTTGCTATTTTTGGTAAGAAAACAGCTACAGGCACAGGTACCACACCAACTACAACACCTTCTACGGTCACGGTAGAACAGCTACAAGCTACTTTAAACAGCTTGATAGCACAATTAAAGGTATTGGTTAGGGCTGCCATTGCTAGAGGCGAAATCTTGTCTCCTGCTTTGATGGCTTACGCTCAAGATACCCCAATCGTGACTGTAACAGGCAAAATTACTAGAGATTGGTACATGGGACAAACAGGGGACGAAGTTAAGATTATTCAATCTGTTTTAGCTCAAGATGTTAGCATATATCCATCAGGTACAATTACAGGATACTTTGGAGCTTTGACTAAAGCTGCTGTTATAAAATTCCAAACTAAATATGGAATCAGAACTACAGGTAATGTTGGTCCTTTAACCAGAGAGAAAATGAATACCATGACAAAATAGATTTTTGAAAATCTTTAAAACAAAAAACCACCTGGCGGTGGTTTTTTGAATATGTTGCAAAACTTGACATATATTTTCATTTTAATATACTTATTAATGTGTTCGTGGGCGAAAGCCCCTTTCGGACAATGAATTCTAAAGCTGAAAACGAACACACCTAAAACTCCTTTTTAAGGAGTTTTAATTTTTATTCTCCTTTAATTTCATTACGCTCCAGAAACATATTTTTCCTGTACCAATTTTTCTTAAAACAACTTTTAATTTAACATTTTGTTTACCAACAATTGATATGATGCCCCAGAATTGCATGTCTTTCATAATTTTCTGACCATTTTTCTTTTTTCTATTAATTGGAGCTAGCCTATATTCATGTTTTTCTATTGTAGTTGCAGTTTTTATTGTGGGAATAACTAGAGGAAGGAGTCCAAGTTTATACATTCGTTCCTGTCTCTTTCTCGGAATGCCATTAGCATGGAATCTTAAATGGATAAATCCATCAGAATTAAAATAAATATATTCTTTTAAACAGGGACAAAAAACGGGTGTATAATTTTTATATTCTTTTCTTCTTTGTTCTAATAATTTCTTGTATTTTATCGACATATATTAATTTTCCGTAATTTCCAGAAATAAAAAAACTGGAACTGTCCCGAAGGACACCCCAGAGTGTTATTACATTGTCAGTATATATAATTGAGATAATCTGTCAATGACTGTAGATTATGCATAGGTAACGTTGGTCGTTCAATCAGAGAGAAAATGAATACCATGACGAAATAGATTTATAGAAATCTTTTAAACAAAAAACCACCTGTCGGTGGTTTTTTGAAATAGAACTTGACAGTTTTATTTGATAAGAATAATATAAAAACATCAAATCCTTGTTATGGCATTGGCTAGAACAAGTCAACGAACAGCGGTGGGAACCGTTGTTTGTTTTTTTATGTTTTATAATTATAAAGAAAATAATTTTGCATATATAGATGGAGCCAATCTAGATAAAGCTGTAAAAGAACTTGGTTGGTTTCTAGATTATAGAAGATTTAGAATTTGGCTTTCTGAAAAATACTCAGTGCAAAGAGCATATATTTTTATAGGATTAATTTCAAAATACAAAAACCTTTATACTTATTTACAGGAATGTGGTTTTACCCTTATATTTAAAGAAGTTATTTATGATGGTGGTGGAAAACCGAAAGGAAATTGTGATGCAGATTTTGTCTTACAGGCAACAAGGGATTTTTATGAGAATAATTTTGAAAGAGCGTTAATTATTGCTAGTGATGGTGATTATGCCAGTTTAGTAAAATTTTTGAGAGATAATAAAAAATTGTTGATATTGCTATCGCCTGCAAGCGAGACAAAATGTTCAGTATTGTTAAAAAGAATAGGAGTAAAAATATCTTATATTAATGATCAGCAATTGATTTTACGTTCCCAAAATGAAAAAGCCCCCAATAAGGACGGAACCTTATCAGGGTCTCTTTCGTAGTGAATACTTGCATTATAGCAAAAGTATATTTTATGTCAAATTTTAGATTTCTCAATATATTATGGTAAAAAAGAAAAACAATTTTTAGTCGTATTACATCCTAAAAAACACTCCCGACAAAAGTCGGGAGGCATAAATACAATCCTAATATCCTATAGGCGAGGATAGCTTTCGCTACAATTTAATTATATATCATAAATCATAAATTGTCACAATAGTTATCCATATGGATAATATTTATATAATTACTAACATTTGACAAATCATAGCAGTGGAGTAATATAAAAGTATTAGCGCCCCAGCCAGCCGTAAGGTCCGCTGGGGTTTATATTTGATCATTGACTTTAAATAATTATTTGCTACAATTAAGATAATCATTCGGAAAGAGCCACGCTTCGTGGCTCTTTCTATTTGTATATATAATTTAATCATTCTCGCATGGTGTCATTTTATATGATGTGATGCGAAACTTTGACTTATTTTCGTAGATATGTTTAAATAAGCAAAGAACTTTGGAAAGGAGGATAGTAATGGGGAAAATATTTATATTTTTCTCTGCCTGGATGGTAGTCCGGGCATTTGATTTGTTTTTTGCATTTTTAAAGAAAGGAGGATAGTTACAGGGCCCACCTATGGTGGGCCTTTTTAATATTTAGATTTTGTGTTTTGTGATATAAAAAATAAAATGATATAATAAATAAGATATAACAATATGAAAAAGTATATTTTTTTGTTTTTGGTTTCAATAGCAATTTTAAGTCTAACAATAGGGTTGGCTAAAGCTGTTGATGTTAAAACCTACCAAGGGTCCATTACTAGCATCAATTACAATGATGCTACATTTATTCTGTCGTCTTCCCCGATAGTTAAGGTGGTAACAGATAACAATACAAACATATCTTTCCAATCAGAGGAAAATATTGTTTCTAAGCCTTTTAGTAATCTCAAAATAGGCATGGTGGTAAGCGTGACGGGATCAGCTGGTATTAATTTGTCTTCTAACCCTACCATTGTGGTTACGGCTTCTGAAGTAAAATATTCAGGAACATTAGCTGTTGTGGAAAAACCTTTACTTGATACTTTTGAATCATCAACAACGCATAATGAGTGTCGTAATGAGCGTTGTTACAAAATGTCTGGTTCTGGAGACAATCAGTGTTATATTGATAGCGAGTGTCGTGTTTTTAACAGTGTTCCAGCTGACGATCAATTAGATATTCTTAAAAAAGAATTGATTAAACAATTACAAGAGCAACTCAAAGTTTTACAAGCTCAATTACAAGATTTAATAAATAAACAAAAATTGTTAAATAATTGTGCCAAAGAAGGGGAGGCATATTCTTCTGTTTTTAAAAATCAATATCCTGAACATTGTTGTGCTGGCTTAACCGAATGGATGTCTGGTATGGATACTAGTAAAGTATCAAATGGTCAATGCTTACAAACAGGATCAATCAAAGGATCACCCGTTGGTACTTGTATTAAATGTGGAGATGGTATTTGTGGAGCAAGAGAAAATGTTTGTAATTGTTTACAAGATTGCAAAGTCATTCCCAACTTCTTTCCTGTGATAGATGATGTTACTGGTTCTACTTCTTTAAAAGTTAAAGAAACAGGTACTTGGACTATTAAAGCATATGATCCTGAAAATGGTAATTTAAATTATATTGTAAAATGGGGAGATGAACTTTCTAATACAAATTTACAATCAATTATTTCTGTTACTAAACAAACTATCACTTTTACACATACATATACTTGGCCTGGCAATTTTACTGTAGATTTTATTATTACAGATGACAAAAATCAAACAACTAGAATTACTAAAACTGTTTTAGTAACAGACTCTACTGTATATTCTATGCTTGGATCTGGTCAAGGAGGTGGGATAATCTTTTATGACAAGGGTTCATATTCTAATGGTTGGCGATATCTAGAAGCTGCCTTATCTGATCAGGGTTCGCCTACTTGGGGTTGTGATTTGACAAACATATCTGGAGCTAGTAATACAATAATAGGGACAGGGCATCAAAATACCCACGATATGATTGCGGCAGGATGTACAAGCGCTATCTTAATTCATGGTACAACCATAAATAATTACAGTGATTGGTTCTTACCTTCTAAAGATGAGTTAAACTTAGTGTATAGCAATCTTAAAGTTAAGGGCGTTGGTGATTTTATTAAAGATGCATATTGGAGCTCATCTGAGTATGATAATCTATATGCCTGGTTACAAGATTTTAATAATGGTGGTGTGTATTATGGTAGAAAAAGCGATATTTATTATATCCGTGCTATTAGAGCTTTTTAACAATTTAACTTAATTATTTTTGTAAGATTAGAACCCTTCTGGCGTCTTGTAATGCGAGGGGTAAAATTAAATAAATAAAATAAAAAATATATGAAAAAGTACTCTCTGCCTTTAGGATTGCTGCTTTTGGCCTTGATAATAGTGCCAACTGTTTCTTTTGGGCAAAATTGCAATGTTAATTCTTTGGCTCCTGCACAATACAGACAAAATGGTGAAAACGTAAAAAATATGCAAGTTTGTTTGCAGCAATTAGGTTATAAAATTAGCCAAGCTACTGGTTATTATGGTCAAGAAACGCTTAAAGCCGTAAAATCATATTATTCTAGTTGGTATGGTACTTGGCCCGGTTTAAGATTGGGTATTTTAGGTATTAATAAAATTATCAATGCTTTTAAAAATATTGATATTCCTGTAACAGATTTTACACCTACTGTTTTTGGGTTAAAACAATTTACTTCAGAAGCTGAATATACAAAATATATAAAAGACAGCGCTGGCTCTAATGTTTATTACGGTGGACCGATGATAAACGTTACTATGCCAACAACAGGAATGATGATGAAAGAAAGTGCTCCAACTCTTGCACCTTCTATGTCAGTAGATACAACTAGTAGATATTCTTCTACTAATGTTCAGGTTTTAGGTATTGATGAACCTGATATTGCTAAAACAGATGGACAAAATATATATTATAAAACAGAGAGCGCATGGGTCATGAATCTAAGTTATATGGGACCTCCTCCTAATACTAATAAAATATCTGTAATTAAAGCTTTGCCTGTTAATGATTTATCAGTAATAGGTCATATAGATCTTACTGGTTATGGGGACAATAATTTATTGTTAGATCAAAAAACTTTAGTATCTTTAGGATCTAATAATCTTAAGGGATATAATGTTTCTGATCCTAAAAATCCAACAGAAAAATGGTCTATGGATTTACAAGACAACAATCAAATAGTTACTAGCCGTTTGTATAATGGTAAATTGTATTTGGTGGCTAAAACATATATTAATGAATACAAAACTTGTTCTTTTAATGTCTTAAAAAGCAACAATCAGAATATTGCTGTGAGATGTATTGATATCTACCATCCTGTTATGCCTATGCCTGTAGATGCTACCTTTACAGCTATGACTATTGATATTAATACTGGTAAGGTCTTAAACACCTTATCTTTCCTAGGCTCTGCTAATACTTCTACGATATATATGTCTGAAAATAATCTATACGTTACCTATAATTATTATGATGATCCTTTGAGATACTATATCAATTTTATGAAAGAGAAAACTACTGATTTGGTTTCAGTTGACCTCATTAATAAATTGGAAAAGATATCAGGATATGATTTAAGCAATCAAACTAAATGGACAGAATATCAGACTGAAATTAATAAATATTATGACAGTTTATCTGCTGATAATAGGTTAAAGATTCAAAATGAATTTAATAATCGTTTGTCTGATTATACCAAACTACATTATCGTGATTTAGAGAAAACAGCTATTGTGAAAGTAGGTTTGGATAATTTAAAAGTAGCTGGTACTGGCAATGTACCTGGTAAATTGCTTAACCAATTTTCTTTAGATGAATATCAAGGTAATTTACGTGTAGCTGTAACTATAGGAGGGGATTGGAATATGTTTAGTATGAATCGCAACGATTCTATTAGTGATGTTTATATCTTAAACAGTAGCTTAAATGTTATGGGCAGTGTTAAAGGTTTAGGAGCTACTGAAAAAATATATTCAGTACGTTTTCTAGCTAATCGTGGATACTTGGTAACCTTTAGACAAACTGATCCTTTCTATGTCTTAGATTTATCTAATCCTTGGGCTCCAGTTTTAAAAGGTGAGCTTAGAATTCCTGGGTATTCTGCATATTTACATCCCATCTCAGATACTGTTATCTTAGGTATTGGCAGGGAAAATAACCAGGTAAAGATTTCATTGTTCGATGTTTCTTCACCTTCTAACCCTACAGAATTAAGTAAATATAATTTGAATGATTCTTGGACTGAAATAGAATCAAATCATCACGCTTTCTTATTAGATAAAAAACATGGAGTTTTCTTTGTGCCAGCTAGTCAAGGCGGATATATTTTCTCATATCAGAATAACAAACTTTCTTTAGTTAAAGCGGTCAGTGGTTATAGCGTGAAAAGGGCGCTTTACATTAATGATTATCTCTATATACTAGGAGATAACAAGATCACAGTTTTAGACGAATATTCTTGGAATACAGTCAAGGAATTGTCTCTCTAATGCATGGTAAAAATTAAAAAAAAAGTAGAAGATTTCATTTGTGAAAAATGCGGTAGCGCAATTAAGGGCAATGGTTATACAGACCATTGTCCTAATTGTCTTTGGTCTAAGCATGTTGATGTTGTTCCAGGAGACAGGGAAGAGAATTGCCATGGCATGATGACTCCAATATCTGTTGAATTTAAATCTGGAGAATATATTGTTCATTACCAATGTATTAAATGTCGTTACAAGCACAGGGTGAAGACTGCTAAAGATGATGATTTTGAATGTATTTTGGATTTAATGAAATAATCTAGATATGAAAAAGGCTCCCATGGGGAGCCTTTGTTGTGTTATTTTATCTGAAAGAGCTTTTTCGTCTCCCCTTGGATCGCTGGGAAGACATATAGCCCAGCTAGGGGAAACAGGAAATATGCCCACAGCGGAAATTGAAAAATACTCCCGGGGTCGCTTGCGCTATTGCCGACATAGAATACTATTCCTAATATGGCGAAGATGTCGATGGCGACCGACATCATGCCGATCAGGAACAAAAAAAATAGAATTTTCCTGATGATTACTATCATCATTATGGTTGGATGATAATAAATCTTGGCAATTTAATACTTTGAATTTGGTAATATTCTTCCTCAAAGTATTGCATTGCTTTTAACACCGTATCTCCCATAAGCCAATAATAATTTTGTCTGTTCGTATCGGGAGGGCTAATTAAAGCAACGAATTGACAATTACTCTCGAAGTTATCAGTCTCTTCATATACATCGAGGCCATCAATATAGGCCGAATCAATATTGCCTCTACGACGGTTCTCAATGATAGAGATTTGTTTCTTAGCCTGTGGCAAGGAATATGCCGAGGTTTCTCTCGCGATGTTCCCGATGATACCCAAAAATTTTCTTTTTACTTTTTTGGGAACTGGTTCTTTTCCTTTGTGGTTGCTATTATTAGCATGCCACTGTGAAAAGGGGATAAACGCTTGTTGTGACAATTTTTTTACCTCCTTAGTATTGTAATGTGCTTCTGATATTAAAGCATAGAAAATAGATTAAGTCAAAGGAAAATTTTGTTGTTTATTTCTGTTTTAAGGTATAATTAAAAATATGAAAATATATGTAAAAGCAAAACCAGGATCAAAAATTAGTAAGATAGAGGTAACAGATGCCGAACATTTTGAAGTTTGGGTCAAAGAACCAGCTATCCAAGGCAGGGCTAACGAAGCTATTATCAAATCTTTAGCTGAACATTTTAAAGTTTCATCGTATCAAGTTAAAATAATTTCTGGTCATTATCATAAAAATAAAATAATAGAGATAATTTAAAATGCATTTGACAAAATATTGTTTTTATACATAATAGGTTTAAGACAATGAATATCAAAAATTATCACCTTAAAAAGAAAAAATGGCCGGAGGGGAATCCTCAAACGGCTGACCGATCTATTTTGAAAGCAAGATATATCGGTTAGCCGTTTTTTTTGTACCTAAAAAACGGTTAGCACCTTAAAAATTTAAGAAAGGGGAAAAGGATGATGCAAAAAATAGTTTTGACAGGAGGACCACAAGCTGGGAAGACAACGATATTACGAGCGTTGTCTATGGAATACTCTGACAAGATTGTCTTTGTACCGGAAATTGCTAGTCTGTTATTAAGCAATGGATTTCCGGAACCTGGGAAAGATATTATTTGGAACGAAACATGGCAAGCTATTTTTCAAAATGCCATTTTGTCGCTTCAAATAAATATGGAAGAGGCGTATGTTCTTTTAGCAAAACAAAAGAACATATTGTTGATTATTTGTGATCGTGGTGTCCTTGACGGGGCAGCATATACGCCTGGTGGGGTAAAGGAATTTTGTGATCTATATGGTTTGCATTCGCAAAACGAGCTGGAAAAATACAATGCCATTATTCACCTCGAATCTATGGCTACTACCCGGCCAAGCTTTTACGGGAAAGACGGCAATGATGTGCGTTTTGAGGATGTAGAAAGAGCTCAAGATCTAGAATATCGGACTCGGGCTGTCTGGGAAAATCATCCGCAATATCATTTTATTGCTGGGTGTGACAACATCGTCGAGAAAATCGATCAGGTTCTTACACTGGTCGAACGTATTTTAGCCGAAAATTAATCTCTAACCAGAGAAGGGGAAGCTCTGGTTTTAAAACAAAATCTTCCCCTCTTTAATTTTTAAATATAACACTGGTAAATATTTTTTTATTAGTATATAATTTTTAAATAAAATAAATTATTAATATGATACTTTCTGACAGGGATATTAAAAAAGTCATTAAAGAGAAAAAATTAAGCTTTAAGCCTACTTTAACTTCTGATCAAATAGGACCTGCTTCTATAGACTTAAAATTAAGTTCCATCTTTAAAGCTTTTAATGTTACCAATCAGCATCTTTTAGACACTAAAAAGGGCTTACCTAACAGTGATTTTATCATTACTTACAATATGAAAAAAGACGAGCCTTTTATCTTACACCCTGGTAATTTTGTTTTAGCTAGCACCTTAGAATACGTAAAAGTACCTGATAATTTGCTTTTAAGGGTAGAAGGTAAAAGCACTTTGGCGCGTATGGGTATATTAGTACATACAGCTGGTTTTGTAGATCCTGGTTTTGAGGGTACGCTAACTTTAGAAATTAGCAATCAATCTAACTTACCCGTAGCTTTATATGCTTCTATGTATATCTGTCAGGTGTCTGTAGAAGTTCTTTCTTCGCCAGCTGAAGTACCATACAATATGCGTAAAAAATCTTTGTATTCTAAATCTTTAGGTCCCATGGTAGCGCAAACTAGTAATTTATTCGATAAAAGTAAAAAACAATAAAATGTCTATCTTTGATTCTTTTAAACAACTTGATGAGTTACGTCAGATGAGCGACAAGATTAAAAAAGAAGAAATCGTGGTTGAGATTAATGGTGTTAGATTAATTGTAGATGGTAGCATGGTTTTAAAAAATATATCTTTAAATCCTGATATATCAATTGCAGAACAGGAAAAAGCCATTAAAGATTGTTTTTTTGAAGCTGCAAAAGAGGTTCAATCTAGGATGGCTAAAAAATTTATGCCAGGAGCGCGTTAAGCTGTTTTTTTATTCCCAAGAAATTTTGTCTCCCACTTTTAAATTAATCTTATCCGACATATTAGCGTTTAATTCTAAAACATATTTAGCAGGTGCTTGAGGTATATATGATTTGCAGATTAATGTTTTGCAAGGCTGACAATTTTTTTCAATATATACTACTTCTTTTTGATCATTGAACCAGATGATATCTAAGGGGATATATGTGTTTTTCATCCAAAAAGAATGTTTGGCTGATATGGGAAAGAAGAATAACATACCTTCATTTTCTGCTAATTCTTTTTTATACATCAAACCTTGCATATGAGTTTTAACTGTTTTAGCGATCACAACGTTAAATGTTTGGTTATTTAAAAAAACATTTTTGCGTTCTGTCTTATGTGGCCAAAACCATATGAGAGAAATTAAGAGAATGGCTATGAGAACAAAAATAAGAATCATGGTTTTTGTTTTTTTGTTTGCTATCATGGTGTTTAGTTAATCTATTATATCAAAAAATGATTTGATTTTAAAGGTAAAATATATTAACATATTAAAAGTTATATTCCGCGGTAGCTCAACGGTAGAGCGACTGGCTGTATAATATATATGCAGCTTCCAAAAGTAATTTTGGGATGAAAATCTTGGGATAACGGTGAAAGCTAAATCATTTGACATGCTAACACCGTGGGAACCGTCCTTATGGGCGGAGCGCCGTAGAGACTAGATACCAAGGCGTCCTAATATCTTTATGATATGGACGATGATATAGTCCACCCCCTATGGAAACATAAGGATAATGTGTAACCAGTGGGTTGTAGGTTCGAATCCTACCCGCGGAGCCATATGGGATGAGCAGAGCCAAAAGCTCTGCTTTTCTCTTTATCTACGGGCTTTTTCAGCGGTTCGAATGTTGTATTTTCGTCTATCTTTTCTCCCAACATCTGTGATACTCGTTCAAATACCATTTTGAAGGCTTTCTGGTATGAAATCTCAACTTTCTTGCCATTTATTATGGGGTTCGAAAATAAAAGAGACAAAAGTTGTTTCTTGTCGTCGACCATTTCGATTGTGCTTCGGTTCAAATAAATTCTCCTTGCCTCTTTGGCCATTTGCAGAAAGGTTGACCCCATATCGTAGTACTTGAGGTTGGCATTTTTGTGCTTGTTCAATCCGTCCAGCACTTCCTCCTGTTCAATTTTGTATTGCTGGTACTTTTTCTGGTAGAAGTCCTCGCTGATCTTGCCGTCGATCTTATCATCGTATATCTTGTCCAATCTCTGCGTGGCTACTTGGTAGCGTCGCTCAAGCTCACCGGTGGCCTTTTGTCTGAATTCTATCTCCTCGCCATGGCTTTCCTTGAGAGCCTCTTGGACCCAAGTTAGCATATTCTCTATAGCCTCGTTGTGTTTTGAGCTTAAATGCTCGATATTTTCCATTACTTGCAGGTCAATGTTCTCTTGTTTGACCCATTCCTTTTGCTGGCAGTTTTTATAATGGTTGCAGTGGCCATACCAGTGGCCTTTTTGTATCTCCCAGGTTATCCGGCCCTTGCATTCCTCGCAGTGGAAAACATTTTTAAATAACGGATTGTGTTTGTTGTATTTCGGCGTGCCATTGCTATGCATTATGTCTTGGCACCGCATGAACAGTTCTTTGGTTATAAGCGGTTCATGTCCACCTTGAGCGACTTTGCCATTCCAGCGATTCATTCCGTAATAAAACGGATCACCTAAAAGTTGATGAACTCGCGAGTGACTGACTTTATTTCCTCCCCGAGACCGCATACCGAGCTTGTGCATTTCATCGGCCAGTTTTTTGGTTGAATAGCGATTGGAGGTATAAAGGTCAAACATCTTTTTAACCAGTGGTGATTTGTCCGGATCAATGATGTGGATTTTGTGTCCTTTCTCGCCAGTAGTTTGATATCCCAGAGGTGGTTTGCTTGGTAGCCAGCCTTGAGCCAGTTTTTCTTTCTGTCCCTTTTTCACATTCTCGGAAAGCAAGCGGATATAATATTCGGCAGTAGCCACTTTGACTCGCCACATAAACCATTCGTGCGATTTGGAGTCCTTGTGGAGTGTACAGCCCTCTTTGACGAGGTGAATCGTGTGTCTTTCGTCCGCCAGTATCCATTCATCAATTACCGGCACATCGGCAAAGTTACGGGTTAAGCGGTCGGTCGTTTCCACAAAGACCGTATTGATTTTAGCTTTGGTCACATAATCCAACATCTCGTGGAATATCTTTCGTTGAATTTTTCCGGCCGCCGATTCTTGAATGGCAAAAACTTTTACCAGATCAAAACCGTTTCTGTCGGCATAATCGTGTAAAAGTTTTTCTTGAGCCGGTAGTGAGTAGCCAGTGTCCTCTTGGTCTTTGGAAGAGACACGGGCATAGCCTACGGCTCGCATCGATTCATTTTCGTTTTGCATTGTCATAGTCATAATTTTGTTAATTTTACTAAGGTTCGAATTCGACTTTTGGTCTCAAGACACAACATACGCTAATTTTTCGAACAAGCTAAGCTCGAGTTGCCCACAGGCACTTTATTCGTCCGTATCGTCATTTGTTTTGAGCGTTTTTGGTTTAGTTTTTCCAGTTTCCGCCCAATTAGTTATCATGTCGGTTG
>Ga0247842_10002415_pt1 | contig 27886 bp, 24 predicted proteins | sample LaCruzMarch2015__3_FD_192411 | JGI IMG/M metagenome (GOLD analysis project Ga0247842, IMG submission 192411) | Freshwater microbial communities from meromictic Lake La Cruz, Castile-La Mancha, Spain - LaCruzMarch2015_19m | ecosystem: Environmental > Aquatic > Freshwater > Lake | place: Spain...
TCTTGGTGCTTGCGTTGATGGTCTGGCGTCTGATGGAACGGACCATGCGCATGTCGCTTCGAGAGAGCGGCTCGAAGGTCACGGGATGGGATAAGAAGCCCACATCCCGACCCACATCATTCATGATGACCACGAAATTCCTCTCGATCATAATCCTTCGGCTCGGAGGGCGTCGTCGGCTCGGTAATCCGCTCGGGACGGTGCAAGCGGATTACCTGCGTATCCTCGGGCTGTCGCCTGACGTCTTCGTCAACCCGGAAGCCCGTATGCGCCGTGATGTACTATCTCGTCCTCAATAGGGACAGACGTGAGCTCGTTCCAACAGGAGCGCAGCGAATGACGAAAAGAAGAGGGACAGGTTCGCGCTGACGGCAGATCTCGGCAAGAAATACCTTGTCGGACGTACCGCTCTATAGGCTCGGGCCAACCCTAACAACCCATCAAAGCCCGGAGAAGAAAAAATGCCCGAACTTTCCTGAAATGATGCGCGGAATGTGGGACGCGAAATGCGGAGAGCCGTCGACATCGACACACCCAGGTGCGGGAGCCCCCTTGAAAGCAACGGCTTTCATGTGGTTTGGTGCTCGACTATCCCTGGATTAGTCCAGGTCTTGCTCGATTGAGGGGCCGCGACAGACGTGACCGTTGACCGAGACGAGTTGGGTCGAGTAGACCGAAAAATTGAAAGAGAGTATTTTTCATCAACGTGATCACTGCGTTGCCTGTGTCGGGCCCCTTCAGAGGTTATCCAGTGACTCCCCACTGGATCAGTGAAATGATCTCTCGACGTGGCGGCAGGAACATCTTTAGAACGGCAAGTCTGCTGCGCAATTTCCGTCTTGAATCCAGTCCGCACTGGCTCAACAAATAGCTGGACTTGAGGACAAGAATACCTCAGGATATAACCATAGGAAAGTTAAGCGGAGGGCGAATGTTCAGAGAAAAACAGGCGGGCTCGGGTTTTCAGTGGAGGGACTTGGGCAATATTGAGGACGGCCGACCTAATTTGGGGCCTACTACCTTGGTTGCCGTCTATCGGCTAATGCAGTACACGATGAGGAGCGTTTTGATCTCGGAATATGATCCACAAACTGCGAGCCGAATTCTCATCAAGGCGGGCGAACTGGCGGGTTCAGAATTCTGCAAGAGTGTTCTCGACACCAATCTTGAATTCAACGAATTCGTGTCGGACTTGCAGAAAAAGCTTAGAAACATGAATATAGGCATTCTCAAAATCGAGAAGGCCGACCTTGAGAAAATGGAGTTTGTTTTGACCGTTGATGAGGACTTGGATTGCTCCGGGCTGCCATTCCTGGACGAAACGGTATGTGACTATGACGAAGGATTTATAGCAGGGGTGTTGGATACGTATACGGGCAGGAAGTTCGATGTGAAGGAGATAGACTGTTGGGCATCGGGGGGAAGGACCTGCAGATTCTCCGTAAAGTTAAAGGGCTAGGTTTGGACCTTGGATCAAGCACAATCTGCCGTAGTAAAAGCGGTGCGACAGGCCCTCTTAAGTTTGCTCAACGGCAAGCCCTCCGACCTCCTTGCCGATGATGGGCAGGCGCAGGATAGCGAACTTCAAGAGCTCTGTGAGCCGACAAATCGCGTCATAAAGCAGTTCAACGAGGCACATGATTTCCTTTCTTCCGTGTCAAAAGGATTGCTGGAAGTTGACCCCCCTCCCAAAAATCTGTTGATCTCTCCGTTCAAACAACTTCATGCCAACCTTAGGCACTTGACCTGGCAAACAAAGCAGGTGGCGACGGGAGATCTCAGTCAGCACGTGGACTTCCTTGGAGAGTTTTCGAATGCTTTCAACACCATGATCGGTTCGTTGCGAGAGAGGCGCGACATCGAACTTGCGCTGAAACGCAGTGAAGAACGACTTGCGCTTGCCATTGACGGAGCTCAATTAGGTCTATGGGATTATGACATAGCCTCCGGAGAGGTTGTCTTCAATGAACGTTGGGCTGAAATGCTGGAATACAGTCCTGAGGAGATCGAACCCCGGATCGATTTCTGGCATGATCTTATACACCCGGAAGACAAAACGGACTTTATGGAAGCCTGGGAAAGTCATCTGAAATGTGACACATCCATGTTCAGGGTGGAACATCGACTGCTTGCCAAGTCCGGGCATTGGAAATGGATACTCTGCATAGGAAGAATCGTGGACAGGGCACCTCAGGGGAAATCGTCCCGAGTCGCCGGCGTTTTTGTTGACATCACCGACCGAAAACGGTCCGAGGACTTGATCCGCATACGCCTAGAACTGCTGGAATACTCTGCTACTCACTCTCTCGAAGAACTGCTTCAGAAAACATTAGATGAAATCGGTGGGTTGACCAACAGTCCCATCGGATTTTACGTTTTTGTCAGTGAGGATGAGAAAACCGTTCGTCTACAAACGTGGTCAACCAGGACGATGAAGGAGTTCTGCACCGCAGAAGGAAAAGGTCAGCACTATCCCGTTGATCAGGCAGGTGTGTGGGCGGATGCCATTAGGGAAAGACGCCCCGCGATCCACAACGATTACTCTTCATTACCTAACCGCCGAGGAATGCCTGACGGACACTCCGTTCTGATCCGCGAGTTGGTCGTGCCTATTATGAGGTCGGAGCGGATCGCAGCTGTTCTCGCCATTGGGAACAAGCCCACAGATTATACTGAAAAAGACATTGAAATTGTGTCCTACCTTGCCGACGTGGCCTGGGAGGTTGCCCTGCGTAAGATGGCTGAACAGGCGCTGAAGGAAAGCGAGGACAAGTATCGACACCTGTTTAACAACTCCGAAGTGGGGATGTTCCGGACACGATTGGACGGCTCCGAAATCTTGGACATAAACGAAGAGTGCCTCAAGATATTTGGTCGTACACGTGAGGAGATGCAAGGTAAGTCATCCGTGATCCACTGGGCTGATCCACACGAACGGGAGGAAATGTCTCGAAGGCTCAATACCGATGGACGAGTCACCGATTTCGAGTGCAAGCTGCTGAACAAGCAGGGCGAAGTGCGGACCTGCGTCATGTCCGTGAGGCTCTATCGCGAGCAGGGGGTGCAGGAGGGATCTATGATGGACATCACGGAGCGTAAGCAAATCGGAGGGCTTGCTCTCCAGTCCGCTCGTCTCAAGGCAATATCCGATCTTTCCTCCGGAGTCGCCCATCACTTCAACAATCTTCTTCAGATCATCATGGCAAGCGCAAGCCTGTCCCTTATGGAGCTGGAGTCAGGAGACTTCTCCCAAATCAAGACCACGCTGGAAAAGATGCTTGAAGCAACCAGCCTTGGCGCTGAAACAGTACGCCGTCTTCAGACCTTTGCGAACGTGCGAGCCGACATGGACGACCGTGAGGTTGCGGTATTCGATGTGGCAAGCACAGCAAGAAATGCAGCAGAGGTGTCAAAACCTTTGTGGAAATCGGACCCTGAAAAAAGGGGAATCAGTATTGATATGAAATTGGACCTGGAGGCCGGTTGCCTTGTGAAAGGGATAGAAAATGAGGTGTTCGAGGTATTCGTCAATCTCATGAGAAACGCGGCGGAAGCGATGCCTCAGGGTGGTGACATAGAAGTCAAGACACACAGAGAAGCCGATGAAGTGATCATCGCGGTTCGTGACACTGGTATGGGAATAGCGGAAGCAGACCTCAGTCGGGTTTTCCAACCCTTCTGGAGTTCAAAGGATGTTGGCATAGGAAAAGGAATGGGGCTTGCCGTTAGTCATGGGCTGTTGAAACGACACGGCGGTACAATATCTGTGCAGAGCGAATTAGGAGCGGGAACCATCTTCACCATTAGGCTCCCTCTAGCTCGAAAGAGTGTCACAAAGACGGAAGAGGCGGTAATCAGCAGCGCCGGAGACCGTCTGACCATCCTGGTGATAGATGACGAACAGCATATAACAGAACTGCTTGAAAGAATATGTGCGAGAGCAGGTCATCGTGTTTTCATGGCTCTTTCAGGCCAAGATGCACTTGCTGTCTTCAACAGGGAACACGTGGATCTCGTTCTCTGTGATCTTGGCATGCCTGGGATGAGCGGTTGGGGTGTCGGCAAGGCCATTCGGACAATCTGTCAAGAAAAAGGGATCACCAAACCTCCCTTTGTTCTGCTGACGGGATGGGGCGGTCAGGAATTGGAAAAGGACAAGATCGCCGAGTCCGGCGTGGATGAAGTAATTGCCAAGCCAATTGATTCGGCCAAAGTTATTTCAACTGTCCAGGAAATCGCTGAACGGGGGTGGGGCTGATCCCTCATGTCAGGAGAATGGATCAATGAAGATATTCTCGGTATCCTAGGCGAACGGGCGACCGAAAACCATAGCCTTATCAATGACTCGGTATCCTCCGACAACCCCGCCGACCAGCGAAGGCTTTACCCTCGCGACTCTTCCGAGGTTTAGGCTCAACGAGAGGTGCCTTCTTCTTCCGGAGTTGTCGGGGGATAAAGCGATGAAGATGCTCAGCCGGGGTTTTTGGCTACCCCGTCACGTTTTTATGGAACCTGAAAAAGTCTGCCCGACCTTCCAGGTTCCGTGATTTTGTTCCTGGTCCCTCTTTGCTTGACCCTTTACAGCGGGAAGATTTCCACCGCCCTTGATTTTCAGTTCCTTCAGGTTGTGGTGATGACCCGCGGACACGGGCACCTGTCTAACGCATTGAACACTACCCACAGGCACGTACTGTCGCCGTGGGGACCATTAAGGACCTGCCTGGCTCTCTTGCAGAGCGCTCTACCGCTGAAGATTCCGATTGACCGGCGATTCTTTCACGTGCTATGTTCAACTAAATGGTACCACGGACTCTTGCGCCAATATAACGACGGTTTTGCCTGCCTCGGGCCTTGCGGGTGACCATCAGGGAGCCTTTTCGGGGTCAGAGCAACCATCCCGCGACCGGCCAGCGGCCCAAAGCCCCCCAAATGGCAAAACCGCCGCACAATTCGGGCTGGAGGGTCTGACCTGATCAAGATATTTGACAAAAGCATTCATTTCTGCTACCAACGGAACAATCTGTAGTGCCTTTTTGTTTATTTGGATTATGTGCGAAACCTGCGCAAGTAGTGGGTCGCGTCATGACGCGGGTAGGGATATGAAAAGTGTGGCCATCATCTTTTTGGCATTAAGCTTCGTAACAATCTGCATTTCAAATTCGCCCGCTCAGGATTCTTTCACTGGGGCCACGCAATTCAATCATCCACTGTCAACTTTGTCTGCGGATAGAGGCGTGAGTGCCAGTTGGTTTGGTTCTTTCGCGCAGGTAGGGCCAACCCTGCATGCTCCGAGGCTATTTGCTGCCTGGTCGCCAAACGCGTCTTCGATAAAACTGGCGGCTACGGCCAACGCTTTCGCCGATGCGCTTAATAACGGTTCTGGCGAAGGCTTTATTAAGTGGTCCACAAACGGGCTGTGGTTAGGATTGTCTATTCCGGTGCAGTTCAACGAGCGGGTGTCGGCAGACCTCCAGGGATGGTATTTTTTTCCTGGTAACAAGCATGTAGAGGTTTCTGGCCAGGCATCGGGACTCAGGAATGGTGTGCTCAGCTCAGAGGGCGTCAGCGGAAATTTGGACTTCAAGACTACATGGTTTGCGATTGATTTGGAGGGATGTTTCAATACCTCCTCAGAACTCGCGCTACTCGGAGGAGTCAGGTACGATTATCTCCAGGGAACGATTACGCTGCCCGATCCCCTGGAAGCAATGTTGATCGGTCAATTTCCAGGTGTACGTGCGAAGCTAGACGTCAATCTTAACAGTATTTTTCCCTACTTGGGGGTCAGGAGCAGGCTTTCGTCCGGCCACGGCTCCACGACTTTTTCCGTAAAGGGCTTCCCCTGGGCGATTTCAGTTGCACAGGTTCATCCGAAGTCGGGGTATTTTGCTGAAGTTTTTTGTTCCTATGAGATGACCCCCTCAAGAGACTTCTCTTTGTGTTTGTTCGCCAAGGCTGACGTAGCTCACGCAGTTTTCGACAAATTCTCTCAGGTGGCAAACATTTTCAACCGAGACCCGTCCCTGCCCGTGATGGGTTTAGAACAGAGCCTGCCGGTTACATGGCAGCAGTACATGATTGGGGGACTGGCCACCTTAAATTTTCGGGTTCCACTCCTATAACCTTGGCTGGAGCTGGTTGCAAGATTTACATTTGAACCCATTACCATTTGAAATCACCGAACGTGACATGTCAATTTCGGGATAGATCATGTCTTTAGCTCCGCAAGACGTCATGCGTTTTGCCTCCAAACCATTCGTGCCTTGGCATGAGCGCCCGCATCTTCCCTTCTTCTCTATACTTGAGGGTCTAGAGGGTAAATCCTTGAGGGATCTACCTGATCAAAGACAAAGGGAGGCGCAGGCGTATGAAAAAGGTCTTGATAAAGGGTCTGCTTGTGCTGTTCGAAGCTGGTATCGCTGTGCTGGCTGAAAGAATCAAGAAGAGGAGAAACAGACATGTGAATTCAGAACGTACCCAACCGCTGCAGCGGCAATTACGCAGCGCCACCTAATCACTTGCTCTTAGCCCGCCATCAGAGCGAAACATTTGACTTATTTCTGACGCGGTCACGTGTTCGTCGAGAATCGCCTCTGGAAGCGTCCTTCATCAACGAGTCTCCTCGCCGACTTCGAATAGCCCGCGTTTGCGCACTTCCCTTTTTACTACGAGAGCGGACTCGTCCTCCTCTCTTGCCATTTTCGATAGATCCTCAGGATTCGGGGCCTCACCCTCCCACCATTCTTCAAAACAGTCGTCTGCTTGTCTCAGGAGGCCATCAATCTCGCTGTCGTAATCGGACTGGCATTTCATTGTCGTCCTCCTTTCGTCTCGCTCTAACCATTAAGTAACTTAGGAAGGCAAACGGTTTCGGAAAAACATTGAAATGGGATTTTAGGAGACGAAGAAAGGGAAAGCCCTAGGGGGCGTGGTCTTATACCATTTCGCAATTCAACAAGTAACTTGTAAATAGGGAAAGTTGGTCATTGACCTGACCCTGTCGGGATCGCCGTGAAGCTCTCGCAAGCCGTTGCAAAGAGCCTCCTCGACAGCGTCAAGCGTCTTGAACGCTTTGTTTGGAAAGTGCTTTTCCCTCAGCTCCTCCCACAGATGCTCCACCGGGTTGAGTTCCGGGCTATGTGAAGGCTGCTCTATCAGCCTTATGTTCTCGGGGATTTCCAGATCCCCCGATCTGTGCCATCCGGCTCCGTCTACCAGCATGATGACAAAATATTCCTTGAAATCATTGGAGACTTCCTCCAAGAACAGGTTCATCATGTCAGTGTTTGCATACGGCAAGATCAAAGAAGTCAGCTTCCCCAGGGCCATACACACTGCCGCGTACACGTAGACAAACGCACGGGCCACTTGCCTGGGGACCTTGGGTCTGATGCCTTTGGGAGCCCAGCATGTGCGAATATCGGTGATTCGCCCGAAGCGTCCCTCGTCTTGGGCCATGATGATCACCGGCCTCTTATCTTCCGGATCTCTTCGCTCCACAATCTCGGTTACGAGTTCCGGGAAGTTTTTTTAAAAGCCTTTTGAACCTCCTCCTTGGCTTCGGGATGAGCGGGCCGAGGAACGATTTCCCTCCATCCATTTCTGTGAAGCATCCGGTACACGGTGGAATGATGGACTGGGTGATCCAACAACGCTTCGAGGGCCTCCTTGATCGGCCCTGCTACGCAGATCTCCCCAGTGGAAGCAACGTCAAGAAACGGTCTGAGAAATTCGGCCTCCCGCTCCTTGCTCAATTAGCATCTGCGCCGTATGCCATGCTCATGGCCCTCTATGGCCTTCGGACCGAATCTGTTGTACCGGGATACCACGCTATGCACCGTAGATACCGAAACGTTCGTATGGATTGCGATCTCCGAGGCCAGCCGGGGGTCAACCAACGCATTCCAGATTATCAGGCGCCTGCGTTGTTCCCTTCCAGCCGTTTGTCCGAGCCTTACTGACACCTCGAATTTGGAAAGATGCGGCTCAACTGACGTCACTCCACCCATCGATCTCCTCCCCAAGAGCTAAGTGGGGGAGCTTATATCAAATTCCATACTGAATCGCGGACTGGTGTTAGAAGACATAGCAGGTGCTCTGGGAGCCGGCAAAAACTCATCTTGGCAGGACGATAGCACGCAATGGAGCTGAACGTCAACTTCCGACCATGAAGGGCGGCTTTGCGAGAAATTCACCCAAAAGAGGATTTGAGCATCAAAAGCGCGCCAGGTGTCCGTTAGATCCAGAGAGTCCTGCAGCTCGATTCATGGCCGTTGAACCTAGCCGTACCTGAAGTTGATCCCAAAGCCACCCCGCGGGTATTTCCACTTCATCGCCACTGACGCTTTGGGACACACAACCCGGCACGTCCCGCACTCGAGACATCCCGCGTAATCAAACACGATCTCACGCACTTTCAAGGTGTAAAGCCCTGCCGGACAGGCGAAAGTGCAGGGCTTGGACGAACACCGTGAACAGACCGCCTCATCCAAGACAATGTGCGCCTCGTCACCGTCCACGGCAAACTTGTCAATTCCCAACAATTGCTCGATACTCAACCGTTTCACAGGCTCTTCGCTCCTTTCCAGCTGTCCCGGGCCAGCTGGAACATACTCACCTGCTGCTGTTTGACCTCACTCATGACCTTGGCCAGAACATGCACCGGCGGGGTGCCGTCAACCCTGAAGAGTTTGCTCACCAACTCCGTGATCAACCTGGGATATTCATTGAAGAGCCTCTCGTTTTCCATGAAGTGCTGAGCCGACCGGTAGGCCTCCAAATCCCTCATAACGAAGCTCTCCTTCAAGAATGCATGATAGGGGGAAAGCCCCTGACGGGAGAAATCCTTCCGGACCTTTGCCTTCCAGACAGCCTTTGCCGCCGCAGCGCCCGATTCGATGGCAAAATCCATTCCCCGCACAATGTAACCGAGATTGAGAGAAAATCCCGCAGCATCACCCACCACCAGGATACCGTCTCCAAAAAGCTGCGGCTGCATACCGAGACCGGCTTCCGGAACCAGGTGGGCGGAATACTCCGCTACCTGCCCCCCTTCTATGAGGGGAGTGACATGGGGGTTTTCCTTGAATTCTTCCACCGCTTCAGACATCTTGACTCGGCACTGCGCCAACGCCGCAGTGCCGATCACCAGGCCCAGGGAAACACTGTTCTTATTGGTATAGAGGAACCCAGCTCCTCGGAGGCCTCTAGTGCAGTCACCCACGAAAAGCTGCACCGCTCCTTGCTCGCCTTCGACCTGGAAGCGCTGACGGATCGTTTCCGCGGGCAGTTCGATAACTTCTTTGGCCCCCGTAGCAACTTGGCCCGCCGTAAAGCCCTTGCTCAAACCGGATTGCTGCGCGAGAATCGAGTTGACACCGTCGGCGGCGATTACCACATCGGCCAGCATTTCATCCTCGCCGGCGCGGATGCCCACCACTTTGCCTTTTTCCTTGAGAGGTGCATCAACCCGAACGTTGGTGGCAAGTATAGCCCCCGCTTCTTCCGCCTTGGATGCCAGCCAGGCATCGAATTCCGCCCTGAGTAGGGTAAAGGAGTGATACGGCGGCTTGGCCCAGCTCACATCCTGGCAATTTAGGGAGACACTCTTCCCACCGTTTAGAAAGGTGATGATCTCCCGAGTCACGGGTCTTTCCACCGGTGCCTCTTCCCAGAAATTAGGAATGATCCGGTGCAGAGCATGGCTGTACATCCGGCCCCCAAACATGTTCTTGGAGCCGGGTGCGCTCCCCTTTTCAATGAGAAGGACATCAAGGCCTTCCCTGGCCAGCAGATAAGCCGCCGTACTTCCCGCGGGGCCGGCACCGACAATGATTGCATGGAACTTGTCTTCTGCCATATCTCACTCCGCCCGATCTATGCTTTCAGCACCGATTTGATTTCCCGAATGAGCTTGGGGACAACCTGGTAGAGGTCCCCTACGATGCCGTAGTCGGCGGCATCGAAAATCGGGGCATTTTCATCCTGGTTGATGGCGAATATCACCTTGCTGTCCCGAATCCCGGCTACATGCTGGATCTGGCCGGAGACGCCCACTCCAACATAGAGGTCCGGCTTGATCTTTTTCCCTGAGATGCCAAGATAGACCTCTTCAGGCAGCCAGTGGAGCTCTTCCGCAACAGGTCTGGAACAACCGACCTCACCGCCGAGCACCCGGGCGAGTTCCCTTGCCAGCTCCACATCTTCCTTCTTTTCCACACCTCGGCCCACACAGACTACAACCTTGGCCTCGGTAATATCCACCGATTCCCGTTGCTTGGGAGTTCGGTCGACCACTTTCACCGCGGATGCCGGAGGCACGGGCAACCCTCGGATCACTCCCTCCTTGTCCCCGAGATGTACTGCCGGGTCAAAGGTGCCCGGCGCAATGGTCGCCATCTGCGGACGCACCTTGGGGACCACGGTTTGTATTGCCAGGCCCCCAAGAAGAATTCGTTCCATCGCCAAGGACTTTTTCTCTTGATCTGCCTTGAATCCCGTACATTCGGTGCAAAGCCCGGTGTTCAAGCGGGCCGCAATGCGCGCTCCCATCTCTTTGCCGCGTTGCGTGGCACACATCAAAAACACATCCGGGTCATCTTCTTTGGCTGCATCGGCGATGACAGGAACAAAAGACTCCAGTGGCTGATCGTCGGCCTGCGGTGGGAGCAGCAAGACCTCATCCGCCCCGTGGCCGCTGTAGTCCCGTGCTGATTCCATGTCACGGGCAAAGGCGGTCAGCTTCGTTGCAAAGTCCATCGCCAAAGCCTTGCCGGCATTCAATAATTCCAGTGTCTGTTCACGGTTTTCCGCAAATACCCAAATTCCCGCCATGAGATGTGCCTCCTAACCGATGACGCCCTCTTTCATCAGGGCGCCAACTGCCGCCCGTATATCCCCCTGTTCTGCTCCGAACTTCTGACGGCGCCGCTCCATCGTGGCCGCAACAATCCCCGTGGTCTGCATGCACGTCTCGCAGGCTCCCCCAAGAGCACTCAACGTTACGCTGTCCACGGGTTTTTTCCCTGCTGCCAGGACCTGTTTGAGGCTGGGAATGCGCGGCACGTTGATGTCGGGCAGAACCGTGATCAGAGCCGGAAGCGGCATGGTCACCACCTCCACACAATCCTTGAGCTTGCGTTCCGCGATGATCCGCCCCTCGGCCTCCACATAGGTCAGTTTGTTCACATATGTCGCGCACGGAATCCCGAGCTTTTCGGCCAAAGCTGGGCCCACCTGTTGGGTATAGAGATCCCCTGACCCTTCTCCACATATGATGAGGTCGAACTCACCCTGTCCCTTAATGGCCGAGGCCAATATGTTAGTGGTCTGACTCGGATCCAGATCCACCAGGGAAGGATCGTTCACAAAGCAGGCATTGTCCGGTCCACGGGAAAGGGCATCCTTCAGGCATGGCTTGGCGCTGGGCGGTGCCACCGTCATGGCCACCACATTGGCACCATGCCGTTCCTTCAGCAATACTGCCTCTTCAATGGCGTTTCGATCATACGGGCTGATCTTGTAGCCCACCCGATCTAAGATCAGTCGGCGAGAACCGGCATCCACTTTGATGTCGGCCTCGTCCATAATCCATTTGAAACACGCTATGACCTTCAGCATCGATAACCTTTCTTGTCCTCTTACAGCCAGTGATTCCGTGTGGAACGCGGCCACGACACAAACCTTAGCGCTTCCTAGTAACCATCATGCCGTGCGCCTGAGCCGATCACCGGGTGTCAAGCAGCTGCCGCGTTCTCAGTCATCTTCGAGTTGAGCGTCGCTAGCGCAACATGTTCCCGGCAACAACCATCCTCATGACTTCCGAAGTCCCTTCGTAAATCTCGGTGATCTTGGCATCGCGGTAAAGCCGCTCAACCTTCTGGTCTTTGATGTATCCGATACCGCCATAAATCTGGATCGCCCGGTTGGTATGGCGTACTGCTGTCTCCGAGGCCTTGAGTTTCGCCATGGCCGCTTCCTTGGCATACGGCCGTCCCTGGTCGTAACACCAGGCGGCATAGTAGGTGAGGAACCTCGAGGCCTCCACGTCCGTGGCCATGTCGGCAATCATCCACTGGATGGCCTGAAGGCTGGCAATGGGCTTGCCGAACTGCACTCTTTCCTTGGCATACCTGATAGACTCGTCCAGCGCGGCCTGGGCAATACCCAGGGCCTGAGCGGCAATGCCGATCCGACCACCGTCAAGAGTCATCATGGCAATTTTGAATCCATTGCCGTCACCACCCAGCAGGTTCTCTTTGGGGATGCGGCAGTCCTTCAGGACTACTTCTGCGGTCAGAGCACCCCGAATACCCATCTTATTCTGATGCTCACCAACCTTAAGACCGGGCGTGTCCCCCGGGACAATAAACGCGCTGAGGCCTTTAACCCCCTTGGATTTGTCTGTTGATGCAAAAACAATGAACACCCCAGCCACCGGGGCATTGGAGATGAACATCTTGGCGCCGTTGAGCACGTACTCGTCACCTTCTAAAACAGCGGTCGAGGATCCGGCGGCCACATCGGTGCCCGCTCCCGGTTCAGTGAGAGCGAACGCACCCAGCATATCGCCCTTGCAAATAGGGGCCAGAAACTTCTTCTTCTGTTCCTCGTTGCCAAACTTAAACAAGGGATAGCAGGCAAGAGAAGTATTGACTTCGACGATAAAGCCCGTGGCCGCACACGCGCGGGAAAGCTCTTCGATGGTCAGGATGTAGGTCAGGTAGTCGGCGCCGGCCCCCCCGTATTCTTGTGGATAGGGTATTCCCAGCCAATCCTGCTCAGCCAGGCGTTTGATGTTTTCAGTGGGGAATTGGGATTGCTGGTCCACCTCGTTGGCTATGGGCTCAACCCATTTCTGACAGAACTCTCTCACAGTGGCTCTCACCAACTGTTGCTCTTCGCTTAATTCAAAATGCATGACAAGCTCCTTGTTACGCGAATTGTTTTGATGATTGATCTTATAAAGGCTGCCACCAGACCGGTTGCCGCATTTAACCAGTCGACGCTTCGGCTCCATTGTATACACCGATGGCGATTCGTGTGCACCCCTACCCTGCGGCTACACAGGAGAGGAGGACCGACCGGTCGGTCTCTACAACAGACAAACATTACCGATCACTCTAACCTTCTCTACTCTCGGCCTCCTTTGAGCAGTCGAAGGTTAGCTCCCAATACCCCGAAAGAGCGTGTGCCTAAGGCTCCGCACGACCTGACATAGGGAAACCCGTGGTTGACTCGCCGCGAAATCTACATTTATCCTGCGCTTGAACGTACCTCAACATCCGCTCCACTGTCAAGCGAAATCTTGTGTGGGCTCTCACCCCGACTCCTCTGTGAGAGTCACTCGCGCCGGTGAGCCGTCAATTCCTTTCATTTTCAAGGTCAGACGGACCAGGAAATGCACATCAGGGTCGATGGCAAAGACGTTCAAGCCGTTGATAGCTATAGCGCCGGCTCACAAGATAATCTCATGAGTGGGCGTGGCTTTGTGGAATGGGCAATGGAAAGATAATCAATCCCATTTTACGGGGAGACCGGACACCGTCGTGAACTCCCCACGGCGCTCAGCCCTTTTCGCCAGTCTTTCCTCGGTCTGCCGGGCCCATCGGAGCACATCTTCCCTGCATTGGTCAGCCATGGGCATCTCCTATGCGCGAACTAAGGCTTATATATGGAGGGTAGAGACTCGGGAGTCGGCGGCATAGGAACGGGGCGTATTTCCCAATTTCATAATTCTGAATCGCCGGATCATCGCCCTCGTGTACAGGAGCTGCTCGCCGCGACGCCGGACGGATCAAGCCCTGGGCCAACTCATAAGCGACCGCATTTGCGCCATCATGTACTTAGGCTAGGGCCGAATCTGAAGGGGCGCCTGCTACACAAAACAGACATCGATCTCTTAAAGGATTTCCGCTTCGAGAGGATCTTCAAAGGATGACAAGAGCGCGGTGGAAGCTACGCCTTGCGCGAGACACGGTCGCCACCCCATACGAGAGCCTCAAGATAGGTTATCATTCGACTACGACCAACACGTCACCTATTTGATAGGACTCGCTCACCTTTGCCCTTATCTCTTTGACACTCCCGCCGGAATCCGCAAGCACAGGCAATTCCATCTGCATGGCTTCGACGATGACGATTTCGTCCTCTTCCTGCACGCTGTCACCGACCTGGACCTTTATTTCGATCACTTTACCGTTCATCGGCATGATTACGTCCGACATATTCACGACCTCCTCGAACTTCCTGCGAAAGACAAAGCAGTAAACCGGAATTGTGCCGCGGTCCTGCCATTTTGACCGTTTTATCACCCTTGGGTGCAGAGAGGTCGCCCGGGTGACCCCAAAAAGGTCTCCGTGGGATATCTCTCGCGTACCGACGCAGGCAAATCCCGTGTCATGTTGATGAAAACACGAATTACGCTCGCCAAGCGAGGTCAGACAGCAAGATCGTGGCCGGCTGATTTGAAAAGTTCCTATGTCAAATCAGGACAAACGTTCACTTACCGGCTTATGGCGCCCGGGACCACTCGGCGTCCGGGGCGCCTCCGTATAAGTCCGAAATTACTGCTCCACGATCTTCCTCCCGAGAAAGAAACCCTCGGGATCGCATTTGGTCCTCAGGAGCATCAGGTCATGTTCAGTCGGTATTGCCATTTCCCTGACCTGCGGGGCCATCAGCAACTCGAAATCTACCAGCTCTTGTATAGCCTCCGGACTCTTCCCTGGCAGGTATTCCAGAAGCATCATACGCCTGGTCTCCTCATCAAACCCAAAAAGCGCTTGGTTGGTGATGACGCGGTATGGGCCTTTTCCCATAACACCCGCTTTTTCCCGGTAGTCGGAGGATCCGTCGCCGAATCCGATGCTGGTAATGAAGTCCACCTGTTTGATGAACCTTCTCTTTTCCAGAGCCATAATCGCAATTGTCTTCTCACAGTTCGCAGCCATGGCCCCCGCGCCGCCACTTCCGGGAAACCTGACCTTGGGTTTGAGGTAGGAGCCTCCCTGGTAAGTGGAGCAGACATTTCCATACATATCGATTTGGGCGCCACCAATAAAAGCATAGTCCGCATATCCCCTCTGGGTGAGTTCGAAGACGGCGCAAAGCCCTTTAGCGAAAACCGCATTGCGGAAGCATCTCGTATCACCAACGGACATAGGCATGCCTTGGTCGAGAATGGACGCCAGCGAACCAGACTCGAAGATTAAATTGACATTCGGCGCGTGGGTCAACTGCGCATGCATTGCCGCAATGATTGGTAGGCCCGTTCCCACGAATACAATGGTGTTGTCTTCCAGCGCTCTTGAGCCGGTAAAGGCGATCATTTCATAGGGACTGACATCAGCTAACGATACCATATTCGTTTCTCCTTCCCGAAAAGGCTGGTTGGCCCGATCAAGATAGAATAACTGGTTGACCACCATCCTGTTTCCTCAGATCAACGAGTTGGTCGGGGGACAGAATTTTGGCGATTAAATCATCCCAGGTGTCGCAACCGAAGAAGTACTCATCATAGTACGCCTTGAGCTTATCCTTGTTGCCGGTTTTGTGAAACTCTTCGCACAAGCTGCGAAAATTGAGGAACTGTTTCATGTCGAACCAGTACTCACCGTAAACGGCGCCCGGCCACGAGCCAAATTTCTGCTCACAGACGGCATCCACCACAAGATAGGGAATCTCAGTGAGGTTTGGGTAGCGACGAATGGCCGTATTGTCGATTATGGTTTCACAGCTGAGGATCGTATGGGCTGCGGCCTGAGAAATTTCCGGACAGGTGCAGAGGGGGCCGAAGATGCGCGCGTTGCCGTACTTGTCGGCAGCCTGGACATGCACGATGCCGAGGTCCGGGTTGCAGGCGGGCAGGATATACGTATTCTCACCGCTGAACGGGCATTGGATCATGGTTCCGCGGTTAACCAACTCCATGTCGCTACCGCCGTTTTCACGGACGGGAATGAAAGGAATTCCCATGGCGCCCGCCTTGAAACGGGCCGCAATGCCGTAGTTCGTATAGTCATCCATTTCTATCATCTCGTTTGCAGCGAGATAACGAAGCAATGGCGCAATACCGATAATCTCATAACCCCACCAGGCAAGTTCCACCCGCTTGATCGAGACATGCTCGGGATAGACCAGCATAGCTCCTGCTATCCACTCAGGGCAAATGGAGTGTGACGTGAAGGTGAGGGTCAGGTCCTTGACTCCCTTCTTGATGATGTGCCACAAAATTGCGGTAGGGACGCGGGTGTTAACAAACCCACCGAAACCGATGTGCATGCCATCCTTGACGTACTTCTCCACCGCTTGCTGAATGGACATTGTTTTGGAAATGAGGCTCTTATTCTTGGCAGCGGCTACCTGGCGCGCCTCTTTTGGAGTGGGCCCCCAATACTGGAAATCGGTTTTCCGTTTCTTTTGTTTCGCCACGGTCTCCTTGTCAAGGACAGACCAACTGACAATCTTCGAATGCACCCCTTTTTCCATGTGTCTATTCCTCCGCGTTCCTTTCACTTCCCACGTTGAGCCTCTCGCCGAGGCATATATGCGTCAAACACCGGCTGCTTCCACCACCAAGCATCGAAAGATGTTAACCGGAATTATGCTGCGTTCTCGCCATTCCGGACCTCATGGCACCGTAGAGGGGTCGAAGGATGCGTCTGTTGGAAAAAATTCCCGCACGGTTGCTGTCTCCTTGAGCTTTCCCTGGGGGAGCTCTCTGAATCTGCCCCAGCAAAAACTCTCTATTTTCGCTGGCAGGTCTTGCCAATGTGGCTGCCTTTACTCGCTGTCTGCTCCCGAATACCCTTTTATGGCCTTAATCAGAGGCGGTACGATTTCCCGGAAGTCGCCCACAACTCCCAGATCGCAGTGCTCAAATATCGGGGCATTAGGATCGGAATTGATGGCAACCGTCATTCCGTCGCCTTCATTGCTCAGCAGGTTCTCCTTGGGCACTTCGCAGTTGTTGAACGAGAGCTCGCCGGTATTTGCGCCGCGCAATCCTACCTTATTTTCCTTGCGCCCGACTTTTGCGCCCGAGAAGTCCTCTTCAACGACGAAAGCGGACAATCCCTTGGCCCCCTCGCCTGTCCTGGCGATGACCACCCATATGTCTGCATGATGAGAATTCGTGATAAAGCACTTGCGAACGTTCAGGATGTATTTGTCGCCTTCGAGCTTTGCGGTGGTCTGGATGCCGGCAACATCCGATCCCCCGGAAGGCTCGGTCACCGCAACCACTCCCATGGTGTCGCCCTTGCACAAACGAGGAAGATACTTCTTTTTCTGCTCCTCATTACCCCAGGTATCGAAAACATACGTGCACATGTGGTGCGCCTGAATAGCCATAGCGATTGCCGGGCAAACTCTTCCGAGCTGTTCCAAGACTATAATCCGTGCCAGAGCGCCCATTCCGGCGCCTCCATATTCAGGAGGAGTGATAACTCCCAGAATGCCCATCCGGCCCATGCCCTTCAGGAGTTCCACCGGAAACTCGCCGGTTTCCTCCATGGCCTCCATATGCGGAGGTATCTGTTTGTCCGCATAATCCGCTATTGTCTTTTTCAAAAGCTCTTCCCGATCGGAAAACTTGAAATCCATCGAACGTCCGCTTTTCCACATCTGATGTGGCGATCGAAACTCAATCCGAGGTTTTCACACAAGACTCAGGCGTCAATCACATGGTCAGACTGTCCAGATAACCAATGAGAGCGGCAATGCACTTGTCGAGGGTCTCGGACGATTTGTCAATGCCGTACAAGACCGATGCTCCCAACATGCCGGCAAAGAGCACACGGCTGACCATGTCCGTGTCCGCGTCCCGCCGCAATCGTCCGGTTGCCTTAGCCTCGTCCAGGAACCTCTTGATCATTGCCAGAAATCGATCAAACCCGTCCGCTATCTTCGCAGAGAAGTCAGGCCGTTGATCGTCCAGTTCCACCGATAGTGTCACAAACACGCAACCGCCCGGGATGTCCGCCACATCCTTGAGATATTCGTCGGCGTACTGCTGGAGCAGTTTTTTGATCTTCATGATCGGGTCCTTAGTTTCATTCAATCCTTGGAGCACCTTGCTCCGCCATATCTTCCGGGCCTCGCTCAGGACCGAGAGGAAAAGTTCATCTTTGCTTCGAAAGTGATTGTATAGGCCCCCTTTGGACGAATTGGAGCGCTCCAGGATATCCTCGATGGAGGTGTTGAGATAGCCTTTTAGCGAGAAGAGTTTCAGCGACTCGTGGATGATCTTGTCTTTTAGCTCCATAGCATTCCTTTTTCGTGGCGAGACCGACCGGTCGGTCCCCAAATAGACAAAAATTATCAACCACTTTTCTGCACTATCGGCCTCCTTTGAGCAGTCGGAAGTTTGCTCCCATGACACCGAAAGGTCTCTGTGTAAAGGCCCGCACGACCTGACACAGGCAAAACTGCAGTTGACTTGCCAACAAATCTACATTTGTCCTGCGTCCGCAACGCTACCTCAACATCCGCCCCACTGTCAACCAAATTTCCGCCGGTTCTGCAGCCGTTCGCTCAAGCCCGGGGGCGCGACGGCAAGCAGTTGACGTCTTTGATTAAACGCCCCTTCCCCCGTGACTGAATGGATACGTGTTGCGCCATTTTTTTTCTTGATACACCCTTTCTTTTTATCCGGGCACACCCCAGAGCACTCAGACCGATTCTGAGCGACGTTCTTCTTTTCCCGAGGTGACTCTGCTCTTCCCCGCGCCCTGACAGGCTCGCGAGAGGATATTCAAAATCTCCATCTACTAGCTTATTCCGCTGCCCCACGCTTGAGGAGTAGCTCCCGGATCTTAAGGTATCGGTCAAGCATCTTGAATGCGGTGGCGCCTTTCTTGTCTTTGGCCTGAATGTTGGCTCCTTTATCGAGGAGCATGGTCACAACCTCCAAGTTCCCCGAACGCACCGCCGACATGAGAGCCGTTTCGCCATCCGGATCCGTGGCATTGGCGTCCGCTCCTTTATCGAGGAGCATTTTCACTATCGGCGGCTGCCCTGTGGATGCCGCTACGACGAGTAGGGGGGCTGTTCCTCCGAGTTTGTGGTTGGGATTGATACTCTCCAGAAGTCGCTCAGCCTTTGCCATCTTTCCATCTTCCACGGCTGCCATAAACTCTTCAGCTTTCTTGTCAGCCGCAGACTGAGCAAAGCCGGCTAAGGGCGAGACGAAACACAAGACTACTACGGCAACTAATCTCGCGACGAATAGCGCACCCCATTTTTGCAGAGACATTGCGGTACTCCTTGGTATTGGTCGTTTGCACGGACTATTGAACGATAGGACCACACCGAAATTATGCCGTGGTCTCGTCCTCTTGGCGGCCCTGAAGAACGGCTGGATGCCCCGGCTGACCCCAATAGGGTATCCGGGGGGTGTCCCGGTCGAGCGAACATAGGCAAAACCGACGTCACGTTTGTGAAAAAGCCCAATCTGTGCTGTTTGTGAGCGTACCGCACCTTATGCCTCTTAGTCAACCAGAATGTCCTTGACGCCCCAGATCGCGAGTGCATTGGCAGTATCGAAACAAGAGAAAGGGCAAACCCGTATCCACTTGCCATTTCCAACGTTCCAAAAGTCTTCGATTTCCAATTTGAGCAGGCGCTCGATGATGAACATACGCGGGGCGTTTCACCTTTGCGGTAGAAAAGGGCACCCGCCCGCATCTTCCCTTCTTCTCTATATTTGAGGGTTAGAGGGTCATTCTTGAAAAATAGATTTGATCAAGACAAAGTGTGGTGCATGCGCAAGAGTGACAACGTGAGGTGTACCCCTCTGTCAAGGTAATCCCGCTATAACACAGCCCCTTTGCCTGTACCACCCCCCTTTTTTCATCCGAAAGAAAAATTATCTCAACGACGGAGTAAAAATGTGCGAAACGCGAGACAAAAAGCGCCTGAAACCTCTCATCTTGACGTGGAACATTGCCGGATCTCCCTGACTGATCTGGTTGGGAATTCTTACAATACGATTGGGCCCCGTCGCACAAACCAAACGGGCCGGAAGCCGTCCACCGGCGACGGCGCAAAGCATATTGGGTATTTTTCATACCCAATTTCTATGCAATTGTTTAGTATTGACGTGCTTGCGAATACATCTGAAGATGTACACGGGGTAATGGGAATAGAGCGGTTGAGGCTGCTCTCGGACGGGGTCACCACTTCACAGGGGCCACGCGTATCGGTGAGATCAAGACCTGCGGCAGGCTTGCTCCGCACTCTGCTTTGCAAGGAGAAGAGGGAACTGAGATGAAAAACATGGGTTGGATGTGGGGCTACGGTGTGAAGGCACTCACCGCGATCGCTTTTGCGCTGATGGTCTTTAGCTCGGCGAACGGAGGCCTTCGCGAACAGTACGGTGACGGGGCATGGCACGATATCGGAAGCGGCTGGCAGTATCGCTACGTCAGCTCCATTGATAGCGGGTACTGGCTTAACAGCGGAGTGACAAGATTTGGGTTCTCATACAGCCCCGGCCAGTGGTGGCACCACGGGACAACCTGGACCCCGCTCAGCGGCGGAGGTTTGACGGAAGGGGATTGGGTTGGCGACGGTGCTTGGCACAGCAACCTGGTCAGCGGCTGGTCGTATCGGTATGTCGCGTCAATAAGTAGCGGCTACTGGAATACGGGCAGCGCCACTCGGTTCGGCTATGACTATCGTTCAGGCCAGTGGTGGGATTGTCGGACTCAGTGGCTTCCGTTGGGGGGATCGGGAGTATCGGAGCAGTTTGTCGGTGACGGTGCTTGGCACAGCAACATGGTCAGCGGGTGGTTGTATCGGTACGTCAAGTCCATAAGCAGCGGTTACTGGAACAACGGCAGCGCCACTCGGTTCGGCTATGACTACAACGCAGGGCAATGGTGGGATTGTCGGACTCAGTGGCTTCCGTTGGGGGGATCGGGCCTCTCGCAGGCTTTTGTCGGCGACGGCGCATGGCACAGCGGCCTGGTGAATGGGTGGTCGTATCGGTACGTCACCTCAATAAGTAGTGGTTATTGGAACACGGGGGGCGCCACTCGGTTCGGCTATGACTATCGTGCAGGCCAGTGGTGGGACCTTTGCGCCAGCGCGTGGCATAAACTCGGGAACGCCGCCCTGTCACAGGCCTTCCTCGGTGACGGAACCTACCGCGCACTCGGTCAGGGATTTGACTACATGTACAGCGCGGATTCCGGTTATTTTCGCTACGACACGGGGCACCACTTCAAGCAATCCTACGCGGACGGTTCCTGGCAGTACTTGCATAACGGCAATGTCTGGTCAACGTGGAATGCAGCCACCCCGTTTCAGGACATGACCACGGACTCACTCTCGGCTGCAGACGACTTCGTGGTTTGGAACGGCAGTCTCTATTTTACGAACCTGTTACATCTTTACTGCTTTGACGGGACGTCCGTGAATGAAGTGGCGCTAGCTGCCGCAAATCAGCTCGTTGCGATCGATTTTCTGGCAGCGAACAGCGCGGGTCTATTCTTCAATGCCGCGATTTTTGACTCCACCAGAGGCTTCAATATCTATCACCTGTTCCGGTGGACCGGCCCAGGCACTTCTTTTCTTCAGGATGAGAGCAGTGACATCGATTTCACTAGTCCGTTGAGCTACCTAGGGGCCATCAGCTCATGTCTCTACTTCGCCGGTGAGGGGCCTACGTTTTTGAAGGACATATACAGATGGCATGATCCAGGCACGGGACAAGACATCTTTGCCAACATCTCCAACGGTAATTTCGGCAGTTATTCGTTCAATTTCTTGGACATCATCGGCACGGATATTTTCTTCAGCGGTTACCATGCGTCTGACCGGGTGAATTTGTACAAGGTGGCCTGGGATGGTAATGCCGCGGCCATGGCGGCCTATGTCAACGCGCACTATATGTTCTCCCTGACCAAGGCTGATGACCACTTCTACGCATGGGTCCAGTTGGGCACATGCTCGGCAGATTACTATTGGGATGTGTACAAGTGGAACGGGACATCATTCTACAGCGTGGCCGGGCATTATTACGCTCCCGGAGATTATTACAATCCCAGAATAGGGTTCGAGGTCGGCGCTAGTCTCTATTTTATCGCGAAGGCGAGCGCAAGCAGTTATTTTGACCTGTACGGTCTAAACAGCACCACGTTACAGAACATCACCAACCAGTATTTCAGCAGCCTCGACTTGACGGCTCCATGGGGAAACTACCTCTACTTCTCGGGTATACCGGCTTATCAATCCTCTTCCAACATTTGGAGTCTCTATAGGGCAACGTGGGCCCCCACGATGTTCTCTTACGCACAAATCTCCGGTACCGTGGCACCTGCCGGCTTTACCGAAGCGGTCGAATCGCTGGGGTCGGCCGGCTCAAATCTCTACGTTGCCGGCAAAGATGGGGATGGAATCGAGATCTACAAATGCGGCGACGCTGTGGCTTTTACCGAGGTTTCCAACAATTCTAATTTCGGCTTTGTCCAGTTTCTAGGGTCGTCAGGGGCCGACGTATACTTTAGGGCCGGTTTTGCAACAACCGGCAGTCCCTGGGAGGTGTACGAGTTGAGCGGAGCGACATTTGCGGCCGCGACCAACAGCGGCTTTGTGGACGCATCCGACATCGACTATGTTTGGTACCAAGGGGACCTTTTCTTTATGGCATATCATGGCTATTCAATCCCCTATTACAACAGCCCCCAACCGTGGCATTTCTGGACGGAGTACGTTGTGTTGTCGCAAAGGTAGCGCCCGACAGGGAAAGATCCTTCGCTCAATGGCCGCTGCTCGAGCAAGCGGCCATTGAGACCCGCACCTAATGGGACAGTGACTGGTCATTCAGTGGGGCATGCAGCACCCTCCCCGCGACAGCGGGGACAGAGAAGTCGGGGCCTGGAAGGAAACGGGTGCAGGGGCAAGTAGCTTGCAGCCAAAAGGCTCTCATTCCTCGTGCAGCGGTATGGCACAGGAAAGGGAGGGGTAGGAGATGAACAGCAGGGGTCGCTGGTTCAAATCCAGTTATCCCGACCATCAACTTCTTTGGAATATCAGGGTGTTGCGAAGGAGTCTCGTCCGACTGCTATCCGTGAGCGTCGGAAGACCCAAATCAGGCAACGGTTATGATATCCTATGAACTCGCAAGCTTTTCGCGGCCTATATCTGTCTTGCGTAATACAGGGTCTGAACGATCGGGACCAATAAAGATATGAAGCAGACCTTCGCAACGGTCAGCACATGCTGGGGGTGGATGAACAAGCAGACGATCCCCATAATAATGCTGACGACCGACCAATAGATTAGCGCCTTGGCTCCGTATCGGTTGATTCTGTACCAATTGTCTTCAGACTCGAATGCCTTCCGAATGCGGAAGCCATAGGCGCGATTCATCTTTATCTTGTTTAAATAGAGCGGAATACTGACGGCAATGATTACGACCCCGAGCCCGATGAGAGTGATGGCGGTTTTGACGTTCACGCTGTTCATGAGGTGCCTTTTTCGACATTCGTCAGGCGGGACCAGGAAATGAGACAACGGAGATGTTTTCTCCGTATGTTCATCCTCCGTTCACAGCCTTCTTCAACATGGGCGAGTATTGCCAAGTGACCACATGTCTTGCATCCGGAACAATCGATTCGCCCGTCTTCGGATTTCTACCCAGACCACCCATCATAATGGTCTCCGCTTTTGGGTTCGGCTCTCCATCTTCAGTCTTCTGCATCACCCAGCCGAGCGTTTTTGACAACTCGTACCAGTTGACTCCCATGCCGGTGAGTGAGGGCCGCGCCTTGTCCGAGTGACGACATCGACCTCCGTCCTGAAGCGAAGCGCAATCGGCGTGGTCATAACAGAGTGTTTTCTTGCAGCCTCCCGACGAGTAGCCGCAGGCGATCTGAAATCCCGGCGATTGAGCCTGGTGCTCGATGGCCGCTGTTGTCTCGTGCAATAGCCATGAAGCCTCCCGTCGCTCTGTTCCCTCCACGGCTTCCCTAGGAATGTCGAACTTGAAAGCCAAGACGAGGGTGAAGTCCTTAATGTGTCCTCGAAACTGGCCGGGCGTCATCGAGTACGGCGGACAATTCATGGAAGTATTGTAATTAGGGCACTGCGGGTCTGCACATTGGTGACGGAAGCGATCTTCCACCGTTATCCGTTCAACTCCCAGCACTTTCACGTCTCCGATTCCCAGCGACCTGGCAAAAGCCAGCAATTCCAATATCCGTTCATCGCGCATCCGCGTCACCTCCGGTGATCTACGTCTGCATTTGTGGCATCCATGATGCAGATTGGCAAGCCCATCGAGAAAGGCCTTTAATCCACGACGCAAGCATAGCACGCAAGACCAAGAGGCTTCAAATGGCAATACGGATCAGACGAACGGTATTTGATGTTTTCAACGCTCAATAGCTCAGGTAATCCTCAAAGGTGTTAAGACGGGTTCCTGTGCCCCGAACTATCGTAACTCCATCAAGCCGTTTGTCCCCAAAGCGCGTTTCCCACTGTGAAAATCCAAGCAGAATTGCTCAAACTGCTTTGAAAATCAAAGCGCCTCGAAATTACACGCTTGGATTTTCACACTTAAACTCAATATCCCATTACCCAGCGCTCAGCGTAGTAGTGTTACAAGATAAAAGCTCAAAGTTGTCGGCTCAGAAAATAACCTTAGTTGAGCAGAGAATTCAGGTTCCTGATTGAGGGCCTGATCTTCCTGAGCAGTACTGGTTCCCGACTCCTCCTGTTGAGCTATAGTCTCTTGCCGAACTTAGAAGTGGTTGCAAAACTTACATTTTGCATCGTAACCCCCTGAACTCATTAGACCAGAATGTCGAATGAACCGGTTTTGCAACCACTTGTAATTAAACCTGATTATGTTAGAGTAGAGTCAGTAAGCGGGCGTCTTTGCACCAGCGTCCATAATCATGCGATTGGAGGATAGTATAAGCGTTCAAATGGTCTGCAGAGATTTTGCAGCCATGCACGCTTTCCGTGGCGGTCTTTCCTGCTGCTTTCTCGCTCGGCTTAATGGTATCTGTGACCTCCTGCTGCAACCGACCGGCCCCTGGGGCCGTTGTCGGGCATGCGGGTACTGCTGGATATCACACTGATCGTCAGGCCCTGTTCGTGACTGGGTCGGAATGAGCCGAACGTAGCCAAAGAGATCAATTTCGCCATATCCTTCCGGATAGGTGCTTGGTCACTGTGCCGCAAGATCAATGAACTGAAAGTGCTCCAGGGCAGTTCCGAATTCATTTACCTTAGAAATGGCGAGACCGCCGCAGAATTCAGGATCGTAATGGGTATTGCGACCGATATCATCATCCTCATCGTAACCGCATTCTGCTGCGGCCTATTGCTCCAGAGGCTCGGCCAACCGTTAATTCTCGGCTATATCGCTGCGGGGGTCATCCTGGGACCACATACAGGGGGTCTCACAGTCTCGAACATTCACGAGATCGAGTTACTTGCCGAGATCGGCATTGCCCTTCTCCTGTTCGCACTCGGACTTGAGTTTTCTCTCAAAGATCTCAAACCGGTTAAGAAAGTAGCTCTGATAGGGACGCCTATCCAAATTGCCCTGACCGTAGGGCTCGGCTATGGTATTGGACACTTGATGGGGTGGGATTGGAAATCATCGATATGGCTCGGGGCGCTTATCTCTCTTTCAAGCACTATGGTAATTCTCAAAACACTGATGAATCAGGGTTGGCTGGGCACCCTCTCAAGCAAGGTGATGATTGGGATCCTCATTGTCCAGGATTTGGCTGTGATCCCGATGATGGTTATTCTCCCTCAACTGAACAATCCTGTGGTAGGGCTGCCTGCGCTCGGTTTTGCGGCACTGAAGGCGGGGGCCTTCATCGCCGGAATGATCCTGCTTGGAACCAGGTTGTTGCCAGGACTAATGGCGCACATCGCCAAGCTCGGTTCGAGAGAGCTTTTTTTGCTGGCAATCACCGCCATCGGGTTGGGGGTGGGCTATGTCACATATCTGGTGGGACTCTCTTTTGCATTTGGTGCATTTGTCGCCGGTATGGTGCTGAATGAATCGGACTATGGCCACCAAGCGCTCAGTGACATTATTCCGCTTCGGGACCTTTTTGGTTTGTTGTTTTTTACCTCAGTTGGGATGCTTTTAGATCCGGCCTTCATAATGGATCACCTCCGGCCCCTGGCTGTCTTGGTGCTGGTTGTGGGGATCGGTAAGGGACTTATATTCGCGTTCATTGCCAGAATCTTCAAATACGGAAATGTAATCCCTCTGGCCGTCGGATTGGGCTTGTTTCAAATAGGTGAATTCTCTTTTGTTCTGGCCCGAGTGGGCGTATCCACGAACTCGATTGGTAGCGATCTATACTCGCTCGTACTGAGCGCCGCAATCTTGACGATGGTGCTCACGCCTCTCATCTCAGGCCAGACCGCAAAGATCTACGCGTTCAGGAAGCGTTGGTTTCGCCATGAAGCGCTCGAATCATCGAACATGCCCGAAGCCGGACTTCATAACCACGTAGTCATCGCAGGCGGCGGGCGCGTAGGTTTTCAAATAGCACAGGTGTTGAAGCGTTTGGGTCTCCAATTTGTGATTATCGAGCTTGACCACCGGGGGGTGGAACAAGTCAAGAAAGCCGGAATGACGGTGGTCTACGGGGATGCTAGCCAGGAGATCGTTTTGGATGCGGCGGGGATTAAAGATGCTTCTCTTCTTATTATAACGACCCCCGGAATTGTGGTCTTAAGAACGACTGTGGTTCAGGCAAAGCGTTTGAATAACCGAATCGAAATTATCGCGAGGACATCCAGTCCGGATTATTTCGATTTGTTGAAGGATTTGGGAGTTTCCGAAGTTGTACTTCCAGAGTTCGAAGCAAGTCTCGAAATGACCCGCCAGTCTCTTCTGCGTCTTCAAGTTCCGGCGAAAGAGGTTCACCGATATACTGACACTGTTCGCCACGAGCTTTATGCACAGTGGTTTAACAAAGGTAACGATTATCGTATCCTGTCCCAACTTCGAGGCGCTGAGCAGCAATTCGATTTGCAATGGGTCCTTTTGGCTCCAGAAAGCCCAATTGTTCATAAATCCCTAGGTGAGATTGGAATCAGAAAAAAAACGGGGGCTTCTGTCGTAGGTGTTGTCCGAGAGGAGAACCTGACAGCAAATCCTGATGCTGACTTTGTTTTGCTTCCTAATGACTTAATCGCGGTTATCGGGAGTGATAGGGATAGGGAATCTTTTAGTTTAATGGCATCATCTCCCCGTTCCAATGAGTATTGGAAGGACTTCGACAAACAATAGCTCAAGGGGAAGCAGATCTCAGCACGCTCGTACAGGTGAAAAGCTAAGAAGGCATACTCGAGACAGAAAGACGTGTAATACCTGTCTACGTGTGACGAGTGCAATGGGAACGTTTCCCATCGTGGAAGTGTTAAGTCAGCGGGGACTCCTGAAAACTCTTGCCCTGCGGAGAAAAATAAATAGCCCAGCTCCCGCAACTATCATGGGGAAACAAAGAATTTGACCTGTGGTAAACAATTCTGAGGTGCCCACAATAGAGGAGTCAGGTTCTCGAAAGAACTCCAAGACGGATCGGAAGACACCATAAAGAATCAAAAAAACGGCGAAGACTTCCCCAGGCCTCTCAGCACTCAAACGAAACCGCCAGAGAATTACAAAAATAACCAAGCCTTCAAGAAGGGCCTCATAGAGCTGAGATGGGTGACGGGGCAAGCCCCCATGGCCCGGAAGCACAATGCCCCATGGAACGGTCGTCAGCCGTCCAACCAGTTCGCCGTCGATGAAATTCCCGATCTTGACCAGCATGATTCCTATCGGAAAGGCCAATGCCGTTATGTCCGCCATTTCCGCAAAAGAGAGACTCCCGCGCCGGGCCAGAATCCAGCCGGC
>Ga0247842_10002419_pt1 | contig 27792 bp, 36 predicted proteins | sample LaCruzMarch2015__3_FD_192411 | JGI IMG/M metagenome (GOLD analysis project Ga0247842, IMG submission 192411) | Freshwater microbial communities from meromictic Lake La Cruz, Castile-La Mancha, Spain - LaCruzMarch2015_19m | ecosystem: Environmental > Aquatic > Freshwater > Lake | place: Spain...
CTGTACGATTTTATCGTACGATTCAAATCCCTCTTCTTTTAGTTTAACTTTCAAATCAGACCAATATCTCCTAGAATTTTCACTATCAGTCAAAGCTTCAACCACATCCACCACAGAAAAGAACCATCTTTCTTCATGCCAAATTCTTCTAATTTTCTTTCTGTTAAATACTGCTATTTCTTCTTTTTTCACCATTTTTCCTCTTTTTCGGGCGTTTCGACTTTGTCAATATTTATTTCCGTACTAAATCCAGAGTTGGAACGCGAGTATGTTTTCATGTCGATTTTTTGCTTTAAATAGTTTATTAATTTATTATTTTCCACAATTTTTATTTCTTCCTCTCTTCCCTCTCACTTTCAATAACATAATTAAGAACAATATTTTTTACAAATTCTGCTTTCTTTACACCAAGATTATCTGCTTTTTTTTGCAGAATGCTATCCAATTTATCAGAGACGCTTATTTTTATTTCAGTCATACTTGTATTTCACCAATTTAGCACTAAATACTCACTTTATCCTCACCATCTAGTGAGTAATTTGGTATTTAAATCTTTCTGAATAAAAATCGAAAGATTTATATATTTAATGTATAACTAATTATACATGGAAGATTCAACTATATTATTAAATAAAAAAGTAATAGATATGCTTAAACAGGCAAAAGATAATCCTCGGCAAACCTATAATGAACTTCTCGAAAAGATGGCTAAGATAATACTCACCTTAAAAGAAAGAAACCAATATGATGAATTTCTCCACAAGATTCAACAGCCAAAAATGAAAGAGATTTGGAACAATAAAGAGGATGAAATCTGGGATGGAATATAAATTCGGAGATATTATACTTGCTGAGGTTCAGTATACTGATACCTTTGAAATTAAAGTTAGACCTGCGCTAGTTCTATTTGAAGAACTTGGAAATATAGTGGTTGCAGGAATTACAAGCAATCTCAAAATGAAAGGCATACCTCTGACAAAAAAAGAGGGTTTGCCTAAAGAGAGTATAATAAAATTGAATTATATTTTTACAATTTCAGAAAATATGATAAAAAGATTTTTATTTCAAATCAATAACGATAAAAAAATACTAATCAAAAAAGAAATAGAAAACAAACTTAGATAAATTCTACCGTAAAAAAACCTTCTTTTATCTTTTTAGCACAAGTTACTGCCTTCAAATCACACAAACACTCTTTCAAAATTCCCATATCTTCGCTGTTTAAAGTTAATATTATTTCTGCTTTCATAGATTTTTTGGCTTCTGATTTTACCTTCCTGACTTTTTCGATAATCTCAACAAGTTTTTGCCATATTTTTTCATCTTCTTTACTAATCTTTATTTCAAAAAAATCTTCTTGTTTATCCTTGGGATTTTTAGGATGCTCCGAAATGCACGGCACCTTCGGTGCTGTTTGAACAGCATTTTGGACATCAAATTTTTCAGGCCAGTTTGAAATATGTATGCTTTTATCTTTTTCATTATTCCTGAAATATTCTTGATATATTTCTTCAGTGATAAATGGAGTTATCGGCGCCATCATCTTAATTATTGATAAAAGAGAATTATAAAGAACAAATTTCGCACTCTCTTTTTCTTCATTTGTTCCATTGTAAACTCTGCCTTTCACTATCTCCATATAATTATCACAAAAGCTTCTCCAAAAAAAGCTGTCTACTTCACTTTTAACCTGATGGCATTCATACTCGGAAAAGCTTTTTTTTGAATTCACTATTACTTTATTTAATTCATTTAAGAATATTTCATCAGTTTTATTAAGATTTTTTGGTTTTTTATTAACATATTTTCCCAGATTCATAAAAACAAAATTATTCGCATTCCAAAGTTTTGTTACAAATTTTTTTCCGGCAATCAAATCTTTTTCCTGATAATCTAAATCTTCTCCAAGTTTATAACTGGCAGCCCAGTATCTCAATGCATCTGCCCCGTAATTATCTAAAACAATTCTTGGATCAACAATATTGCCCTTAGACTTTGACATTTTTTCTCCACCAAGAGTAATAAAACCGGTAATCATCATATTTTCCCAGGGAATTTCATTTTCATGCATCAGTGATTTAGCCATAGTGTAAAAATCCCATGTTCGGATTATATCATGAGCATTGCATCGCAAGGAACAAGGTAACCCTAACTTCGCTTTTACTAATGAAAATATTATCTGGGGAGTCATAGAAGAAGTTTGCCAAGTATCAAATACTCTTGTTTCAGGTTCAGCAATATTCCCGCATTTACATTTTCTTTTAACATTAATCGGGTCTATTGGTAATTCTTTTTCTTCAGGAATAATAATATTTTTACATTTCTTACATTCCCAAACAGGGATAGGTATTCCAAAATGCCTATCTCTGGAAATATTCCAATCCCATTCTAAACCATTAACCCAGTTTTCATATCTTTTAAACATAAACTCTGGATGCCATTTTACTTTTTTGCCCTGTTCAAGTAATTTTTGTTTTTTGTCTAATATTTTAATAAACCATTGTTCAGTTGTTAAAAATTCAACTTCTATGCCACACTTATCATGAACATTGACTATGTGTGTAATCTGCTTCTGTTCAACAATCAAACCCGCATTTTTCAAATCCTCAAGATTTTTTTTTCTTGCAGCCCTTATTTTCAAACCAATATAATCACCAGTATTTATTGTTCCGTCTTTATTTAAAATAACTCTTGAAGGAAGATTATGTTTTTTAATTGCATCTGCATCATACTTATCCCCATAAGAACATATCATTAAAACTCCTGTTCCCTTATCTATCTGAGCAGATTCATCGCCAATTATCGGAACTTCAAAGTTAAGCAATGGTACTTTTGCCTTTTTGCCAATTAACTTAGAATATCGTTTATCTGAAGGATTGACAAAAACGGCCACACATGCACCAAGTAATTCAGGTCTAGTTGTAGCAATGAGCAAATCTTTCCCCTCACATGAAAATTTTAATGTAGAAAATAAACTTCCCTGTTCTTTATCTTCTAATTCTGCTTGGGCAATAGCTGTTTGACATTCAGGACACCATAAAGAAGGGAATTCTTTTTTGTAAATATCCCCCTGTTTGAAAAGCTCTACAAATGATTTTTGCGATAGTTTCTGACAATTTGAATCTATTGTAGAGTAATATAGGTCATAATCTGCGCTTATTCCGATATTTTTCCAATCTTGTATAAAATCGGGGGTGACTTTTTTCAGAGTATCTAAACATAATTTAATAAAATCTTTTCTTGACATTTCCTTACTTTTTACATTATTCATTTTTTCTACCATCTTTTCAGTAGGAAGTCCATTATCATCTGTTCCGAAAGGATAAAACAAATTATAGTTATTCATTCTTTTAAAACGGGCGATAAAATCCATCTGAGAATATTGAAAAGCATGCCCAATATGCATTTTTCCAGAAACGGTTGGGGGAGGGTTATCTACAGAATAAATTTTTTTCTTACTTTTAGGATCAAATTGGAATATTTTTTCATTCTTCCAAAAATCTTTCCATCTCTTTTCGGCATCTTTAAAGTTGTATATATCTGCCATAACATTTTTAAACAACCTTATATTTTAAACCTTATGGCAGACAACATTATGACCCCATCAGGATCTGGTGGAATTATAAGGTATGATGAAGAATATCCCAGCAGGTTTATGGTAAAACCAGAATATGTCATTGTTTTTATTGTCATTGTTGTTATAGCTATGGCTGTCTTAAAATTATTCTTTTAAACTAACCAAAAAATGATACCCGGATTAGACCCTAAAAAAATGCAAGCAATGATGAAGCAGATGGGCATAAAGCAAGAAGAAATTTCTGCAAATCGGGTGATTATAGAGCAAGATGATGGAAAGATAATAATTAACAATCCCTCTATTTTAAAGGTAAATATGCAGGGAAATGTTAATTTTCAAGTTTCAGGGGATATTGAAGAGCAGAAAGATATAGAAGAAAGTTCTGAAGAAAAGTTAAAAGAAGATATAAAAACAATTGTTGAACAAACCGGTGTTTCTGAAGATATTGTCGCCATAGAATTAGAGAAGAATGAGGGAGATATTGCTGCGACGATTATAAGTTTAAGCAAATAGTTTATTTATTGTACTCCATATAAATCCTTATTAACAACAAAATACTTTCTAATAAGAATGATACAGCAAATTCCAAAGCATATTGAAAGTCTTGAAAAAGCCAGAAGAAGCAGAAAAATAGCAGACCATATGGCCTATATGACCTACCCTATGATGAAGGATAAAAGGCTTCTTTTAAAGATAGTTGACGAAATTTATAGCGCACTTATATGTTCTATGAATGCCATATTGCAGTATGAATACCTAAAAAAAAGAATAAATTTGTCAAATAATGCTGACCAAAATTTGAAGCTTCTTTTTGAAAAATGTTCCCAAAGGTATGGTATTTCTGACGAGGACATTCATTCTCTTATGGAGTTTTTTTCAATATATGAACAACATAAAAAAAGTCCGATAGAGTTCCAAAGAAAAGATAAGGTAGTTTTAATGTCTGAAGATTTTAGAACAAAAATAATTGATTTGGAAAAAATAAAAAAATATATCTTTCTAACAAGGAAAATTGAGGAAAAAGCAGGCCTTGTTTTTAGCCAGGGATTTTGAAATCGCAAGAAAAAGATATAAATACTAGTTTATCCCCCAATCTCTTGTCCGAATTACTTTAAAAAAGAGGATTGAAACTATAAAATATATTCACAAATAGCCAAAATGCTGGAACAAATCATAAAAGAAAAAACAAGTGCAGACCATCTGCTTTATGTAAGCTTAAAATATACCAAAACTTGTGATGTAATACTAAACTTGATAAAAAGATGGGCTGTGATGATTAGTGCTTCTGTTGATGGTCTTCTTGCTCAAGCTAAAAAAAATAAAAAAGTAAAGGTAATTCCCATAGCACCTCGGCAAAAGATAGAACTTGTTAAAAAAACTTTTAAAAATTCTCCAGAGATAATGAAAATAATGGAACTTTATGAATTTTTCAAACGAGTGGATAACTTAAATAAGAAAAGAGAGTTTGAGTTTAGAAAAAACGTCCGTCTTGTTGTTAATGATAATGGAAAAGAAGTAATAATTGATTTAGAAAAATTAAAGGAATATTCAAAAAACTTGGATATATTTATTACATACATAAAAACATATCTTGCTTAGATTAATATGCAAGCTTAAGCTTTAAAAACTTGAAAACTTAAATAAAAACATCAAGAAAACCTTCAATGTTGCCGCCGAAGGCGCAGTTAGGTTTTCTGGATGATTCAAAATTTAAACAAAAAGAAAAAATTTATGAACATGGGAAAAGTATATGTGGTGATATCTGGAAAAGGGGGTGTTGGAAAAACAACTTCTGCAATAAATATCGGTTCTTATATGAATACTCTTGGAAAAGAAGTAATAATAGTTGATGCAAATCTTACAACCCCCAATGTTGGATTGCATTTTGGTTCTCCAATTGCACCGATAACCCTAAATCATGTTCTTTCTGGAAAATCGGATGTAAAAGGTGCTATATACGAACATGAATCTGGAACAAAGATAATGCCTTCTTCTCTTTCTATGTCAGAGTTAAAAAATGTTAAAATGGAAAAATTATCGGATGTAACAAAAAAGCTTAGAAAAATGGCAGACCACATAATATTAGATTCGGCAGCAGGACTCGGAGAAGAAGCAAAAGAGGCAATAAAGGCGTCTGATGAAATAATAATTATAACAAATCCCGAAATATGTTCTATAACTGATGCTCTAAAAACAATAAAACTTGCCGAACAAATGAAAAAAAATGTTCTGGGAGTTATTATCACCAGGTATAGAGGAGATTATCTTGATATGAAAATTGACACAATAAGAGACATGCTGGAGTCACCCATTCTGGGAATTGTTCCAGAAGAGAACTCAATTAGAGAATCTCTTCATAGAAAAAATCCAGTCATTTATACTCATCCGAAGAGCAAAGCTGCGAAAGCGTATAAGAAGATTGTTCGAAGAATTTTAGGGCCAGAGTATATTAAACGGGGTCAGATTCAAGAAGAAGGATTTTTTAAAAGGTTTTTAAGAAAATTAGGTTTTTAACTAAAGATTATTTATTGAACTTTCCAACCATTTTCAGCTTTCTTATCCGGACTTAACAAACTATCTTCCCCAATAACCGGAACTACCAAATTTTCTGCATTAAACCCGATAATAATTTGTTCACCCTTCTTAACTTTCAAATTCATTTTCGTACTAAAACTTTTTCCAGAACAATTAATTTTAATGCAATCCTTGCTAACTTCTGTTACTTCTCCGACTCTAAAATCTACTTTTTTAAATTCGTCAAATGTTATCATTTTTTATAAATTCCTCTTATTGCACATCTCATTTCTGATGAAGCAATTTCTATCATATCATTTAATTTCAATATCAATACTGGATTTACATTTACCTTATCATTTATTAACTTTTCCTTTAAAGTAATGCCTTTTGAAAATAATATCGCTTTAATTTTAGAGTTCAATTCATATTTATCAAGTCTTCTAGAATCTTTGCAAACAAGGACTCCTAATTGTATTTCAGAATTTTTCAAGGCAGAAACAAAAAGATCCACGTCATTAGAATCTATGAGTTTATTTTTTATTTGCAAACCTAAATTTAATTCCCCTAAAAAATCAAGTTTAAATTTTACTATTCCATCTAATCCAAAATCTCTTGTTTTTTTTGCCTCCAAAACTTCGATATTCCTATATCTAAAGAAATCATAAACTATATTTTGAAATACAAATGCTTTCTCTTTTTCATCAACCGAATTAAGTTTGTGGAATATATAGTTAAAAAGATAATCTCTTATTTTTAGTTCATCAAATATAATAGTCTCGTCAAAGAAAATTTCTTCTTCTACTTTATAAAAAACATTATCCATTTTTGAATTCTATTTTCGTTCCAGGAGAAGATTTTATTTTTGAGGTCAATAATATGACTTTCTCATGACTTTCATCAGAAGCAGCCAACAACATTCCTTCACTTGTTATTCCCCTCACAACTCTAGGTTCAAGATTGCAAATAACAATAATTTGTTTTCCTTTAAGCTCTTCTTTAGAATAATGTTTCTTTATGCCTGCGCATATTGTTCTTTTTTCACCAGTATTAACTTCTAATCTCAAAAGCTTATCCGCTCCTTCTATATCTTCAACTTTTTCTATAGTTCCAATTCTTAAATCAATTTTTTTGAAATCCTCGAATTTTGCTAAATCGGTTATACTTGCAGCATTAATCAACTCTTTTTTCTTTACTTCAATCTTCTTGAACAAAATTTCAGCTTTCTTTATCTTTCCATAACTTAACTGCTTTTCAATGTTTTCAAGTTTTATATCAAAACCAAGAAGTTTGGAAATCTTCTCCGATGTTTCGGGCATAAATGGTGAAAGAAGTATCGCTATTGATTTAATGCTGTCAACAAGTTCATATAAAACTTTTTTATCATGTGTTTCCCAGGGTTTATTGCTCTGAACATATTCGTTGCATACGTCAATAAAAGCAAAAATCTCATTTAGAGCTTTATCAAGCTCATAGTTTTGCATATATTTTTCTATTTCTTTTAATTTCAACTTTTTTAGAAGTTTGTTTTCTGTTTTTTCAATGCCATATTTTTCAGCAAGAGTACTAACTCTTGATACGAGGTTGCCGAGATTGTCTGCGAGTTCGGAATTATTTCTGGATATTAAAATTTCCTCAGAATAATCTGAATCTTCGAATACAGAACATCTCAATAAAGAGTATCGAACAGTGTCTATAGGATATTTTTCAAGCAAAATCAAAGGATCTATAATATTACCCAGAGATTTAGACATTTTTTCCCCGCCCAAATTCAAATAACCATGAACTAAAAGTTTATCTGGCAATTTATATCCTGCAGAAAGTAGTACTGCAGGCCAAATAACACTATGGAACCAGTTTATTCCTTTTCCAATAACATGTACATTTGCAGGCCAGTATTTTTTTTCTTTTGCTTTTAATCCAGAAATATAATTTATTAATGCGTCTATCCAAACCCAAAGTTTAAAATTTTGATCATCAGGAAAATCTATGCCCCATTTAGCGCCTTTTCTGCTGATGCAGATATCTGTTAATTCTTCTTTAACTCTGGCAATAACTTCATTTCTTCGGGATTCAGGAATGACATATTCGGGAATTGTTTTAAGAAGATTAGTTTTATACTTGCTTAATTTGAAAAAATAGGCTTCTTCTTTTCTCAATTCTGGCTCTTTCTTATGCTCCGGACATTTTCCATCAATAAGATCCTTCTCACTATAATATGCCTCACATCCAATACAATACAATCCAGAGTACTCTCCCTTGTAAATATCACCATTATCCAGCATTTTTTTTACTATTTTCTGGACAACAATTGCATGCTCTTTTGCAGTAGTTCTTATAAAATCATCATGGCTAAGATTCAATTTTTTACATAGTTCAATAAAAAAACCGGTATTTTTATCTATAAATTCTTTTACAGGAATACCTGCTTTTTGAGCAGCTTCTACATTTTTTTGAGCATTTTCATCAACACCGGTCAAGAAAAAAACGTCTTTGCCATTTAGCCGATTCCATCTGGCTATAGCATCCGCTAAAACTTTCTCAAATGCATGCCCTACATGGGGTTTACTATTGACATAGTCAATTGCAGTCGTAATGTAAAATTTTGTTTTTTTTGCCATATTTACCTTATCAAAGATATCTATAAAAACCTAACTAAATAATAATTATTAAGCGCTGCTAGTATACCGGCTTAGTATGAGACCTTCCCAAAAGCTAATTTGGAATCAGGTCTAGAACCGGGTTCAATTCCCGGGCGGCGCATTGACTTTTCTAGCTGAAATTATATTAATGAAAAAGTAAATGCACTGTAGGCGCATAAGCATATTTTATAAACAATAGGTTCTATTATAAATAATGCAAAAAGGAATAAAGATCCTTATTGGAATTTTAGCAGTAATTGTTTTAGCTTTCATAACTTTTTTTGTTCTAACCATGAGGGGTCCTCTAGACAATAATTACAAGCAAAATAACTATTTAGTTAATTATTCATATGAATATCCTATTTTTACTTCAGATATTTCTGGCTTTGAATACAAAAAGACAGGTTCTGGATTTGTAATTTATTATCATAATGACAGCGAGATTAATGCAAATAAGGCATTGGCTATATTAGAACAGAGGGGGTTGGATTTATACAAGAGATATTTGGGAATTGAACCAAAAGATATTCCTGTATTTCTGACAACAGATATTGATGAATATGTTAGAGTTGCAGAATTCCCCGGAGGAAAAGAAAATGTTCAGATAGGGGATGGCTCTGCTCCAAACGGAAAAATATATGTTTACAAACCCTTTGAAGAAAAAGATAAAGGCAAGACAGAAGGCATGATTATTCATGAAGGAGTTCATGCAGCACTCTACCAGTTTTTTGGGCCGTATGACATTGGAAACTTGCCAGGATTTTTGAATGAAGGTTTTGCCCATTATATTGAGTTTGTCTTTAAAGCAGGTCCTGATTTTAATCCTATTGAACAGATTTATCATTCTGATTTGCTTGTTAACAGCATACAAACCGGAAATCCCAAACTTTTAAGCTTGGATGAGCTTGGAGATAAATGTGAAGGTTATATTGCTGAAGAAGAGCTTAATTTTCTTTGCAGAGCTCAGGGCACTTTTACAATATGGCATATTAATAAAAATTATGACTCTGAAACTTTGCAGAAATTCTTGGTAGACTTAAAACAAACTAAAAACTGGAAAGATTCTTTGGCCAATGCAACAGGAAAAACAAGGGGGGAGTTTGGTGAAGAGATTGTAGAAAAGTTAAAGGAAATTATAACTAATTAAAAATAAAAAAATCTCGCGAGCCCATTTTTATATTATTCCCCATATTACTTAAATGAACTCGCTCGAAAATAAAAACCGAGAAAGTTTATCCTATTAGGATACTTCTTTCTTCGTCTCTCTTTTTTGCAATGCTTCTGCTTGAATCTATCAGGGGCTCATACAAGTTTCTTGCTTGAGTTTCTGTAAATCCAAGATTAGACATTACTCCAAGATAATCATCAGCAGTTAGTCTGCATCCAGAATTAACCCCAAAATAAAGATTGCTTTCTTTAGCTACCCTTGTTTCTTCAATTAATCCATTAAGAATTTGTCCATATTTTGGATATCTTCCTGCAAATGTGTCTACTGCTTCTCTCATAGAACGTGCTTTTCCAGTTGCATCATCTTGCTCTATTCTTGCATAAACTCTTTGTCCGGAATATTCATTTTCAGGCAATTCAATTGCTTGTGCTAATTTAGGCCTCATTCTCTTAAGCTTATTATCTAAGCTTGAAGCTGTAATGAAGATTCTGTCTGCAGCGACTAGTTCAATTATCTGTCTTTCTGTTGTTTCGTTTGTGTTTATCATTTTTCCTCCCATTCATTTACTTAATGTTATTATGGACATTAGCCTAGATAAAATTAAGAGGTGATAAAACTCACCACAATATTTATATATCTTTTAGTATTGGTTTTTTTATGGAAAGTCTAGAAAACATCAAAGAGTACATAAGAAAAACTGGTCTTACAGAAAACGAAGCAAAGGTTTATCTTACACTTTTAGAATTTGGGCCAAATCCTGCTGGAACAGTAAGCAGAAAATCGGGGCTTCATAGAAGAGTTATTTATGATACTGCTGAAATGTTGATAAAAAGGGGCTTAATTGGATATATTCAAAGAAATAATAAAAAACTTTTTCAGGCTAGTAATCCTCAAAGAATCCTCGAACTAATAAAAGAAAAAGAGGAGTCTATTAAAAATATTCTTCCAGATATGCTTAGTTTTTATAATAAAACTCGAGAAAAAGAGGAAACAAATTTTTATAAGGGAAAAAATGGACTGAAAACAGTTTTTGAAGACCAAATTGAAGAAGGAAAAGAAATTCTTATCTTGGGTGCTTCTCCGCTTGCTTATGAAATAATGGAGTTTTATTTTCATTGGTTTGATAAAAAGAGAATAGCAGATAAGATAAAAACAAAAATTATATTCAATAAAGATAAATCCGAGAAAATTCGAAAAATACCTCTTTCTGAAGTTCGTTATTTGCCAGAAAAATATTCTTCCCCCCTGGCAGTGAATATATACGGAGACAAGGTTGCAATTATTCTATGGAGCAAAGAAAATCCATTTGCAATAGTTATAAAACAAAAAGAGATAGCAGAGGGTTATAGAAAATATTTTGAGCTCATGTGGAGTTCGGCTAAAAAATAACTATAAATTTTTTAAAACTTCTCTGATTATCTTTAAATCCTCTTTTGTTTTTTCTATATCTTTTGAAGTTTCAAGAGTTATTTCTGCATCTTTTGGAAGAAGAGAAAGAATTTCTTTTAAATCTAATTCCGAATCAGCAAAACATAGATGGTCCTTCCCCGTAAACTTATGGCCGCCAAGATGAAAATGGATTGGTTTTAATTTAACAAAATCTTTTATAAATTCCTTATAGTCTTTTTTAAGATTTTGTGCAGTAGTAATTGCGTGGTTTATGTCAAAACATATTCCACATCCAGCTTTACTTACGAATTCTTTTAATTGTTCGGGGGTGTGGCATAAAGCTTTTTCTTGAGGCATATTTTCAATAATAACTCTTTTATCTTTCAGTGATTTAACAAAATTAATTGAATTATTTTCTGAACAATTATTATTTTCAATATTTCCGGGATGAACAACTATCTTTTTTGCCCCCAACATATCTGCCACCTTACTTGCATAATTAAAAGAATCCAAGTTTTTTTGATAAATTTCTTTGTTTGCATTATTTATACCAAAAATCGCATGTTGAGAATGAATAACAAAAGGCATTTTAAAATTTTTAAATCCAGAATAGTCTCTGCCTTCAACCGCCATTATTTCAAAAAAATCCGCCTTATCCTTAAAATATTCTAATTCTTGAACATAATCATAACTTTTTATTCCAATTTTCATAAATTCGATTGTTTAGAGTTATTTTTAAAGGCTTGCAAAAAGAAATCTACTATCTATCCTACCTAATCTGCATTAAAATTTTTTCAATATTATTCATTAATTCCTGGAGAGTTTGCCTATCAGTAAAATTGGGCTTTTTTTCTTTTATTTTAAGAACTTCATTAACCGCGGCAATCGCAGAGATCTTAAAATCAAGAGTTAAACGAAGTGAAGACATAACATGTTGAATAATTTTTTCTGAATTCGTTTTAGGATTTGCATTTTTATATTTTAATGCTTCACTTGCTGCAGAGATCATCATTATCTCTTTATCCTTTTTCATAACACTCATTGGGGGAAGGTACTTTTAAAGATTATTATACTCCTTATTTTTAGGGGAAAGATTTAAAATAAGAGTAAGTTTTTGTATAACATGGATGAGGGAGAGATAATAAAAAGATATGGTCTTGATTTAGACAAGCTTAAACAAGAGCAGGTAAAAATAGCCAAGAACTTAAAAATTAAAGATTCTATAGATTTTTCACTTACAGAAAAAATTGCTGCAATAGAAAGCATAACTGTAAAAAACAAAATAATTTCTGCAGTTATAATCTGTGATAAAGAAAATAATATTATCGAACAACAATATTTTCTTGACAAACTAAAATTTCCTTATCTTCATGAATTTCGTTCCTATAGGGAAGTTGAATCTATGATTGGTGCATTTAATAAAATTCAGGAAAGAGTAGATCTCATTCTTTTAAGAGGCCATGGAATAACTCATCCCCGTTTAGGATTAGCAAGTCATTTTTCAATTTCGACAAATATCCCATCAATAGGAGTTTCAGATGTTCTTTTTAATGAAGATAAAATTGAAGGAGAAAACATATTAAAGGATGGAAAAAAGGTTGGAAAGATTTTTTTAAGCAAAGAGGGAAGTACTCCGCTCTATATCAGTCCAGGAAATAAAATCTCATTAGATTCTTCTCTTAAGATAATCAAAAAATTGATTGTCCCCCCACATAAATTTCCGGAGCCAATGCATTTAGCCCATAAATATGTAAGGGATATAAAAGAAGAATTGAAATTATAATTTTTAGTCCAAAAATTTACTAATAAGATTTTTAAACTTACTCTAACAGACTAGATTATGTTCGGAAAAAAATGTAGCGAGTGTGGAAAAAGAATGAGAAATAGCTTCTTGTTCTGCCCTTTTTGCGGAAATAAATCGATTGATAACACTAAAGAAGAAGAGAACTATGGCATGTTGGGAAGAACTGATCTAAATCAACCAAAAATGCCTATTCAAAACAAACCATGTTTTCCCGGATCCAATTCAATTATAGACAAAATGCTTTCTGGAGTAATGGGGAATATGATGAAAATGGTTGAGAAAGAAATGCAAAATAATATGAAAAGAGAGACTCCGAATATAAAAAATAATCCTAATTTTCAGCTTTTCATAAACGGAAAAAAGATAAATGTTCCAAGTATCAACGAAGAAATTGTAGAACAAAAAAAGAAAAAAATGAACTTACCAATGCCATCTGCAGAAGTTATAAAAAGAAGCGCAAAACTTCAGAGAAAAGAAGCAAAAACAAAATTAACAAGAAAAGATGACAGGATTATATATGAAATAGAATCTCCTGGCGTAAATTCGTTTGAGAATGTTCTTATAAACAAACTTGAAGATTCTTTTGAAGTAAAAACATTTGCCAAAGATAAAGTTTTCTTCAAGAATATTCCAATAAAACTGCCACTGATAAAAGCATATTTCGGAGAAGGAAAGCTATTTCTAGAGTTTCAGGCGAAGTAAGTATCAAAACCATTATAATAATGAAAACTTTAAATACTTAAGATATCTAATAGATATATGAAAATAATAAAAATAGAATCAAAAACAGAGATAACAGTAAAGAACATTGAAGGATTTTTAAAGAGAAAGGTCACTAAGTTTGGAACAAGTGCCAAAGTAGATTGCCCAAAAGAATATTTGGACAGAGAGGTATATTTATTAATTCTTAAAAAATGAAAATCACCAAATTTCCTTCTGAAATAACACCCAAATTAGCAGAAGAAGTTGGTTGGCATATTGGCGATGGAAGCATGAATTATTACAATAATCGGGGAAAGTTAAAGGGAATTTATCAGTTAAGAGGTCATATTGAAGATGATAAAGAGCATTATATACGGAGAATAAAACCAATATTCAAAAGTCTTTATGACATTGATATAAGTTTGAGAGAAATGCCTTCAACAGGGGTATTTGGTTTTCAGATTTGGAGTGATGAATTAGTTAAGTTTAAGGAAAGTTTAGGATTGAAAAAAGGTCCAAAATTAGATTTAGTAATTCCAGAGATTTTTCTAAAAAATGATGAACTAAAAATAGCAGTTATAGGGGGCATTTTCGATACAGATGGATGTGTTTATTTGGAGAAGAAAAATCATAAACTCTATCCTCGATTGCAAATAACAACAATGTCTGTAAAATTAGCAGAACAATTAAAAGAAATTTTCAATGAAGTTGGGCTTAGGGCAACAATACATAAAGATCATCTTGAACTAAGAGGGAACAGAAGGCAGTCTTATATGGTTTCTATTCGTGGTGATGAGATGATACATAAATTTATGGAACTCATAAAGCCTGCAAATCCTAAACATTTGGCAAAATATGGCTTCTATAGAAAGAGTTTTAAATGAATAAAGTTACAAATTTATATATGAGCCCTTAGCTCAGCTGGTTAGAGCGCAGCTCTGATATCTAATATAAAAAATGTCAGATAGGCTGAGGTCCGAGGTTCAAATCCTCGAGGGCTCATATCCTTTTAAACAAGACAAAGGTTTAAAAATAAGATTTTTATCAGATAAACATGACAAAAGGATTTTACAGTTACATAAAACAAGCGTGGAAAAAACCTTCTGAAGAGAAGGTAATAGAAATAAGAAAAAGAATGATAGCCTGGAGAGCAGGAGAAAGATTAGTAAAAATAGAAAAACCTTCAAGATTAGACCGAGCAAGAACACTAGGATACAAGGCAAAAAAAGGATTTGTAATTGTTCGGGCAACAATAGAAAGAGGCGGAAGAACAAGGCCAAGACCCAGAAAAAAGAGAAGGACAAGTAGACAACATATTCAAAAAATTCTCAAAATGAACTATCAATGGGTTGCAGAACAAAGAGCACAAAGAAAATTCAGAAATCTCGAAGTCTTAAACAGCTATAAACTTGCCAAAGATGGAAGATTTTATTTCTTTGAAATAATTATGGTAGATCCAAATGTTCCTGAAATAAAAAATGATAAAAACTTAAACTTTTTATGCAAATCTGAAAATAGATTTAGAGCATTTAGAGGATTAACTTCTGCTGCAAAAAAGAGCAGAGGATTAAGGAATAAGGGACCTGAATTGAAAGTAAGACCGAGCGTTGGTGCTTGGCATGGTAGGGGAAAGTAAATTTTAAAGAAGAAGAAATTTATATTTATCCTTCAATTATTTTAATATCTTCATTACTTGTTTTGGTTAAATCAGTGCTATAAAAGTCTGATTCTCCTGGCAAAAATATCCTCATGTTTTGGATATAGCCTATTTCAATTGTTCCCCCTTTAATATTCATCTCGAGAAGATGCCCGCCACCTGTTCTTTCTTCATTCATAAAATGAAGATGATAACCCGGAACATTTATTTTTTCGGTATAGGTTGGCAAATAAAATCCTACAATCGTTCCTTTTGTCTCGTTAAACTCAAATTCTGGTTGATTTTTAACAACTTCTACGAGAAGAGGGTAGGGTTTTGTTTGATTCGGAACACTTCGGGTCTTTACATAACTAAAATCTCCGGTAATTTTTATAGCATAGGGAATATTTTTTGTAGGTAATGAATCTTCAATATAACTCAGAACTTCTGAAAGACCCATGGATCTATTTATCTCCAGTTTTTTGTCCTCTTCAAAAAAAGTTACAGATGCAAATGGCGTTTTCATCCTATTTGAAACAGAATAAACTTTTCCGTCTGATTTAATTTGGTAGAATCTTCCATCAAATGCCATCATTTCTCCATCAAGAGCATCAAATGTTCCTATCCCAAAGTTCCCATGTCTTTTAAGCTGGCTAAAACTAATACTGCCATCATAAACTCCCCCTGCCAAGGCGCTAAAAGTGGCTACTTGGAATATAGTACTTTTTTCTTTGAATGGATTAAGATTTAATTCGATATCTTTGTAAGTTAGAACAGCGTAGGCATCGATTAAGATAAGAGCTGCAAACAGAACAAGAAGAAACAAGAGTATTTTAAAATTTGAAGCTTTCTTAGTTTTTGTTATGCCGGTCTTATTTTTTACTTTTTTCATGGAGATTATTCCAATTGTAGATATAAAAAGTTTTATGGTTTGTGAAGTATATATAGACAACTGCGTTACTTAGACAACATGTTTTTCGCAGTTCCCTATCTGTCTAACTGCGTTCTTTTGTAATCTAACCTATGCAGTTATCCATAACTAAAAAATATAAAAAGCCCTTTTAACAACCCATAATAATATCTGAGACAAAAAAAGAAATAACATGAAAATATTCGCAATACCCTTCTTTGGAGCATTTCTTGAAGCAGCAGGAACCGTTCTTGAAAAGAAAATTCTTCGGGGGAAAATAGATTTTAAAAGTTATAATGTCTTCGGCTTTCTTGCAATAATCCTCCTAATTCTCCCGTGCATTTTTATTCTGGGCCATTTCTTTCCAACATTATTTTCTCTCAAAATACATTCATCCGCCCTTGAACTAAAAAACATTTTAATAATGTCTTTAATAATACTTCTTTCAATTTTAGCAAATCTTTTTATTTTTTATGCTATGAAATGGGAAAAAATTACAGAAATAGAACCAATAAGATTATTTCAGCCACTATTTGTCATTATTTTTGCCTTTCTCCTTTATAGTTCAGAAAGACAGACAGGAACACCAATCATAATCGCAGCAATTATTGCTTCTCTCGCACTTATTTTTTCCCATGTGAAAAGACATCACTTAAAGATGAGCAAATACAGCATTGCGGCATTTCTAGGAAGTATTTTCTTTGCAGCAGAATTAGTAATATCAAAGGAGATATTAAATTATTATTCTCCCATGAGTTTTTATCTTATAAGATGTTTCTTCATATTCATAATCACCCTTTTAATTTTCAGGCCAAAATTTAGTTCAATTCCAAATAAAAAATGGCCCTATGTTTTTCTTGTAGCATTTATCTGGATCCTATACAGAATACTTTTATATTTCAGCTATGAAACAAAAGGTATAATCATAACAACATTATTATTCATCTTAGCACCTGTTTTCATATATATCTTCTCTTATTCCTACCTTAAAGAAAAGCCGAACTGGAGAAATATCCTCGCAGCGATAATTATCATTGTTTGTGTTGTTTATGCAATGATTATGGCTTCCTAGCCGAATAAGATACCAAGATATTTAAAACTCTTTTTCTTAATATCTCTAAGGGCCTATAGGTCAACCTGGATAGATCGTTCGGCTTCGGCGAAGAAGGTAGCGAGCTAAAATAGCATATATCGCAGCCAACTTCGGAGATACCGGAAGATGGGGGTTCAAATCCTCCTGGGCCCATATATATTTGAGCAAAGCGAGAGTAGGATTTGAACGCGGGGGGTTCAAATTCTTCAATTCGTAAGAATTGAACGAGCCAGAAAATTAGAAATTTTCTGGACCTCCTGGGCCCATTAAGAAAGAACAAATTTAAATATCTTAAAAGATAACAACTATCATGAAAAAAGAAGAAAAGAAAAATAAGAAAGAACTTGGAATTACTGCAGATAAAGATGAATTTTCAGAATGGTTTACTCAACTAATGTTAAAAGCAGATTTAGCAGATTACACTGAAGTATCTGGCTGTATGGTTTTCAAGCCATCTTCGTATGCATTATGGGAAAAAGTAATATCTGAATGTGATAAAAAGTTTAAGAGATTTGGAGTGAAAAATGCTTACTTTCCATTGTTCATACCAGAAAAACTTCTAAATAAAGAAAAAGAACATGTTAAAGGATTTTCTCCAGAAGTTGCATGGGTTACTCAGGCAGGAGATACTAAACTCGCAGAAAAATTAGCAATTAGACCAACATCTGAAACAATAATGTATCCGTCTTATTCTAAGTGGATAAGAAGTTGGAGAGATCTTCCTTTAAAAATAAATCAATGGAATAATGTTGTGAGATGGGAGTTTAGTCATCCTGTTCCTTTTTTTAGAACAAGAGAATTTCTTTGGAATGAACTTCATACAGTATTAGCCTCTGAAAAAGAAGCGCTTGATGAGGGAAAAAATATTCTTAATGCTTATGATGAATTCTGCAGAGATTTTATGGCACTTTATGGAATAGCCGGAAAAAAGACAGAAACAGAAAAATTTGCGGGCGGTGTAGCTTCAACCAAACTTCATTACATAATTCCTAACGGACGAGTTATTGAAGGCCCTTGCTTTCATTATGATGGACAAAACTTTGCCAGGGCATATGATATAAAATTTTTAGACAAAGAAGGAAAAGAACAGTATGGTTATCAAAATACGTATGCTATCTCAACAAGAATGCTTGGAACAATGTTTGCAATTCATTCTGATGAAAAAGGACTAATCTTACCTCCAAAAATGGCTCCAAATAAAATAGTGATAATACCCATTTTATTTGAAGATACAAAAGAAAAAGTCATGAAAGAAGCAGAAAAAATATCTGGTGAATTAGCAGAATTCGATGCTTTTATAGATTCAAGAGATAATTACAAAGCAGGATTCAAGTTTAATGAGTGGGAGCTTAAGGGAATTCCAATAAGGATAGAAATCGGTCCGAAAGATATTGAAAAAAAGCAAGTGATTATAGCAAGAAGAGACACAAACGAAAAAAAGACAATAAAAATCAGTGAAATAAAAAAAGAAGTTAAAACAATTCTTGAAGACATTCAGAAAAACATGTTAAACAAGTCAAAAAAATTGTTTGAATCAAAAATAGAAAAAGCAAATTCTATCGAAGAAATAAAAAATATTGTAGAAAATAAAAAAGTTGGAATAATCCCGCTATGTAAAAATGAAAAATGTGAAGAAACGCTAAAATTTGAAACAAAAGGTGCAAAGGCAGTTTTTATAGCAGATAATTTGAAAGTCAAGGCGGAAAAATGTATAATCTGCAACAAGCCGGCAGATTATTTTATTTATTGCGGAAAGACTTACTGATTAACTAAATTTTCTAAATTACTTCTTGCAAAAGTATTTTCGGGGTCTATCTCCAAAGCAAGTGCATATTCTTCTTTTGCCTTATCAAAATCACCTATTGTTTCATAATAATATCCTAAATCATTATGTGCATTCGAATTATAGGGTTCAATCTCCAAAACTCGATCATAATAAATTTTACTCTCCAAAACTTTATTCGCGTCAAGCAGGATATTAGCAATATTAAGATAAGCGTTTGTTGCGTTTGAATCTAATTCTATTACTTTTAGATAATATTTCTGAGCTTCTCCAAGCTCTCCTTGCGCATAGTATACATTAGCTATATCAAAATAATATTCGGGGTCTTCCTTTATCTTAACCGCTTCTTGGTAGGATTCTAGAGATTTATTTAAGTTCCCCACCCGATAATAATTATCTCCAAGTAAACTGTAAGCAAGATCATATTCGGGAAATATTTCAATTGCTTTATTTATTTCTACAATAGATTTATCAATCTCTCCTCTTAATTCATAAATCGAAGCAAGATTGAGGTGGATTGCTGCTTTCTCTTCTTTCGACAATGAATTACTTGAGAATATCCTTACTGCAAAACAAAGGAGTATAATAAAAATTAGAACAGATATTATTACATATATTTTTGATTTTATTATTCTTTTAATCATGTCCATAATTCTTTTGTTTATAATCAGTCTTTACAGCAGATTAATACATTGACATAAGGCGGCCACGAGCTTGCTGAATTTGTTGATGATGAGACCTGATAGTCTGCTAAACTTGCTGAAGACGATACCGAATAGTCTGCCATTGTATGGGTATGACCTTCACCGCCGCCAATACTAGCAGTGGTTAAAGTTTCAGAACTGCCAACCGAATCGGATGTTTTTAAATATGCATAATTTCCCGGTGTGTTAGTTGTTCTTGTGTTCCACATACCCAAATTATGTGCATGTGAAGGCATTTGAGCAATCGATATTGCTGTACTTCCTGTTGTTGACGAAACACTATAATCTGCTAATGTAGCAGAAGATGATATAGAATAATCTGATAAACTATGTGTATGCGTCGCAGAGCCTCCTGTTGAACCTATATTCGTAGCCGAGCCATTAATTGTTCTGCCATCAAATGTTGCTGATCTTGTCCATCCGATTGGGCAGGACGTTTGTGTTGCTGAAAATATGCAAAATCCCGAAGGGATAACTCCACCTGTAACTCCATTAACTGTCAAAGAATCTATACTAACATTCCCCGTCAAGTTCAAATTATCTGCCATCCTGTCTCCCAAAATTGTTCCAGGTTGTATCTGACTTCCGTTATGTCCTGGAATTGGTTTTGTCCCAACAGGAGCAGCAGTTATTGCAATAATTCCGATAACAAACAAAAGTAATATTCCAAGAAACTTATACTTCGGTTCAATCCTCTTTTTCATAATACCTTGAGTAATGTCCGGTTTAAAAATTATTTGGTGATTACTTTTTATTCTGATTAACCTTCCCGACCTCTTCCAACAACCTCTTCTTAAACTCTTCAACCTTATCTGACGTCATCCGTGCTCCAGACGCATGCTCATGTCCGCCCCCACTCGCACCCTCAATACCGGCCACAGCATTAACAACAGCCACCCTGATATCTTTTTCCCATCTTAAAGAGATATTAGAAATATTCCCCCTAGTATATGCCACCATAATAATTTTTTTAGGGTTTTTATAAAAAAGTTCATTGGCAACATACTGACTTATACTTAAATCTCCACCATAATTAAAAAATAAAACATCCCCTGAAATAGATTCCTCTGCTTTTTTAAGTATTTTTTGATACTTTTCGTTTATTTCTTCAAAGCGATTTAACATTATTTTACTTTTCTTACTTTCTTCAAAAACATCATGTGCACTCGTTGCGTTCATAAAAAACCTGGACATAGAAACAACATTACTTATTTTATCCTTCATAGCAAAACTTACAATCATACATATTTTTCCAAAAAGACTGTTATAGAGTATATCTGCCGCAGTTTTATAATTACAATCAATTAATTCAGGAAATTTTTTCTTAAAATCATCCAAAAAATCCGGAAGAAAGCTATCCGTTACACATCCAATAGCCGCAATCCACATATCCTCTTTTTTGCCAGATATATTATAGCATAAATAAGAAACAGGATCATATTTCTTATCTACATAGTAGGTGTTATAATAATATTTTATTTCGGTTTTAGGAACATTATGGTGATCTATATGCACAAGCGGGATATTTGCTTTTTCAGCCAATTCAATAAAACCTTTATCAATAATCGGCTTGTCTAAAACAAATATATAATCTGCATTTAATTCCTCTACCCTCTTAAAATAACTCTTATCCAAACTCGGAAATGATTTTATAATAATTCCCCCCCCCCGCCCGATATATCTTTGAAGCAGGATAAAGCTGCAGAAACCATCTGGATCATTATCATAAAAAAATACGGGATTTTTTGCATTTTCAAGATGTTCTCTTATTTCAGTTATTTGTTCGTTGGTTAACATGGTCTTAATTTTAAAAAAATCAAATCTTCTTCCCAATCATTATCTGTTCCTTCAAATTTGCCAATTGGTCTCTAAAGGTATTTGTTTTATTTTTTAATATCTTTCTTAAGTCTTCTTCATTTGCATTAAATATATTCTGTAAGTTTTCAAAAAAAGAAACAAGAGACTTTATCTCCTTATCCATTAAACTTAATTTACTCAAAAGCCTATATCCCTTAGAAAAAACAGTCTTATCTGGAGATTCTTCAAAAAGCATTCTTGAAAGTGAAGCTAAATCGAGCAAAGAGTCAGAACTTAAATTTTCAAGGAATTTTATTACATATAATGGTTTTGAAGCGTAATCTTTTATTATCAAATCTCTTCTTTCAATAATTCCCTTGGTAAGTTCGTTTATTCTCATTTTTATCATTGTTCCCTCATTTCCAAGTTCTATCAGATATCTCCGGATATTATTTGTCATTTTTACTATCATCTCTATTCTTTGAAGAACCAAACATACATCCCCATAAGAAACAAGATTAGTTATTTCTAGTATGTTAAAGTTTTTTGAGTTTTCATCAAGAATTTCCTTCTGTTTTTCAAGTATTTGCAGTGTTTCAGTGGCTCTTCTTAAAATATCCTCTGAATTCTGGAGTACATATCTTTTATTGTCATAATAAAGGGTTATTTTCCTTCTTCTTTCTGAAACTGCGATAACAATTGCCCCAGTTTGTTTTGCTGTTCTTTCTGCTGCTTTATGTCTTGTTCCAGTTTCTTCTGAAGGAATATCACTTTTAGGAACAAGAAGAGTATTTGCAAAAAGTATTTTTTTCATATCTCTTGAAAGTATTATTGCCCCATCCATTTTAGCCAATTCAGCAAGTCTTTGAGAAGTAAACTTGCAATTAACCTTAAATCCCCCTTCAAAAATATTCTTTGCCTCATCACATTCAACAAAAATCAATGCGCCTGTTCTCCCATTAAGAATATCATCAAGACCTGTTCTCAAACTTTTTCCAGGAGATAATTTTCCCAAAACTTCAAGGAAAGTTAGTTTATTTTGCTTGGTTTCATTAACAATAGGATTTATTACAAGCGTCTCGTAACCATCTTCCCTTCTTATTTCTTCCCCATTATTTACAGGATTATCATTTTTTATAATTTCTACTTCAACTTTTTTTTCTTCTTCCATTTTAAGATAAGATTTTAAGACTGTTTAAGTATATAAATTTTTTTTCTGTTCAAAATCAGCCAATCTTTTCTGTTTTCCCCTTTCTCTAAGTAAAATAGATCTGTTTATAAATTCATTTGGAGGAATTTTCATTCTTGTTTTAATTTTTTCTATTGCTTCACTCAATGATGAAAACTTTTCTGGGGAATTTTTAAAAGCCTGTCTACTCGCCTCTCTTAGTATTCCTACGCCCATCGGAGCATAATATTCTGGCCTTGCTTCTCTCATAACCAAACAACTCGCTTGCCTCTTTATTTTTTCAAAATATTCACATAAAGCAAGCCGATTAGCATAATATGCTCCGGTAACATTGCTTGCATATTGTTTTCTTCCAAAAAAGCCCTCATAATCCATCATAAAAAGTGTTTCTAAAGAAAATGGATTCCAAACACTTCCATGCATTTTTGCCTCTATTACCTCAAAACCAAATTTATCCGGCAATAAAATAAATTCATAATGATTCCCTAGATACTCTGAATTAAAAACCAAAATCTCTGAAATTTCAGGATAATATCTTATTTTTTTAAGCAGATCTTTACTTATGGTATCATCAACCGCGGTTATTGCCCACCTTGTTGGAACTAATTTTCTTCGATATCCTAAACCCAAAAGTCCTGCTGAAAAGATTTTACTAATATTGCTTATTTTTATATTCCCCCCATAAAGTTCTCCCATCGCAGTTGTTGCTTTTGCATTATTATCTGAAACAAGATAATCTACTTTTTTCAGTATTTTCGGATTTTCTTCAAGAGTTATTGATTTTAGGGGTGCAGGATTTCCAATAAGGGGAACTTCTTGATTAAAATTTATTGTCATTTTTGGAGCCTTTTTAAGAAAAACCTCCATTGAAACAGATTTATCTGCCATGCTTACCTCCTGCATAACTGATTTAAACCTATCATTACCAGAACTTTTTACAGAAGTTTTAAATCTCGAATAAATTAAACTTGCTCTTCTTGAAAGTATATCTGGAATTGAAAAATTCTTTTCGTGCCATATTTCAGGCAAACTAATATCTTCTTTTTCCCCATAAGTCTCAGGACTCAAAATTCCAGCATTTATATCTGGATAATTATGCCTTCCTACGAATATCTCTGGTGGAGAACTTCCTGAAAAATGAAGCTTCATTTTAGGAGAATACCCTTCTATCTTATTTAAAATTCTACAAGGTTTTCCACATAATCCCTTTCCCTTGCACCGAGCACATAATTCCGAATCATAAAAACTTTTCATTTTATTCATTGTTTTTTAGCTGCTCCGAAATGTACAGCACCTTCGGTGCGATTTGAACCACATTTCGGACATCAAAAAATTGCATTTACTAAGAAATATTTTTCTCTTTATATTTTTGATTGTTTTGGACTATATTCTTATTATTCTTTCAAGTCGCTTATACCCAGCATAAGGAAAAGAAGTCCTATCAAGATTACAAACCAGACAAGACCTCCTTTTAAAAATTCTAGTGCTGCTGTTCCAAATCCGGCCAAGTTAATAACCCAGGCACAGATGGCTGCAATCACCAATACAAGTCCAACCAATAATTCTAGCCACTTGTTCATGTTTGTTAGAAGATTATATAGTTTTTAAGGGTTTTGTTTTAAGAAATTTACTTCAACAACCCGATCAAACATCCCTCAATAAACGCCGCAATAATCAAAAGGGGAATAATAATAAAAAAGAAAACTTTCAAAGAAAGTATAGCTCGCCTTAAAAATTCTCTATCTGGTCTTTTTGAGAAAATAAACATCCCCAACTTTACCCCCAACCCCACACTGATCATAATCGCAGGAATTTCAAAAATCCCATGGGGAAGAAGACGAAAAAGAGAAGAAAAACCCGCTTCTTTAACAGCATAATTAGAAACAAATCCCAAAACATATCCATTAACAACAATAAGAATAACTGGAATAACCCCCAAGATAATTCCGAGAAATAACCCAAAAAAGCTTGCTTTTAAATTATTGAAAAAAATAAATTCCATAAGTGAAGAAGTATCCAACCCCCCCGTTTGCTCTAATAATTGTTTTATTAAACTTTTTATTTGCTCAATAAAAAAGTTGGGAAAAATAAAGCCTACGACCCCAAAAAAAAGAAAAATAATGCTAACCGAGTAGATATAATTTTTGCTCTCTTTGATATATTCCCAAGAATCCCAAAAATAATTACAACAATTTTGCTTTTTTCGAACGTTCGTATTTAATTCTCTTTTAGAATATTCTGGAAATGCGGGCGCGAGATTTTTTATTGCTCCCCCCTTATTTTTTCTAACCATTCTAAGCAAAATATCTCCCTAATGCGTTTACTTTTCTAGGATATTTATATCTTAAATAAAATCCATAAAAAATACCGCATAAAAATCCGCCAAAATGAGCAGTATTTCCTATTCCAAAACTAGCAGTTGAAGAAACAATCCATGTTGCAAAAAGAACAAAAGGTATCATAATATATCCCGGAAGAGAAAAGAAAGGGAGAAATATTATTGAAAATCTCATTTTGGGAATTAAAATCATGAAAAGAGCAGCAATACCAAAAATAGCACCAGAAGCCCCGACAGCATAATCAAATGGACTTCCAAAAATCTTTGCTCCAATAGCAGAATTGCCGAAAAAATATGCAAGAACAACAAATAACAAACCGGCAATTATTCCTGAAATGAGATAAAACCAAAAAAATCTTTTTCGTCCGATTATTCTTTCGCATAAGCCGCCCATTGAGAAAAGCACAAACATATTTATAAAAAGATGAAGAAACCCGCCATGAACGAAAACACTAGTAATAATTGTCCATAAATACTTGCCATGTATTATCGAATCAGGCTGTATTGCTAGATATCTGATAAAATCAGGGTTTATAATGAACAAAATTGTAGATAAGATAAAAAATAAGACATTTACCAAAATAATCTTACTAGTAATATTAATATTTTTCAACCATAATAAAAAAAGATTTTGTTTGGTTTTAATAGGAAAAACTTTAAAATTATAATTCATTTTACTTTTTATGCTTCTTTATTTTCTTGTTTTTCTTTACTTTTTTCTTGATTTTTATAATTTTTTTCTTTAATTTACTGCCTTTCTTATAATCTTTGAAAGACTTCTTTTTTTCTTTCTGCCGAACCATTCTTTTTTCTTCTCTTGCGTCTTTTTTAATTTTCTCTACCTTTTTTATAATTTTTTTAAGTTTTTTGTCTTTTTCTCCTTGTTCTTTTGATTTCTCCAGAGTTATTAATTCAAGTTCTTTTTTTAATCGGATTATTTTTTTTGAAAGATTGTCGATATAAGAAATATTATCCGAAAGCACATAAATTTCCCCGCATTCTGAGCAGGTAAAATTAGTCAATAAAGCAGATTCTTCTGTTACCTCCATACTGCAAATTGGACATTTATAAAATTTTTTAAGTTTTTTGCTTGAAAGTTCACTTTCAAGTCCAGATATTTCTTGGCTTAGCCTATTTTCAAGAATCTCAAGTGACCTAAAAACATCCAAGGTCCAAAAATAAATATACCACCCCTTTCTCTTATCTTTTTTTCTTATTGAAGAAATAATGCCGAGCGAAGATAATTTATAAAGATGATTTCTTGTTTGATTAATAGTTAATCCTAATTTTTTCGCTATTAAAAATTCATTTATATCTTTTTTGCCGTATAAAAAATTAACTACTTGAGCGGCAGTTTCACCGGCGATATTCTCTGCAATCTGTTTAATTAATTTAAGTGGCATTGTAAAAGTAATCAAACTTTATCACGCCATAATAAATACCTTTCGGTTTTTCTTTCACCACTTTAAAGTTAATGAAAAGCTATTTATATCATTTTTACACAAGGTTACTATGATATTTTTTGGAAAAAAGGAAGTAAAAAGACCCATGCTGCCAATGTTACCCGGTTCTGAAAGCCTTCCAGAACTTCCACAATTGCCTGGAGAAAGACAAAATCAGGAATTTCCCACCCTTCCACAGATGAATCAAACAAAAGACAATCTTGATTTAGGAATTATAAAAAGTACAATATTCCCGCAAGTAAGAAAGATTGGTTCTGTTTCAGAATACCGCCCATCATTTAAACCTGAAGAAACAATAGACTCAAATTCAAAAGTAAATTTATCGGTAAATCAAATAAATGAAGAGCCCATTTTTGTAAAAATTGATAAATTTCATGATGCTCTTGATAATTTCAACAAAATAAAAGAAAAAGTTTTAGAAATAGAAAACGAATTAAAAAATATAAGTGAAATAAAAAACAAGGAAGAAGAAGAATTAAAGGAATGGGAAAGTGAGATACAGTCAATAAAGGCGAGAATGAATGCTATTGACAATTCTCTTTTCAGCAAAATAGGTTAATAATATGGCTAACGCAGTTCATGTTGGGATAAATTATAATAAAGCCGTATCTACAAAGAAAGATATTCTTAATTGCGAGAAAGAATTCTTAGAAATTATAAAACATATAAAAGCATATGATTTTCTGAAAAAAAGAGAAATTTTACTAAAAAGTAGGGTAAAAAAACAAATATCTAATTTAAGATTAATGATAACAAAAATACAAGAAGATCTTCCAAAAATAGAAGAAACAAAAAGCTTTGATAAAACTAAAAGAAAAAAAGAAGAAATTTTTATAAAACCCTTAAAAGAAAAAAGAAAAATTATTGCCCCTGCAAAAAAAGAAGATCGTTTAGAAGCAGAATTACGTGATATTCAGGAAAAGTTAGATAGATTGAATTCTTGTAAAATTTTATAGGTGTAGTGTCCGCTATTAAGGTTACCTTGCTGTTTTAAGTTGTCCATCTTTATATGCTTTTTGTTTATTTTCTAGACTTTTCAATGAAAGCTTGGTAGGGAGTTCTAAGCTTTCCGTTTGTTAAACT
>Ga0247842_10002420_pt1 | contig 27783 bp, 26 predicted proteins | sample LaCruzMarch2015__3_FD_192411 | JGI IMG/M metagenome (GOLD analysis project Ga0247842, IMG submission 192411) | Freshwater microbial communities from meromictic Lake La Cruz, Castile-La Mancha, Spain - LaCruzMarch2015_19m | ecosystem: Environmental > Aquatic > Freshwater > Lake | place: Spain...
TCTGTTCCTTTACTATCTAAACTTTTCCGTTCAACCCTCATCCCATCTCTAAAAGATCATGGCTTCGTGCTTATCCCACTTCTGCTTTATCCCCAGGAACCTGATCCTTTCGTCCGCCCGGCCGTCCGTAGGCCCCAGATCAATGATCATTATCCTGTCCTCCTTGTGGTTTATGATCTTATTCAGTGCGGCTATCATATCCACCAGGCATCCGGAATTCAAATCGCACCGAAACACCGAATAGTGAACCGGTTGTCCAAAGCCCAGCATAGCTTTATGAACTCTCTGTAGACGTTTCTGGTCCATGATATCATAGCTTACCACATAGCTCTGCAGCCCGCTCATAGAGTCATCTCGTGCAAAAGGCCGGATACACGCCTATCTCTTCGAAGATAGTTCTTGATAGAAGTCGCGATTGGACCTCCATTACCCTGCGATAGCTTACTTTGTAGCCGAATAGGGGGTGCGTGACCTCAGTGTCAACTCTTCTTTCGTACCCGGCAACCACCTTCCTCCTGGCGGAAGGCGTGAGCATCACACCAAGGTCCGTTCGAATGAAGTCCTTGGAAACCAGCTCCTTGTTGTTGAATAAAGTGATCGCCACTGAGTCGGCGATCAGCGGCCGAAACTCCTCCATCAAGTCCAGTGCCAGAGCCGGTCGGCCATATCTGGGTTGATGATAAAAGCCCAGATACGGCTCGAATCCGACCGCCAGGAGGGTGACGAAGGTCTCCTTGGCTAAAATTCCATAAAGATAGGACAGTACCGCATTAACCGGATCCTTGGGCGGTCGCCTGTTTCTGCCTTCAAATGAGAGCTCTGGATCATTTGTTTTGAGCAGGCTGCCCAGCCTTGAGAAGTAAAGCTCGGCTGCTATTCCTTCAATGCCCAGCAATCTCTCAAAGCTCAATGAGGCCTCGGCCTCCCGAGCATAATCCGCCAGCCTGTCCAGCACATCCTTTGCAACCTCCTCATCATTTCGGCGCAGGAGAATTCTACAGTTCTTGATCTTTCCCGAAACCATGCTCCGGGCTATGGGCAGCGATTTTTCCGGGTCCCCGGCCCATTCGAACTGCCTAATTCTCAGCTCGATGTTCTTATTGGTATGACCAAGGCAGATGCCCTCGAACCATCCGGCGTGGGTGAAATGAAGAACTGGAATGCTCCGCTGCATTAATTCCACAAGGGCGGGCGTTGAGATCTCAACTCCACCGTACAGGCAAACTTGAGATATCTCCATGATCCTGGCACTGCTGATCTTGCCGTCTCTCGATCGAATCTCCAGACAGTCGCCTCGCTTGTGTATGCTGCAGCCCTGGTCCAGCACATAAACCGGAACTTTGTCATCCCTGGCCGGTAGCAGCATTCTCAATTCCTTTGTTGGGCTTTCTTTATTCTCTCGTAGGAAGTTCACCTCGTCGGGAAGACATATCCCGCCAAAAGAGCATCGATCGCATTTGGGGCTGTCAACCAGAGGCGAAGGCATCTTTCCCTCCGAGATCATCTGCCTGATTTGGGCAATTATCTCTTTGGTCCTTTGCACGAGGGGCTCATCGAACTTCACAGGTACCGGCTTCTTGGATTTCGCGAAATAGGCCAGCCCCTCATCACATAGAAAACCATTCTCCCTGAGGACCAAACCCTGAGCGCACAGCTTCACCCTGTCTGATTCATATACTTCTCCCGGAACATTGGGAGCCTCGCCTTTTTTAAAATCGACGGGAATGGCATTTCGACCTTCTCCCTCCAGGAGATTCAAGCGACAGGTCACTCCCAAAACCGGACCGCTGAGGTAAACCGATCTGGATTCAAGGGGCCCGGGCTTTTTATCGGATTGTTTATCGGATTGATTGCCTTCTGCCGCATCAACGCATTCAACGAACTCGCCCTCCGTACTTCTGATATAGCACTGCCTGGGGCAATAGGCGAACTCGCTGATCATGCCGGCAGGAATAAGCTCCGGCATATTTGGCCTCTGCCTGATAATTTCCTCCATAAAATCCCTGCGATGGTGTAAACATCAAAAAATAAATAGATAACTGATTAGGTTATTTCGGTCCCGGTCAGATGCATCGCTATGGCTCACACGCCTCTGACCTGATCCATCCGTCTGGCCGGATGGCCCCTGGCCGGCAAGGGGGCCTGCTCTCCAGAAATGATAATAATAATAATAATAATAATAATAATAATAATAATAATTATAATTATAATTATAATTATAATTTTTTAACCAACTGCTCGGTCAGAGTCTCCATTCCCGCGGCATCCTTCTCCAGGGTGATGTTTTGCAGATAGATCTCCTGGCCGGCCTTACCGGTATGCTGAAACACCCTCACAGGCACCCAGTTTTGCAGCCTCGTCCCAATATAGATGGCCAGATCAAGCGGCCCCGCGTAGAACAACAGAACCTCGGTTGCCCCAACCTTCATCGCCTGATCTTTTAATGCATTTATATTTATCATTGCATTCGGATAATCTTTGGGCTCCAGCCAGCCGCCGCTGCTCTTCCAACTGATGACCGGCACATCTCCCCAACCATGATCATTCAGATAATTAGCGGCAGAAGCATTCAGATCCTTGCCAACGCCGATCACTATGGCGATGGGATGTTTAGATAGCCCAACCTCTTTTCCATCCATGCAGACAAATCTTCGCTTTAGCTCCCTCTTCTGCCTCCAAAGGGCAAAGCTGAACCAGAGAAAGAGTGAAAATGCGGCCAATGACGCAAAACTGGCCATCAAAGAAACGATCTCTATCCAGTTCATCTTTCGCCACTTCCACCAATAACATCATGACTTTAGCTATTTAAGCAATTGCTCAGGGCTTTCAAGAGTTATGTCAATTACATCTCCCACCTGCCACTCCCGGCTGTGCGTTGCTACTACTACCGCTCCCAGGCGGGGGTCATAGAAGGCCACTGCTGCCGCAGGCGAGCCGTGCAGCAGGTGCAACGCCATCCCGTAGCGCCAGATGGGGGCGCGGCCCTCCACGATTACAAGCGAGCCGCGGGGGATCTCGGGCAACGGGGGAAGGGGCTCGGAGGGGGTAATTGGAGCCGCAACCCCTATGGAATAGACGACCTGGTTCACAAGGGCTCCTCCATTGTCAAGCCGAATACATCAGCAACCACCTGGTTTTGTCGAGAATCGCTGGAGAGATAGAGATCCGCCATCTCCTGAATCTTCCATCCTGGAACGATTTTGCACCCGTATATTCTCGATCTTCTCAGAAGCTTCTCTCTTATGCCTCCCTTTTCAGGGTCTTTCACGTTATCCGACGTTGTGGCCAGATAGGCATCCACCCTCAGGGCCTTTGGCCCGGACTTGACGGCCTCGATCTTATAGAGCACATCATCCGCCGGCTGATCATGCTCCTGGCCTCCTGTCTTGCATTCCACAATACACAGAGACTGGTTTTTCATAAAGGATACGTCAAGATCGTTATTTTCCCCTGGCCCGCTCTTTCCTGCGCTCACCCCTAAATGAAGGTCCCAGATGCCTCTTCCTTCGAAAGGCCGAAGCAGGCTCCAGACAAAGACCTCCAGCCACTTGCCGGTGAGAAACTCAACTGCTGGTCTCTCCAGCCGCCCTGTGAATTTGTCCTCTGCCGTGGACAGACCAAAATATGAGGCTATTTGATCTCTCAGAGCTGCGTCTTCAAGAAATAGGTCATCTTCCTCGGTTATGGTTAGACCATCTCTCTCCCAGCCATTCCTGTCCAGCTTGATGGCAGCTTCCTTAAACATCTGCAGCCGGCCCAAGAGACCCCTGAGATCAGATTCTTCACTGTGCTTTGCCAGAATTGCCGCTGCAGTCGCCCATGCCAATGCTCTCTCCTCGGCTTTGTTCAGGCTCTTTTCGTTTAGAATATCAAACCCGTAACCTGCCAAAAACTCCCTGGTAGTGATCTTGTGATCCAGATTAACAGACGGCCCGCCCAGTAGATCTATCGCCTGGCCTTGATTGCCTTCGGCCACATAAAGTGTTCTCAATCCTCTTCTCTTAGAGAACTCGTAAGCACCTATGCTCATGGGCTTGGTCCCGCCGGTGAGATTGATGATCCACTCATCGTCCGCATGTTTTGCATAGGCCTGCTCAAGATTATCATAGACCGCTTTGGATGAATTTTCCTCCTTTTGATCTATGATCATCTCATCATCCATCGAATAATCCAGCCCGCCGGCTGACAGAGCCTTCAAAAACTGAGAATCCTTCTCCTGCCTCTTCATTGCTGGCGTGACCAATAGAACAAGCCTGTCCGGGTTGATTGCTTTTACCGTGAGCAGATTTGGCACATGCTGGCCGCTGATCAGGCAGACGAGAATTTTCATGTCGTATCCTCTTGAGGTGATCTAACGATCTCGAAATACTCCTCCAAAACGTTCCTGGTATCCCTAATGCTCCTTCGTGGTCTGTCCCATTCTCCCATCTCCTGGTACAACCGTTTCATCTCTATGGCTACCTCATATTTTATCCTGGGATCTTTGATCTTCGCCCATTCCTCCCGTGCTATTTTGGGGCTTTCTCTGAGAAAAGCCAAGGCATCCTCTCTATCTTGTTTCCTGGAGAACCATGCCAACCATCTCATTCCTCTGTGTTTCAGATCAACTTTCGAGAACCGACCGTAGCCAGAAGCCGTCTTGGCACCTGCCCCCATTGCTTCAAGTGCCTCAGAAAGCCACTCCGAAGCCATTTGGCAATCCTCATTGTCCCCTGGACCCCTGGGCAAGATCCCGAACAGGAACTCCTGATACTCATCAACTGCCAGAAATGGTATCGGAACCGGGCTGTACCAGTCTGCCGGAGGCTTTGCATCAGCACCTGCGTAGTATGGACCATAATGAGGTGTCATGATCTCTGCCCTGAGTCTGACTGGCATGACGGGCAGGGCATCCAGGAATATGACCGAGCCCACTTTTATGGAACTTTCTCTAGGCCCAAAGATGCGCATCAAATCGGCGCCCCCCACTTTTCTTTGCCCATCCAGCCAGCATGTGGCGTAGCTGCGAACCATCCCCTTGACAGACGAGCCTGGAAGGTATGGCACGCCCAGGAGATGGTGCCAGGCAAAACCATTTTCCAATGGATGGGTTCTTCCCAGGCCGCTGACCATGGGCCCTTGGGTTTCAAACGAGAGCGCAACTCCATCGCATCTCTCCAGAAGCGCCATGCGTCTCTCAACAGCCTCTTCTATCAGGTCAGGATCGCCGATGTATCGTCCGCTGAAGGATGTCACCCAATCTGCTTTGCCCCCTGGTCCCAGGCCGGCTTTCCAGCCAGCCTCCCATCTGTCGCAGAACTTATCATACCACAATCCAGCGTTGGGATTCCTGGAGAAGTCCGGCTGCGATATGGGCTTGTAGAGAGGGAGTCGGGCCATACTATCGCTCATCCTTTCCTCCTTTCCTAAGGAAGGCCTGGCTGAACTTCTTCAGCCATTCCAGATAGGCTAGGGCCTCATACTGCGCTCTTACGTACTTTTTCTGGTCGCCTCTGACGATGGCCTCCATGAGGTCCTGGTCCTCAGAGTAGACTTCGCTCTTCTGCAGCCAGTCCTGGACTATGCAGTACAAAAGCTCGTGCGCCCTCTCATCTGAATCCCGATTTCCTTTAGCAGGACTTTGAAGGGATTCAATCCGCCCATACAGATCACGATTCTCCGTCGAGCTGTCATCCTCTCCCATCCTGGCTGCAGCCAGCTCTGTGGCCATCGCCTGGCCGAGACCATTCATAACGATCGTAGTTGGAAGGTTCTCCACGTAGGCACGGAGGTTCCCATAGAGGGGCAACTTCCTGCTATCAGAACCTTGCTTCTGGTTGAGATCCCTGAGCTTTCTTATCGTCTTCAGTGCGTGGTCGGCCCGCTTCTGCTCAGTTGTACGGAGGGCTTTCTTGGCGCTCGCGCCCGATTTCTGGTCGCTTCCTGCCAAGGGCATCACTCTCCACCTAGAAGCTTCAATGCGAACCAACCCTGGCCCACTGTCTCGTTGCCACCCACCTGAAGATAAGGACGGTCTTTGAACATTGCCTTTACGGTGGAGATGGATCCCTCAAGCCGCTCCATAAGAAGCATGTACATGAGGGTATCTTGAGGCAAGGTCTCCTCATACCATAGATTCTTGCTTACTTTGGTTATCTCGTCAAGGTTATTTCTGGCTGAAACAGGAAGCCCGTATGAAGCAAACCATTTGAAGTCGTCTTCGTGCAGCAATACAAGCTGGCGGGTCAATCTATCGGCAGATGGCGTGTGAGGCATGAGCATTTTCAGGTATGTTACTAACTCAGGTATCTTCGAAATAACTTTGTCCGTCACCCTGAACTCTCTCTCCTCCAGGAAAAGACTTCCCGAATCTTCGGCCCAGGCTTCCCCTTCCTTCGGTCCTTCGATTGCTGAAACAGGATTCCCCCTGAGGCCCGTCAACCGAGCATCACGCATGAATCTCTCCATCAGATAAGGACAGGTTGCCCAGCGGTACTGGCCCGTGAGGCTTCGCACGGGCAGGAGGAGAAGGCGGGCATCAGATATCATGATCTCTCCTGCGCTATCCTGCTTGCCAAAGACCTTCTCGATCTCCGGCGGGAGCGTGATCCTATCTCCATCTTCAGTCGCTACTCGCTTTCCATGCACCTCTCTGGCCCTGTCCAGAAGAGACCCCTTAAGACTGGAGCCGACGATGACAGGGTAATTGGTCACTTTCTCCCTTGCCACCGGAAGGTCCACGAATCCAGCCGAGCTGCCGACCCCAGGATGTATCGATGTCTCGGCCAGCATTCCCACAATCATGCTTTTCATTGACTCATCTCCTCTACCATAAACCAACAGCAACCTGCCCAAATCCGCAATTAACCTCTTCGCCGATATGGGTCAGATGCAATAGCTCAATCGCTGCCTTCTCCCTGGAATCAGCCTCGCAGAACCAGGTTGAGCCCGTGGGCACATAGGGCTGAAGGGGCAGCGGTTCTCCTTGAACAGAATCCCAGCCTCCCAGGAAGAGCGGCCTCTCCAAACAGGCAGATATCACCTTCCCAGGCACTCCAGGAATATGATCTCCGGGTCCTGGCCAGGAACCTCCCAGGCAAGCCGGAGTGAGATGGATTAAGGTGAATCTGATCTTGCCTCCTTCCACTTTCAGCTTCGGTCCTTTTTCTGCTGGAAACCTCGGCACCTCGCTCATGATCCGAGCGCAGGCCATCCTGTTTTCTCCGCCCAGTGCCAGCAAGGATCCCAGCTCGGGCAATCCCTCGGGGACTTCGAGCAGCATCATCAGGGAAACTCCGGGGGCCAGCCTGACATGGTGCTTGGAGAAGAGGGCTCGATCCTCAGTGGTCAGGGTGAGGGAATTTCGCTTGAGACCCACCCAGTATTCATGATCCCAGAGCGCTTTTTGGCGAACGGGGAGGATATCCCTCGGATCGCCTCCAGCCAGGAGGACCTCAAAATCCTTTACTGTCAGATAGTAGTCTCCCAGGGTTTTAAGGCCCTTGATATCACCCCCTGCCGATGGAAGCCTCACTCCTTCCCCAAGATCGCAGTCTACCGGATCTTTTGGGCAGAGACTGGCAAACGACCATGCTTTGGGCGTGAGTCTGCATGGTTCGCAGGTCTTACAAAATTTATCCGTGGAGACTTTCCCGATCAAGTTAAGGGGTGAGGGAAGCAGCAATCCTCCATGCTTCTCAGAGTGGATGTATGGCCCCCGGAATCTCAGCTTTCCCAGATTCTTTCTCCCATCTCCCAGGACAGACATGATATCAGCGGACCAGCGGTCCCGACTTCTGCCATTCCAGCCCATAGCCCTGGCAAGAGATGCTCTCATCGCACCAATCACGGTATGGGCTGAGGGAGGAAATAGGCTTCTCACATCCACCTGGCTGCTCTCGTTCATTAAATATGGTCGACCGTCCCTGAAGAACCAGGTATCAAGGGGCGATATGCTGTAGGCTCTCAATCCTCCATCCCTCCTTCAGCTAGAAACTTCACAAGCATGGCACCGTCCGCGCTTAGGCATTGTTTATCAGGAACGCATTCAAGAGCCTTGTTTCTGAGACAGCGATAGCTCACTGCGAGCAGATCAGCTACTCTGGATCTCGCAACATCCACGCTGACATTCCCACCTTTTGATCTCAGGTACTCTGCAGTGAGCAGATCCAGTATGTCATTTTCCTGAAATTCCTCTGTCAACCTGATGTAGCAGCCTGGCTGCCAGAAAGGCTGAGAGGAGAGCAGGGTCAGTATCTCCCGCACGCGGAAGAAGAAGGACGTGGAGAACTGCTTCTCCTCTCCTGAAAGAGCCTCTGCCAGCTTGTCGAGCACAGTGCTCTCGCCACGTTTGAGCGATGGCCATGTGGCAGCCCACTGGCAGTACTTGCCACCACCTTTCAGCACGCTTACGGCAAGGCTCTCCCGTCCATTTTCGTCTTTGGCCACATCATCCAGGATATGATGAACCTCCTGGAGCACTGATCTGAGGGGATACCGTCCGTGAGCCATCACAAGCCCTGCAGAGATTGTTCCTCTCGGCTTGTGCTCTGTAACACTCTCGAAAGCTTTCTTGAAGGCGTCCTCAAAGCATCCTGCTAACTTCACAGCACATCCGATGGCGCTTGTTACAGGAAGCATGGCCAGGACATCGTCACCTCCCGCGTAGACTGTGACTCCGCCATGCTCTCTTACCTTCGAATCCACCTGACTGCTGAACTCTGCCAGGGCGATGCTGACCTCTTCGCCGTGATCTACCAGCAGCTCGCCCATGCTGTCACCATCCATGAGCAGCATGCCGTAGAAGGGGGATGGAGGCCTGCCAACCTCTACGTTCAGCCTGCTAAGATGCTTGAGAAGGCCCTGTCGCATCTCCTTGACCTTTTCGGGTTCCTTGGCGTTCCATACTAAAGGAGTGTCCTTCAAGGGGGTATGGCGTTGGTTCTCCACTGAGGACTTGAAGTAGAAGTTACCATCCAGCTCCAGGAAATCGATGAGATCTGGATTCCTTGAGCCACCCACCTGCTCCCAGACTCCCACTCTTTGGACTGCTCTTCTAACCGCAGCCTTAAAAACGAGATCACTGTAAGAGCTGGCCCGTTTATGCATATTCTCGTCTTTCTCGATCTCCTTAAGCCAGGGGAGCGCTGCCACATACATTGTGGAGGGCCATCTTTCAGAGTTGACCTCCCATCCAATCGCATCCTTGGCTACCTTGGGAAACATCCTCTTAATCATGGCAATTGAGCAGAGACGCTCGTCCTCTCCAAAGTCGAGTCTCCCCACCTCAGGAAGTTCCCTCAGACGCTCCCAGAAGTTAATCTGTTTCGCCCGTTCTGTGCGACCCTTGGAGCCTGTGAAACCCGATAGCTCCTGCCACTCGCCCATCACGGTGCAATGATCGCCAATCTCAAGCTTTGGGAGCTCGCTATTCCATGAGTGGCTTGTCCTCCAGTTCTTCCTAGCCTCGATGTTCGGAAGCTTTCCAACTGTCCAGTAGATCTCCCAGAAGTCTTTGACCTGGCGATTCCAGATGTCCTGTGTCCTATGGTCATCAGCAGCAACATCGGAGACGAATCCTTTCCAGACGGTAGATTCGATATCCTCCCAGCCATCTCTTATCTGTTCCTCGGCGGCCTTAGCAGCTTCCTTTGGATTCTCTGCCCATGCTTGGAAACGGTTAGGAATGGTGCCTATTCCTGGCGAATCACCAGCTCGTTCCCCCATAACCCATGCCAAGAGATGATCTCTCTTTCCCCCATCCTCCCAGACCTTGGGCACAATGATCTTTCCACCACATCCGATTATGCCCTTCATAGCGCGGGCAGACAGGTAGGAGAGAATGTAAGATCCGCTCCAGAGATCCCTGGTCCTCCGGGCCTGGCGAATGAATCCCTGGACCGGTCCAAGGGAGAATTGGAGGTTTGGGGTAGATGAGTTCATTTAGAGACCACCTTTGGCTTTGGCCATATCGTCTTGAGATCAGGAAATCTTTTCAGGCCAGTTATTTTATGCGCCCCTTCTACAAAAATAATAAGCTCCTTGAACCAATCATGCTTGATGGGCAAAGTCTGTTCCTTTCCATCTTTTGGCTGAATCAATATGCATTCGTCAGGGGGAAGAAACTTAGTTGGGAATATTGAAGCTACAGCTACATAATCACAATTAGATAGTTCATGAATGTGGAGGAAAAGTGGGCTGGATCTGCGCTCATGCTTCTCAGGCAAGACTGTCAAGTTGCGATTCAATTTTGTAAAATGGTAATTATGCGGCAGGCCAAATGCAACCCTCCGGGGATGCTCTATTGCAGGAGCGAAAAAGGCATTTCGCATATTGTCGTGATCATCTTTGAAATTCTGCTCGGCCGGTTTATCACCGACCATGTATCCGCCACCTTTATCCTGTCCCCAACTGCGATACATTTGCATCTCTTCTCCGATTTCATCCAGAAGCTCTAGAGGATCCTTCCCTTTTTTGAGAATATAGGCTCTTGAGTCCTGACTGAATGCTGTATAATCTGGCACATCAGAAAGCTCTATTGCATGCTTTTCATAAATCTGGCTCAGACTATCTAAATAGTCTTCTTTGTTCTTGGGATACCTGGTCATTCCATCTCGCTTTAACTCCAACAGGTTAAAGGAACCAAAGCCTCTGCGAGATCTGGAGCCAAGCCCGCCTAACAATCCCATGGCCATAATTGCCTCTTCAAGCAGATCCGCTTCCATTTCAGGATCAATCTTTTTAGCAGAAGGCCGCAGATAAAGCTTAAGAGCACCATGAACGGGAGAATCAAGATGAGGACGAAGTTCAGGCTGGATCGCGCCATATCCAAGATATCTTAATCCGGGCCACAAGTAATTATTCAGTCCGTCCTTCAGATGGCCGCCAGGTTTGCATTTCTCATCCGATTGTCTTAAGACTTTAAGGCTGAGGTGAACTCTTGATTGCCCTCCAGACGAACTGCCAAACAGGTTAAACTCAGCTTTTCGCACCTCTTGCCAGGTGCCATAATGGCCCAGCGCCAATGCTCTCCACCAGAAGCGTAAGACTCCTCTGATGCTGGCCGCCCTTAGCTCCGCCCTCTCCTTATCCGCTCCGGACATGAATAGGGGTGTGACTATCTTGAAACTGGCCTCCAGTTTTATCATGTTTTGACCGCCCTTTTTATCATTTCTGCGCGCTCCCAAAACCTTGATGTCTTCCTATGTTGCTGCTATTCACTTTTAATGAACGGTTTGTCTTGGATACAATGCTCATCCTGTGGCACAAATAGCCCCAAACCAAAATGTGCACCATACCCAATTGCTATCGGCCCCTGCACCAGCTGAGAAAATTCAATTCTAAATCCATAGCCGCAATTTCCCGCTCGTCTGCCGTCGCCTTTGCATCTCAATCTCCTGAAGATTGACCATCCCGTCTGCCTTTGCCCCAAAACAGTATACGCAGTCGGATCGACCAGGGTAGGCTCCGGCAGATGCTCTAGCTTCAGCAGCCTTCTGATCTCGTGCTCAGGGCTGCCAATCTGCAGGCCGGCAGTATCCACCTTTGCCTCACCCGCTCGCGTGACCTTCGGATATCGTGTAGGCACAAAGGGCGTGCGAGATACCCAGATTTGCGACCTTGACAGCAGAGGACACTGGGCATTTCCCTGGTCCGGCCCACCGAAGTCTTGAGGTTGGCCAAGTCCCAGCAGAATCAAGTAAATCTCAAGACAGTTCTCGCCCCAGACTTCACTTAGATCTTCCAGAGCCTTCTGATCATTAGATTCAAAGCCCATTGGCGCATAAATGGTGGTGTGAGTGATCTCACCACCATTGCCTTTTCCCAGTCCTTTATTTGACTCGCAAAAGATATGGGCATGTCTGTTCCCCTGCAATGGCTTTCCCTGATTGTCGCAGCCTGTGAAGACGTTTGAGGCATTGGAAATGCTGACGAGAGCCGCATGGATCTTCTCAGCCAACAATATGGTTTCAGTGAGATACACTGGGCTCTTGCTGGTTACAGCATAGCGGGCGACAGTGGGTCTCAATTGTATCCCTTCGTTACAATAAGGGACTGAATTTTCCGGAAGAATAGAGAAGAATTAAGCTTGCCGTCCATGCAACTATTGCACAATGATCCGGTCCATCGTTTAATTTGGGATTTAGTGCAAATCAATTATTATTACCTCAACAAGTGATATATTTGCATATAGATAAAGTTTATTGTGTTAAAAATAATTAAATTTATAAATATTGTTATTAATTTATAAAATATGTACTAAAACAAATCTTCTATCTGCCGAAAGTCAATCCTCGCAGTCGAGTCCAGCGTGAGCGGCGTCAGAGAGATCTTCCTGTCCTGGTAGATCGTCTGCACATCCGTGCCATCCTCATCACAGAGGATCAGATCGCCGTCTATCCAGTAGTAGGGCCTGCCCCGCGGATCGAAGCGCTCCTGCACTGTGGTCCTGAAGATCTTGCGGGCCAGGCGGGTGACGACGATCTCTGTCTCCTCTGTGGCATCGGCCGGCACATTCAAATTCAGGACATCCACTCCCTGGGGAAGGCCGTGCTCCAAAATCCGGCTGGCCACGCGACGCAGGACAATGGTTGCTACCTCAAAGTTGTGCTTCTCTCCGTGGTGCATATCGAATTTGTCGCCCTGGTCTACCACCTGAATGGATGCGGCAATAGAGGGAATGCCGTAACTGGCCGCCTCCAGAGCTGCGCCTATGGTCCCGCTGGTGGTGACCGTGTCGGTGCTGATGTTTTCCCCAACATTGATTCCTGATACGACAAGGTCAGGTAGCTCACCTTTCATAATGGCGAAGATGCCGATGATGACGGAGTCAACGGGCGTTCCTGTGACTGCATAGGCCGAAAAACCGTTCAGGTTCACATGGGCGTAGCGCAGCGGCTCAAAAACGGAAACAGATCTTCCTACGCCGCTCATCTGCCCGGAGGGCGCAGCTACTACTACCTGACCCAGGCCCTGCACACTTCTAGCGGCAGCCTGCAAGCCGGAGGCGTAAACGCCGTCGTCATTGCTCACCAGTATGCGATGCATCGCTCCTAACCCAGGGCGTTTCCGATATTAAAAGACCATCCTTTGTGCGCTTTGTGATCTTAATCGTCTCCGTTCGTTCGTCCTCTGTGCGCTTCTAGCGCCTCTGTGGTTCTATTCCGTAAATCACCAGAGTTTAATTATTCATCTACTATTATTAACCGCCGAGGATCATGGGATTCTTGTGGCTTAAGTTCGCAAAGCCACTACCTGAACATCTCCAGCAGCCTCCCCACAATATTGTTGAAGCTGCCCCCCGCTTTCGTCCCGCTCTCAACGAATGTCTGCCCGCGATCGCCCAGGGCGCAGACACCCGGATCGATGGGAATTGCCCCCAGGAAGGGCACATTCATCTCCTCTGCCATTCTTCGTCCACCGCCGGCGCCAAAGATGCTGATGCCCTCATTGCAGTGCGGGCAGATCAGGCCGGACATATTCTCCACGATGCCCAGCACTGGAATCTTCATGGCCTTGACCATGTTCACTGCTTTGCGGCTGTCCAGGAGCGCGACCTCCTGGGGTGTGGTTACTATTATCGCCCCGGCCAGCTCGGGAATGAGCTGCACCACGGAAAGCGGCTCATCACTGGTGCCGGGCGGCAGGTCGATGAGCAGAAAATCAAGATCTCCCCAGTTCACATCCTGGATGAACTGCTTGATTGCGGCCATCTTCATGGGCCCGCGCCAGACCACAGGTGTCTCGCGGCTGCTGAGAATGAGGGCCATGGAGGCAACCATAATCCCATCAGCCTTCGCGGGCTCAATTCCCTCCGGCCCCTGCTTCAGCTTTGCTTCCTCGATTCCCAGAAGCTTGGGGATATCCGGGCCGGTGATATCGGCATCCAGTATGCCGACTAAAAGGCCCTTCATCTGCAGAGCACGGGCCAGGTTGACGGAGACGGTGCTCTTGCCCACGCCCCCCTTGCCGCTGGCGATAATGATCTTGTGCTTGATTTTGGCCATGCGATCGATTTTGCACGTGCACTCTTGTCCGTCGTTCTGATCCTTGCAGGAGCCCTTCTGGGCACATGAATTGCAATTGCTGTTCTGTTTTGTCATGAGAGTCAAACCGCTTGTTGGCATGCAATTGGTTAATATTATTTGTATAACAATAGTTACGATTAATATTATTAATTAAAATTTATTTTAATTATCGTTTGTCGGCTTTGTCGATGGCATGAAAATAGAGCTTGCCGCTCTGCAGCCTTCTGGATATCAGGCCGTCTTTTTCCATGATCTTGCAGTATTTGATGGCATCGCTTCCCTCTATTTCCAGGTTCCGGCTTATATCCTCCAGCGTGCCTGGCCTGCCCAAGAGAAGATCCAGCAGTCTGTCCCGGATACGGGCGGGAACGCTCCAGTCCCAGTCCGGTATCAGCTCGGCACCGGGGAACATCTCCAGCATTCTTTGCATCTCCTCCTCGCTCAGAGCCTCTACCGGCTCCGCCGGCGTGCGGACCACGGTGTTGAGCTGAATTCGGTCCGGCTCGGTAGATTCTGCGGCCCGTGCGATCAATTCTGCCTCCTCATCGTTTATGCCCCTCACCAGCATCACCTCCAGCCAGATCTCGCCGGAAAATTCCTTCCTGAAGTCCTTTAAGCCCGCAATCATCTCTGCGGCCAGCAAGCCGGATGCCGGCCTGTTGATGGCCAAAAAAGCCCTTTCGCTCACTGCATCCAAAGAGGGAAGGACCACATCCGCAGCCGCAACCTCTTTTCGAACCGCAGGACTGGAGAGGAGGGTACTATTGGTGATCACTGCTACGGGAGAATCGACGATCTCCTTGGCCTGAGCCACGATCTCGCCCAGATCAAGGCTTAACGTCGGCTCTCCTGATCCGGCAAAGGTGAGGTGGTCGAAAGGCTCGCCCCGTCTAAGTTCGATCTCTTTTAAAACCTTCTGGCGGGGCACGAAACGATCCCGGCGGGTGGTTTTGCAGGCAGTGCGGCCCAACTCACAGTAGACGCAATCCAGGTTGCAGGTCTTGTATTTGAGCAGGTCCACGCCCATGGACAGGCCCAGGCGGCGAGAGAGCACCGGCCCAAAGAGATATCCCATAATTCTTTTCCCGATCTGCCTTTTTCCTTACTGTTTATCCTTTCCAGTTAATGGCTAACCCACACACAGATTTATTCTTCTGTCGCTCGGATTCCACTTACCAATAAAGCTTAAATGACGGCAGACCCGAACAATCAGCATGGATAAGGCTCGTGAACTGATCGAAATGCTCGGCAAGAGCGATGACTACTTCGAACGCCAGAAGGCGGCATGGGCCCTGGTGAATCTGGGGGAGGCCGCCGTGGATCAGACGGCCATTGCCCTGGAGACGGGCGAGTTCTCAGATCTGCGATATAAATCCGCCTGGATTTTGGGAAAGATCGGCGGCCCCCGCGGAGTAGAGCCGCTCTGCCGGGCCATGCACAGTGATCCTGATCAAGTGGTTCGCGAATGGTGCGCCGCCGCCCTGGAAGCAGTCGGGAGCCAGGATGCGGTTCCTGCACTGGTTTTGGCTATGAAAAGGGACAGCTCCAAAGATGTGCGTCTGCGGTCGGCAATGGCGCTGCGCACCCTGGGGGCAGCAGAACCCTTGCGTGATCTTTTAGGCTACGGCGAGCCCGAGACCCGGGGCATGGCAGTGACGGGTCTTGCCAAGATCGGGCACCGGGAATCCCTGCCTGATGTGGCCCGCCTGCTGCAAGATGAGGATATTGAGGTTCGGCGCAGAGCTGCAGCCTTTATGGGAGAGGTGGCCTGTGATGAGGGCTTGAGCTGTCTGGCCCAGGCTTTGCAGGATAGCGAGAGTGCCGTCCGGTGCGAGGCACTAAAATCTCTGGGCAAGATAAAAGGTGAAGCTGCCTGTGATCTGGCTTTGCAGGCCTTGAAAGATCAGGACTGGCAGGTTCGCTACACCGCCGTCACAACCCTAGGTGAGGTCGGTCACAACAAAGCGCTGGTGCCCCTGGTGGAGATCATGTTCGGACGGGAGGACGAGGATATGCGGGCCTGGGCAGCCTGGAGCCTGGGAGAGATTGCAGACGAGAGGGCAATAGAGCCGCTGCGGAAAGCCTACAAGACCTGCCCCACGCAAGTGATGAAGATGGCCAAAGATTCGCTGGTGGAGGTATTTAAGCAGGAGATTTGATTGGGGCATGAGGAACGAGAAATGATACCAAACGAGACAGAATGGTCAAAAAGCGAGAAGGAGATCGCAAGATAAGCTTACAAGGCCGCCTATAATCGTGAAGGATGGATGCATCTGGAAGACCTTGAGGGCATCTCGGCTCCTGGTTATGACCTTGAGTTATTTGTCCTTCGCTTCCTGTCGGCTCTTCAGCCTTATCTTGGAGTAAATGCGCACGTTGTTTCCTCGCCTGAGGTGCACGGCTCCCGCTCCTGGGACGCCGCCCGTGGGCCGGTCAGTCCGGGCCGCAGTCGTCTGCCAGGCGGGGACATTCGTGCGTGGCTAATTTGGAGGGCCACAGGGCGAGCACAGAGAGAACAGATGCGAGAGGAATATCACTTCTCCCCTAAAATCACGTGACAATCCCGTGACCTTCGCAGGCCCGCTCGTGGCTGTCGGGGGGAGCCTCTGGCCGGGGCGGGCTGTCACATGATTTTTCTTTTACCATCTCGGTCCCGCCAAAACCCGCTTCCCTAGATTAGTTAGCCCGACCGCACATATACCGTTGGGGAGGCTAGAACCCTCAGTTTCCGTTTCGCTTTGGTTCTTGACATATCCTTGCATCTCCAAGACCCCCAGACGTGCTCCAAGTTCTTCAGGATCAAGTTTTACCAAAGAATTAATCCTATCTGCTTTTGGGTAGGGAACCTTGAGGTCAGCTATTGCTTTCATGATCTCAAAATCGATAGTGTCCGTTGTTTATCCCCCCAAGTAATCAGAGTGTAACCCTGTTATAGTTATCGTTTCTTGTGGGTGGATTGGCTATATTTGGTCTATTTCGTTTACCAGTTGCTCAAAGGCAACCTCTAGTTCGTCCGCTTTAGGACCGAATCCTTATCTAAATCGTCTATATATCCTGCAAGTGTCAAGTAGTCTTCCATGAGATGGTTGAAGACAATGATGGCAATCTGCATAATTGCAGTCTCTTTGAACTCAAGCATGGCATTTGGCGATAATGGGAATATCTTTGGATTAAAGAATCTCCTCTCCTCCTTTGATGATCCGGGCATGAATTCTCGGGACCTGGCATTCTTCCTTGTTACCCATAATTACGATGCCACCCCAATGGGAAGCCATGTTGAGGTCAAGCTTAACGGAGAAGTCTACTCGCTTATTCCCAACGGCAATCGTCCCGGTCTGTGTGACATCAAACTCTAAAGACATCTCGTAGTTTCCGCAAAACCCATCTCTTTTATCTTAGAAATTTGCCAGGGCCGGCCCTATGGAATAGTAGGTCTCCGCCGGATATCCGTTGATCATACCGGAAGCATCCGGATCCGGCAGCAATGACTTGCTTTGATTCCAGCTGGCATCAATGCTGTGTACAGGTGTGAAGCTCGTGCTAATGGAATACGGCTTTGGTTTTGCCGATGCCGCAAAGGGCTGCAGCATTAGCGATTCATTCATGCCAAAGATCGCCTGAATCCAGGCGTTATATTCTGAAACTGCCTGGTTGAAGGGAGCAATTTCTCCCGCTTTCGCCTGATCATATCTCTGGGACATGTTCCATGCCCGGTTGAGGCCATCCAGGACACCTCTCTGGTAGTCGCTCAGGGCCAGCGATGGATATATTAGGTTGAATACAAATAGCATGATAATTAGAGTGAATAATGCGATTTTCATCTTTACATTCTCCTTATTTAATTATATGGCATTACATGATTGGGTATGGATATGCTTACATAATGGCTGCATCATCATCCCTGAGGAGGGCCTCGATAACCTCTGCCCGGGCCTGACCGCTGACGGGCGCAAAATCGCTCTTTTTGCTTCCGCCGGCTTCAGACCTCTTTAGCTTCCCGTGGATCCATTCTTCATGAGTTATCAGGTCCAGGGAGAGTGCCTCTTGCGCGCTCCGGCAAATGCGACCGGCAAACGCAATAGCAGATTTTTCCAGGACGCATGCCGAAACATAGACGGGGCTCACGAAAAAGATCGATCCGGTTTTTAAAGGCTGCTCCAGTACAATGCGCAGTATCTCCCTGCCTGCATATCTATCCAGGCCGCCTGCGCCTAGACCGTAGAGGTCCATCTCCACTACCGCATAGCGGCTGCGGGGGGAGACGATGGCAATGGCTGCGAACGCTCGGCTGTGCACAGAGCACCATTCCCAGTATTGTTTCAAGACCTTGCGGCTCTGCATCCAGACAACATGACGGGCCAGGACGGCCTCTTCCAGGGTGTTATGCGGCTTTAGCACAAGTATGATCTAATGCGGTCAAAGTAGGTGTAGCTTTTGGGCCGAGAACGACCGGAGATCTGCACCTTCGAATATCTCGGGGGTTTTCCTCGCGATTTCCTAGGAAATGATTTGTTTAGTTAATTATATATACTGTTATCAAGTAATTCATAATAGGTAATTGAGGTTAAAGCATGAAGATAAAATTTATATGCAAAAATTGTGGCTCAGTGAATGAAAAAGATAAAGAGGTGCTTCTTGATCCTGAATACAATCAGGAGGACTGGCTTTGCGATCTTCCTATGAGTTTTGAATGGATTTTGCCGGTAGGAAAGATCTCGCCGATTGTCGGCAGCCCATTGTACGTTTCAAGCATGGGCGGCAACCTCACCCGAAGTGAGTACCTGGAGAGATATAATGTGGATCCGGAGATAGCCTATCAATTGATGCGCAAAGATAAGGGAAAATCTCTGGCCAAGGCCATGGACCCGGCCAAAGTACTATCCCTGGTCATGTCATCTCGCTTGCCAAATGCAGATGATTAGCCGGCTTAAGCGGATGCGCTGAAAAATCCGAAAGGCATCATGTTCTTCATTTTTCTCTGCGCATAGGGACGAATACTTTAAATACGTTGATTGCCGTATTAGGCCCGGCAAAGGTCGACGACCATTCATTCCTCCTGCATAAGATGACTTTTGCCACCCTCCTAATCACAACAATGGAAGATAAAAGGACTGGTAAAATGATCGGCATTGTCCATCGCATGGGGCATAAAGATATCTTCCCGTCCATTTCCTGGCAAGGCAGTTGCCACGATAGCTGTAGTCAACTGGATTTTGCCAGTAGTAATAATATGCATACCGGATGTTCACTTCATTAAGATAAGCATCACATACAGGCCTTCCCAGAATATCATGCCCCAGGATCTCGAATTGCAGCTCTTTGCCTTTGAAGCTGATAAGATCTGCCAGGGGGTTCTCGAGAAGAACTTCGACTTTTGCCTGCAATCCATAAGTGCCGGGTTTTGTAACATTCACCGTCATGCCGTTGGGCTCTGAGACTTTCTCAACCGTTCCCACAAAATCATATGCGTGAGCTGAGAAGACCAATAAAGGCAAGGACAAGAGCAGAATAAGTGCTATGTGAGCCGCGATCCTCCTTGAAGACTTGGAATTCATAGCTATTATTATCTTCTCATCGATCTTCAAGTTTATCCTACGCTTTTGAGAGGCCGCAGATTCCCTGCGGCTGCATGCCCCTCTCTTTCATTAATGCTGCCTTCTCAGGTCCGAAGCGGCTATCCTGATTATCGCAGTCCAGGCAGCACTCTCTTCATGACCTCAGCCGCTATGACCACCAGCAGGCCGACGCCCAGAACGTAAATCCAGCTCTCTGATGTCAGTGGCGTTGTCTGGAAGATGGATTGCATGAAAGGAATGTACACCACAGCAAGAATCGAGAATATCGAGCCGGCTATTCCCAGGAGAAGCGTCTTATTGCCCAGCGGATTCATTCTGAATATTGACTCTTCCAGAGACCTGCAGCTATAGGCGTTATAGACCGTGAAAAAGCCCAGCCCCACAAAGGCCATGGTTCTGGCATAGCCTAGGTCCTGGCCCATCTCCAGCGATGCCATGTACAGGCCCAATGTACCGGTTACGATCACGGCTGCAATTCCCAGAGTATAAATTAGCAGGCTTTTTGACGGCATGCTCTCTCTGGGATCGCGCGGCTTCTTCGTCATGATCCGAGCATGTGCCGGCTCCAGGGCCAGGCCGATGGCCGGAAACTCCTCCGCTACGACATTTATCCAGAGAATTTGCGCTGCCAGGAGAGGAATGGGATAGCCAAGAACAACGGCAATAAAGATCGTAGCCAGTTCGGCAAAGCTGACGGCCAGAAGATAGGTGGTTCCCTTTCTTATGTTGTCGTAGATCCTTCTGCCTTCCAGAACTGCCCCGACGATGGTGGCGAAGTTGTCATCGGCGATGACCATATCCGATGCTTCCTTGGTAACCTCGGTCCCCGTCTTTCCCATGGCGATACCGATGTCTGCTGCCTTCAAAGCGGGAGCATCGTTCACACCGTCTCCAGTCATGGCTACGATATTGCCCCTCGTTTTCAGAGCCTCGACAATGCGCACCTTGTGCTCGGCCGTGACCCTGGCAAATATTGAGACCTCATCGATTCTTTGCTGCAGATCTTCATTGCTCATCCTCTCCAGATCTGCTCCCTCGATGACCTCTCCATTGCCGATATCCAGCTCCTTGCCAATGGCTTTGGCCGTAAGGCGGTGGTCACCAGTGATCATGACCGTCCGGATGCCTGCCATTTTGCTGACGGAAATGGCATCCATCACCTCTTTTCTGGGAGGGTCCATCATGCCGGCCAGACCGGCGAAGATCAGATCCCTTTCAACAAAATCCATTTCCAGAGGATCGCTGCTGCCCATGGATTTGCCGGCAAAGGCCAGAACCCTCAAGGCACAGTCTGCCATACCATCCGCTCTGGCTAAAATGGCCCTTTTGTCCTCTTCGGTGAGGGGACGAACACCTCCTTCCTGGGCAATGCGAGTGCATTTGCCAAGTACTGCCTCAGGCGCGCCCTTCATGGATACAATCCGGCCAGTGCCCTGCATCTCATCGACCGTTGTCATCCTTCTGCGATCGGAATCAAAGGGATACTCCGCAATCCTGCTGCCGCTCTGCCTGATCGTCTCCAGAATGCCTGCCTTCTTGGCGGCAACAATTATAGCCCCCTCAGTTGGATCTCCCACGATGCGCCAGTTGCCGTTGGCCTTCTCGATATCCGCGTTGTTGGCAAGCGTTCCTATATTGAGAAGCCGGGCCAGATCCTCTTCCTGGGGGTCGATAAGCCTGCCTTGCTCGGAGAAGGAACCTACCGGTGTGTAGCCCGGTCCCTCCACATAGATGGTCCTAAAGGTTTGAATCTCTCTTAGCGTCATCTCGCCGGTAGTGAGGGTGCCGGTCTTATCGGTACAGATCACCGTAGTTGATCCCAGGGTCTCGACTGCGGGAAGCCTTCTGATTATGGCGTTCTTCCTGGCCATGGCCTGGGTTCCGAAGGCTAAAGCCAGGGTAACCACAAAAGGAAGAGCTTCCGGCACTCCAGCCACGGCGAGAGCGATGGCGGTTACCAGGGATTCCATGATGGGCGAGCCCCGGCTGGCGTCCAGCACGAAGACAATTGCAGCTATGGCAAAAACCAGGAGGGCCTGTCTCTTGGCCAGCTGTTCCAGCTTTATCTTGAGGGGCGGATCTGCCTGTCTCCTTTTGATCATGCCCGAAATTCTGCCGAGTTCGGAGGCGAGGCCCGTGGCAGTCACCACCGCCCTGCAATTGCCGTAGGAGACGATGGTCCCCATGAAGACCATATTCTTTCTGTCGGCAAGAGCGGCCTCTTCGTGTAGCTGCTCTGTACTCTTTTTAACAGGCAGCGATTCCCCGGTTAAAGAGGCTTCAATGACCTGCAGAGCGGTCACCTCAACAATTCGACCGTCTGCCGGCACCTTATCGCCTGCCTCCAGAAAGACCATGTCGCCGGGAACAAGGTCCGATGCCGGAACGGTGCTCATCTTGCCGTCCCGCATGACGTCCGCCTCCGGGGCTACCATCTCCCGGAGCGCCTCCATGGCCCTTTCCGCTTTATACTCCTGGAAGAATCCAATGACCGCCACGAGAATGACTATTCCTAAAATAACATAGGCGTTGGTGCTCTCGCCTGCGATATAAGAGATCACGGCGGCAAAAATAAGCACTAAAACCATATAATCTTTAAATTTGCTCAGGAAAATCTTCAAAGGCGAGGGTTTGGAAGGGCTTTCCAGTTGATTGGGACCGTACTCGGAGAGTCTCTTGGCCGCATCATCAGAGCTAAGTCCCTTTTGTCCGGATTTCAGGCAGGAGAGAACCTCATCAGTTGTAATTGAATGCCATTTCACGCGTCTAGCCTCGCTTGTGGGATGATGGGAACTACGGCAATCGTAGATATAGTTATCGCAAATGAGGGTTGACTTAAATGCAGCCATGTCTGTGATTTCAGCAACATCCGCCGGGTCCTTGGATACCGCCCCCAGCCAGACCCCAAAGCCGCCATTCTCATTGATTGCCCTAACCCATTGTTTTCTTGCCTCAGCTTTCTGCCTGTTTTTCTCTCAGATCCTCATATATCGCCCTGGACTCCTCCAGTGCCGTCTCACGGCCTTCCACAATCTTCGCCGCACCATCCACTGCCGCCTCGACTGCTGCCAAAATGCAGGAGCTTAACGGCATCCTGGAGATCTTTGCCCGCGCTTTCCACTTCTTCCTAAATGCTCTTCGCAAACCTCAGGCTCATCTGTATCTGGCGGTTCACATCGCGACTTGTGATCTCCATATGTCCGGGATACATGGTTTGTACATCCAATTTGGTCAGCCGCTCAATGGATTTGACCAGCTCCGGTGTATCGCCGCCGTACATGTCCGTCCGGCCTATATTCCCATCCGGAAAGACGGTGTCTCCGGAGAAGAGCACCTTTTCATTCTCCTCATAGAGGCAGAGGCAGCCCAGGGAGTGACCGGGTGTCTCCATGACCTTTAGCTTCCATTCTCCAATATCCAGGACCATGCCCTCCTTGAGCGTCTCGTCCACCTTATAATCGGGGGCCTGCTGGCCGAAGAGATAGGCGACAGATGCCATGTCGTCGCCCACTGCGCCCACCTCTTTCTCGCTTAAGAGGAGCCGCGCTCCTGTCGCCTCCTTGAGCGCCGGCGCCGCTCCAGAATGGTCATGATGGCAGTGGGTGAGAACGATCATCTCTATTTGTGTTGGATCAATAAATTTCTTGATATTCTTCAGGGTCGGGCCGGCCATCATGCCTGCATCCACCAAAATGGGCTTTTTGTCCAGGATCAGGTAGACATTGCCATCGAATGCCGCACCGCTAACCTTATGCACTTCAACCATGAGATAAACACCTAGCTCTTACAATATATTAGTTGGTATCAATGACGTTAATGCAAGAGGCAAAGAGAGGGCGCGTGCCCAGTGAGATAGAGGCCGTGGCCAAGCGCGAGGGAATAGATCCAGCAAGGCTGGCCGCTCTGGTGGCAGCGGGAAGGGTCGTCATACCCAGAAACATCCGCCGCGAGGGGCAGGAGCCCACAGGCATAGGCGAGCTGCTCACCACCAAGGTGAATGTGAATGTGGGCACCTCACAAAACCTGGACTCACCAGAGGCCGAGGTGGAGAAAGCTCTGGCTGCTGCAGAGGCTGGCGCAGACGCGGTGATGGACCTCTCCACGGGCGGGGACCTGGATTTAGTAAGGCGCATGATTTTGGACGCAGTCAGCATTCCCGTGGGCTCAGTGCCCATTTACAATGCGGCCGTCAAGAAGGATCTGACCAGCCAGGGCATGTTCAACGCCCTGGAAAAGCATGCAAGAGACGGCGTGGACTTCGTCACAGTGCATGTGGGCGTGAACAAGAATTCTCTGGAGAGGCTTTCTCTCGATCCGCGCGTCCTGGGCGTGGTGAGCAGGGGCGGTTCTCTGACCATGAAGTACATCAGCGAGACGGGCGAGGACAATCCCTACTACTCTGAGTACGACTATCTCCTGGAGATGGCCCAAGAGTATGATCTGACACTATCATTGGGCGATGGTCTTCGGCCCGGCTGCATTGAGGATGCCTCTGATCGGGCCAAGTACATGGAGTTCATCATGCTGGGCGAGCTGGTGAAGAGAGCGCGCGCAGAAGGTGTGCAGGCCATGGTGGAGGGCCCGGGACATGTGCCCGCCGATGAGATTGAAACCAGCGTCAAGGCCATGAAGCATTTGACGGACGGCGCGCCCCTCTACCTCCTGGGCCCGCTGGTCACAGATATTGCGCCCGGCTACGACCACATCACCGCCGCCATGGGAGGAGTGATTGCCGGCATGGCGGGAGCGGACTTTCTCTGCGCCACCACGCCCTCTGAGCACCTGGACCTGCCTGCAATTGAGGATGTGATCGAGGGCACCTACGTCACAAGGGTGGCGGCCCATGCTGCGGACCTCACCCGTCCCGGCGTGCGGGAGAGGGCTCGGGCCTGGGATTTGCAGATGGCCCGCGCCCGCGCCGATCTCAACTGGGAAGGGCAGTTTCAGGCAGCCATAAATCCGGCCAGGGCGAAGCAGATCCGGCACAGGCGTGGGGTGGAGACGGACACCTGCACCATGTGTTCAGAGCTGTGTGCCATCAGGCTTTCCAAAGAGGCCATGGAGAAGGGGGTGGGGCAAAAATAGCCCCTCCCTGTGCAAAGCTTAATTCAAATTCCGGAAGGTCTGCTCAAAAGCCGCCCAGTGTGCGATAAGATGCGAAGAAGAGGCGAACGTACAAGGGTAAAAGATAGAGCTATATCGGGGCACAACGTGTAAACCCAGCAAGGTGGTCTCGCGCAAGTGAATGGGTGCAATTAAGCAGAACAATCACAGGAATTTAACTAATGCCTCAATGGCAAATCGCAGCAGCATCCCTTTATTGAGAGGGTAATATAATCCTGAAATACTAATATTTATTAAGTGGTATCTCACGCGAAGTTGGTCTATTTTCAAAGAATTAAATGATTCTTAGCATATCTTCGAAAATGTTTTATAGTCCCTCCCAGCATTAAAAATTAAAATGTGGATTGTTTAGCTTTTACGCTATGGATGGGATATCTCAGTCAAAAATCAAATTTAGCCAAAATATTGGGAGGGAAAAGAAATTGAATAGTTCTAAATATATTTTTATACTAATAGCTATATTTAGCTTATTTGTATTTGGTCCGGCATCGAATGCCGAAGACCTGCATGTCGAAAATAAAATCATCCCTAATAATAAAGAAATTTGGAAGATGGGGGCAGGTAATCCCGATCAAGCGAAGGTGACTCTTTCCGTACAGGATTTGGCAAAACTGCCTTCCTCGCCTGTAGATATTGTCCTGGCAATAGATGGCTCGCTTTCCTTGGAGAGAGAAGGAAGCAATAGCACTGATCCGACAAGACAGAGAGTTGTTGCTGCACAGCAGTTTGTAAGCAGCCTTGACAAAGCTAGCGGAGATCGTGTCGGTGTGGTCCATTGGAATGATAGAATTATAGGTACGCCGCTCGATCTGACAAACGATTTCGATACTGTGAATGCTTACCTGAATAAATCGGGCTCAAACGGCGATACGAACATCACGCTGGCCCTGAACAGCTCATGGGAGCTTCTCAAGCACGCAAATAGCACCTCCAAAAAGGTGATAATAATATTCACTGATGGAAATGACACGAGGAGCTCTCAAGATATGATTAGCAGTATCGCTGGTAAGATCAAAGCATCTAGAATCGATATATATCCTCTGTCACTGAAAAACAGCGATAATGAGAAACTCCAGCTACTGGGAACGCCCACTTATGCAGCAAATGCAGGTGAATTGGCCAGAAAATTCAACGAGATCAACAACGAGATCTTTGCCTCTCTGCAAAACGTGAAGGTGAGATATGCCGTTCCAAAGGACCTCGAATTCTTCGGGGAATCTGGACCTGTGGAGGAGCCCTCATCGGCCAACGGCTATGTCATGACATGGAATATTGCTTCTATGAACACAGGTGAGTTCAAGAATCTGACATTTTATCTCAGGTCAAATGTGAAAGGAGATTATGAGCTAGCAGAGGCAACAAAATCTTCGATCAGCTATAAGAGAGCCGATGGGGCAGCGACATCCTCTGCTGCAATACCCATTGAAAGCCTTAAGGTGATCAATCCTGAGAAATTCTACTACTATGGAGCTGGTTTGGGCGACTCAAATCAAAGCGAGATTGATCCAAATGAGCCAAATCATAGAGTAATAGTAACTAAAGGAATAGTCCAGCCAGCCGAGGAAGGAGACTGGTGCCAGGATATAGTGATATGCGTGAAAACGCCGCCCGTCAATTTCAACACCAATGCAGTCTTCGCTCTGGATAGCACCGGTAGCGCAAAGCAAGATCTCTACTCTGATCCGATGCTCCAGGGAATTGGCGCTTCCGTCTTAGGGCATCCGACAATGATGTATGCAAGAGTTGACTGGGATGACAATCAAACAAAGAACTTCAAACCTCCTGTTGAAATAAGCCCGAATCCGCACCAAAGCGGCATCGACTATTCCGGAGAATTCAGATTGGGCAGCCAATGGCCAACCGAGCGAAATATTCTGCGGGGATTGCTGAGTGTACCTGGACTGGTGGTGCCACTTGGCTGGGCAGCGTCAGGCCGATTCACTGAGCCGCTCTCATCCTTTGAAGAAGAAGCGACAACCTATTATCAGGGTCTTGATGAGGCAGTGAATAAATTAATAGTTTTGAAAGGGCATTCTTCAAAGTTTATCCAGAAGACGACTGCGTGGCAAGTGGTGTTTGTAGCTGGAAAGAGCGAATATGAGCCATCTCCGGTTCTGCATAAGATAATCAATCGCGCTCGCAGCAATGGGATAAATATTTCCGTAATTGGAATCAATATAGGTGACAGTTATCCTGTGACCGAGCGTGAAAAAGTTGATCTACAGAACATGTCAAATGGAACTAATAAAAACCCAGCCGATGATATCAATCTAGACGTCCCAATCGATAAAGGTGAAATCGAAACAAGAAGCGACAAGATACTTGATTCCCATATCAAAGGGCTCAAATTAACACCTATAATAGAGAATATTGAGATCAACGAAACGATATATCGGTATCTTGATCCAGTCAGCAGCACTCCCGGCTGGAGCCACAAAACGCTCAACCCAGATGGAACTACAACACTCTACTACCGGCTGGGCGACTTGCTGCAGGATAGCATGGCATGCATCACCATACATACTAGGTTGAACTTCACCGATTTGCCAGTAGATGTTAGTGGAAGGAGACAGGCCAGAAAAGAGGTGGACTATAGGGCATTCGATACGACTCCTATATCGAGGGTCACCTATGAAACAAAGCTGGCCGATGATCCGACTGGCGATATCTGGCTACCAGAGGGCAATTTGTCGATCCGCTGCGGTTCGCCATGCAGTCCCTCAACTTCTGTAATGCAGATCCCTGTGGCGAATACAAGCAACATTAGCACCAGCACGGAGAGCAAAAAAATACCTGCTAAGAAGCAGCCGGGATTTGGAGCTCTCGCCACGATCCTGGGATTGATGGCAACGGCGTTTGCAGCAAGGAGGAATCGGGGTGGATAGCCACACCCTAATTCCGTCCCATGTGATTGGCATGACGAGATCCGACTCCCTCTGCGCAACGACCCCCCTCTGAGCACCTGGACCTGCCTGCAATTGAGGATGTGATCGAGGGCACCTACGTCACAAGGGTGGCGGCCCATGCTGCGGACCTCACCCGTCCCGGCGTGCGGGAGAGGGCTCGGGCCTGGGATT
>Ga0247842_10002422_pt1 | contig 27766 bp, 8 predicted proteins | sample LaCruzMarch2015__3_FD_192411 | JGI IMG/M metagenome (GOLD analysis project Ga0247842, IMG submission 192411) | Freshwater microbial communities from meromictic Lake La Cruz, Castile-La Mancha, Spain - LaCruzMarch2015_19m | ecosystem: Environmental > Aquatic > Freshwater > Lake | place: Spain...
GAAACCGCACGTAGTAGGTGTGGACGACCGTCATGGAGCGCGCGATGGCCACCGCGACGGCCTGAACAGGGGGGCATAGTCCATCAAAATAGACCCTGGGCCAGGCGAATGGGCCTCTCAGGCTGGACTGCGCATAGAGGATGGAGATGCGGGCGGGGACCTCCGGGAGCGTGATTCGCGCCGCGGCTGTGGCAAGGGGCTTGAAGATAGGGGAGGCCTCGAGGCTGGCCACGACATCGGAGAATAAGGACAGGGTTTTGCGGCTGGCAGGGCTGGTGGTCGATCCATTCTGTTTAGATTCCTTTTTCCCCATCTCATGCACTGCTGGTAAGCGTCTGGAGTTTTTTGCTGTCCTCGTGTTTTTTGTGGGTGTTAAAGTATGATTGTGTCTGGATGCATCAAACCAATGGCGACGATGCAGCAGGTGTAGCAGCACTTTATGCATAGACTTGAGTGGCTGTAGCAGGGGGGTATACAAGGCGGCGTCTAGCAGCGCGTCTGGATGGCGAAATAGCGCATGCAGGACCCCCCTCTGCTGCAATACTCCTGCAAAATCTTCAGCAGAGAGCAGGAAGTGGTCGAATGGTTCCAGTTCTGTGAGGTTGTGATCTATGATGATCTGCCGCCCTGCACTTCGCCAGTAGATGCATGCATCCGCAGCAGCAGAGTCCATTGGCCCTAGGCATGTCTGTGCCTCTGCTGCCAGTGCAAGGCCAGCACAGGGAGCTGCAGTGTGATTCCATACGACCCAGGCGCTAAAGGCCTTATGTCGACGAGTTTCTGGTGATAGAGCCTCTGGTGGCTGCAAGAGGGACTCATTGCTAGATGCAAGCAGCATCCTGCTGCGACGCAGCATGGTCGCCCTTGAGCCCACAGCCAAGAAGAATGTGCCCATTGTGTCAGAGGTGACCTCTGCACATATGGCAGAGCTTATGCGGGTGCACAGGACGAGGGCGAGGTCACTCCAGAAGTAGTATGCCGATGGATCATACGCGTATCCACAGAGCCTGGACGGGGAAGGGATGATTGCCTGGCCAGTTGGGACTGAGCAGACGTCAAGCTCGCTGCTGCCAGAAGAGAGGCATGTGCACTTTCCTGTGAACCCCTTATCAAGCAGGCATACAGGGGGGTTGCTGCAGTCAGAGCACTTGATGGTACCAAATGAGACGTCACCAAGGGCAGATAGAACAGAGCATGCTGTATCAGGAGCCGCACAGTCGCGGTGTGCAACGCATCCAGTGACATCCAGGGCCTGGGTGCCGCACTGGCAGAGCTGCAGCATGGTATTGCACCCGTATGTGTGGAAGAGCGGATTCGAGTTGGGAGGGCATGACAAACACAGCACGACCTCAGATGCAGTGGGGGACTTCAGGCATGTGCTGGCCGCTGTGCATGCGTACAGGGTGGTGATTCCTACCTGCCTCTCCTGGGCCTCTGCCCAGCACTGGCTGGCTGCTGGGGCCATTGCCTTTGCCTCTGTGCTGTTGAGCTCTGCGAGACCGAGGAATGAGCAAGTCAAGGGGTCCACATGCGACGGGTTGTAGCATGTGATGTCCGTCTCGAGGAAGTTCATCATGTCGTCTATGACCCCAAACAGGAGGGAGAAATCAAAGAGGGTCCACGAGTCGGGGTAGGATGGAAACGCTGCATTAAGTTCATCAAGTGCTGCCTGGCCTTCTAATGCTGAAGACACCAACACGTATACTCCATTTATGAGCTCATACCCAGCAACAACCGACCCAGCAGCAGCGACAATTCCTGAGCTACTTACTGTGCCTGGTGTCTGCTTGTTTAATTTATCTCTCTCGTTTTTTACAACATTATTTCTTGGGTCGTTATTTGCATCCATATCAGGATGCATAGTATTGGCTAGATTCTTCATGACTCTGTTATCAGCTGGTGGATTGGCAGCCTCGCGCTGCACCTGGGAAAGGGGTCTTGATTGACGTGGGGTCTTCTCGTGTGGATCGACCTGTTCGTTTTTTGATGAATAGAACTCCCTCGTTGCTAGATACTGTGTGGTCTGGAATCCCTTGGCGTATCCGCGCTTGAGGAGTGATACAAATGCCTTTGGAAGAAGCTTGAGCATTACCACGTCCATGAAATCATTCAACACCTGGAAGCCAATCTGTACCCATGTGCTCATTGACTTGACACCAAGAAGGAGGGAAGGGAGGCTGGTAATGATCAGAGAGCAATACACGTCGCGGAAGTATCGATATGCGCTATTTCCGAAGGCACACACGTCCCCCATGGCGCGCCTAAGCCATGGTCCTGATGTACCAGACGTGAATGCGAGGTCGAGGACCAGGTCAGAAACTGTTCCCATGACAGTTGAGGTGAGGCGCTTGAGCTCACGCCAGCTGACCACCGCCTGGGCGCTGGCGTCGTCACGTGATTTTGTGACCAGTGTGAGGAACAGCTGGAATACCAAGTTGACTGCATGACCAAATGATTGGACGATGGTGTCGATCATGTTCCTCAGACCTTGGATCACTGCATAAAACGTGAAGACAGGAACGGCCGCACAATCCTTGACAATCTCGCTGTTATGTGCTATGAGCGTTGCCATGTCGTCTGGCACTGGGCAGACGGAAGGATCAATCAGAGCATAGTACTTGAGCACCGTCTGGTGTACAAACTCCTGGTTGGTCACCTCCCATGTAGAAGGATTGTATACAAATTCTTGCACTGTACATTTAGGGTTGCCGCTTGCAAGGCAGTTTGCGCCTGCGACGAGGGTCTTGGCCTCCTCTATGGCTGCGCAGAGCGAGGAAAGCACAGAGTCCATGTTGCACACAGACGTCTTTCCCATTGGGTCTGGTTGTCCCTTGAGTGCGTCGTCGATGGCCGCGTGGCACGTCTGCACCTTCCTGCTGCGCCATAGGGCCTTTGGGATAGAGCCATTGCATACACCAGTGCGAAGCGCTGTGCGAGACGGACAGTAGACCCACGGGTGGGCCCATAGGGCTTCGTCGGCAGGCACAGAAGAGGAAGGAACAAATGCGTCAGCTATGGGGGTGGCATTGTATGCAGAACGCAGCAGCTGCCTGGGGGTGGCAAGGTAGGTGGGCAGGAAGACCCCTGGCTGCCAGGCTGAGGCATTGAGGCGGGCAATGCAATCAGCAGTGGAAATGCCAGGTTCAGAACAGAGGGCACGGACGAGGTCGTTTGCAAGCGAGCGCTCTGCAGAGAGTCGATATGGGATGCCAAAGCTGGACTGCTGTGGAATGGGAGCGCCAGCACGGGTGCGGAATTTAGGCGGAGGGCTGCACTGGCCACAACGCTGTCGTGAGAATTTTGACTTGCTGGCAGCCTCGCGAGGAAGCGTAGACACTTTGCGACTGACAGTGGTTGGTGGATCAGAGTCACACTTCAAAGAGGCGATTGAGTATGACTTTCCTGTTCTGATACATCTGCCATTGGAGGCAGGGAATCCATTCTGTGCTCGTCCCGTGTGGCACACGCCAGCTGATAGGGTTGTCATTCCAGAGGGTCGCAGCTCGTTCACTGAGCGATAGGTGTAGCTAAAAGGCCGCATTCGATCCAAAACATGACAGTATTGTAGCTCTGGTGACGACCCCTTCGCCCATACCGTTTCAGCTGCTTCTTTGTCCAGGAGAGTAGATCCATCTCTGAGATTCCCACCAACAAATGGCCAGTCCAGCTGCATGGTGCATTTCTTGAGCATGAGATCTGAGCTACGCAGTGGAAAGGTATAGGAATTAACCCAGGACACCCCTGAGATTGCGTTGATGGTGTTGAATAGGGAGCAAGGATGACCACTTTGATTGTATACTGGGACACTGCAGGATCCAGGTGGCGACTCATCCCCTTCTGAGGATTTCTGCGACGGACAGAAGCAGAATCCGTTTGTGGTCATATAGTCTCCAAATCGCTCACTCGCGTGGGCTCGAATCTGTGTAGGGTGGGCATAGGTATCCCCTGTGAGGTTGCCAAATAGACGTCTGGATCTCCTAGCAGACGGAAGGGAGGGGGCAAAACCAGCTACAGTACCACCGTAGTATGCGCGTCGCCTGAGAGGACAGTCCCAACCAAAAAACTGTGAAGCCTGCTTGAGATGCAAGCGATATACAGCGTCATCTGCAGAAAATGAACCTGGTAGCGCTTTCACCCACTCAGTCACAGGTTTTGAGTCCCAGACGTCCATCATGGTCGCTGTAGTGTCAAATGGCTTGAGTGGAATTTTTGTGATATGCATCGCGCCTTTGTAGATGCGCATTCCAATGGTGTTTCCGCCAATATAATTAAGGGGCACTTGCAGCAGCCCGTAATCTTGCTGTTGCCCTGAGAACAGAGGATCTGAAAAGATAGTTGATATAGCATCAGTGGATGAATGTACTATCTGATTGAGGGTGTACATATCACCCTGTGTGTAGTCAAATGTGGGGATCCCATCAGTCCCCCCCACCATCCCTTGGTCGTGCATGCATATCTGATCCTGCTCAAGGCGCTGTGTGCACAGGTTGTATGAGGTGGACTTGTCCACATTTAGCTGTGATGTCTTCTTGCCTTGGTTGTTCTTGCAGAACTGCCAGTTGGGCATGGACTGATAATAGTCCACGTACATGTTGTTCTCTGGGCATTTTTCCGTGTACGCACAGTCCACATCGATATACTCAGTATAGCCATCATTTATGTCTGTCTGGCTGACATCACATTGGTCATAAGGGTTCCAATAACCGTCCAACCAGGGGGTTATCACGCCTACAGACGCAATGGCACCAGTGCTCTCAAAGCTGCATATGCGTTGGTTCAGGGATACGTCAGAGGCACAAGACGTAGAGTCATCAAAGAGTTGCCAAACAAACTGTTTTGAGAGGGAACGGTCTACGCTGGCATAGCTGAAGATGCTGCCCTGCGTTAGCATATCTCTGTTGATGGTCCATGTAAGCTGTTCCATCGACGGAATAATGACAGCACCGTCGCGTACAAACGTCGATGCCACGTGTTTTTTGAGGGTTGCATAGTTTAGGTCAGTGCACTTGGCAAAGTCAAGGCTCTGGTTTCCAATCACGCACATCAGAGGTGCTGTGGGGTCTGGATTGATGTTATTCTGGAATATGTTGACCTTTGTTAGGTCAAAACTGAATGGCTTGGCAAACGAGAGCGAGTACTCTTCCTCAAAAAAAGACAGGGTCTCTGGAACAGCTGGCTCTATGACTGGTCGATTTGCGTCATAACAGGTTGAAACATCTGAGAAAAGGGTGTTAAAATAGGCAGTGAACGTGTCAATCCAATCTCCTATTATGAGATTTGTATAGGTGGGTGCCAATGTCTCTGCAGCAGCATTGCGGATGGGAGGGTAACCACAACCTAGCATACCTTGCTGGTAGATGGGGCAAATCATCATATCAGATCCATCCCCCAATGAGACCAGATCAATTGCATACCTGGCCCTTGCTGGTGTACAGTTGCTTGTGGCCTCAAGCACGTTTGCAATGGGCTGATATCTATGAGTCTTGAGAAGAGTATCCAGCAGGTTGCTACCAGAGGGTATGGTAGCGTCGAATGTCACAGGTGTTTTTTTTTCTGATGTGATTCTTGACACAGAAAGTCTTTCAAGTCGCTTGGACTGTTCAAGGTAGGCCGTGCCATAATTATCTATCTGCTGTAGAAGTGTGAGGGCATGCGACTGTGCTATAGGGACACCTGTGTTTTTGACTAGAATACTCATGATGCTAGTGAGTGTGTATGAACCTCCCACCAGGTTGTTATACGCGCGCAGTGCTGCAATCTGCCTGGCAGCAGCACATACGTTAGATACCATGGTTCCTATGATGGTGCGCAGATTCTGGTCTTTCGTGGTGTCGTCCAGAATCCAGTATTGATTCTGATAGCACATGGGTTTGCTCTTGTCAACAGGGCCGTAGAATTTTTCCATTGTTTTATTGACACATGTGCTCCAAACACGCTTGGAGGAATCTGCATTCTGAGCTGCATACAAGCTAAGGCCAGCCTGTGTATACCCTCCCCGAACAAAGCGAATATAATTCTGGAACTCGTCGTTCTGCCCTGTATGCTGCTCAAATGTGTCTGGTTTCACTTTGTTTGTGTTCCCTTGGTAAGGGGGGCATGCATAGGTCTTCTGTTTTTTTATATCTGGTGTGATTCCTGATCCCAGGACACACTGGTAGAACCAAGGAAAGGGAAATTCATACACTGTGAACGCGAATGGAAAGTACAAACCCTTCGATGTATATGGAGGGACTGAAATGGTGGAATATATCTGTTTCATGCAATCCACTGCCAATACATGCTGTTGTAGCGTTGAAGGTTGAACGAATACATAGAAGAGCCCTGCCAGCGAGGGTACAAGTGTCTCTTCTATGTATGCCACACTTGGTTGATAGGGGGTTTTGATAATAGAACACAGTACAGACGCCTGCTGCAGATATGGACGAGACGTGTCTAGAATGCTTGCACATGAGGCTGGAATGCCTTCAAAACAGAGAGTACTGTAAAGTGGAAACAGCTTTGGGTCCACCACACATCCACTGTTGGTAGAGTAGCCTATAAATCCACATCTGAAGATGTCATTTGCATCATATGGCTGACTATTCAGAAGGGTGCGGCTGGGTTTCCGTATATTGCTCACAATCATTGATTCAGCCCCATTCTGCGTGAATGTGTCAGCAAAGCATTGATGAAACTGGCTGCAGCTGCGGAGACTCAGAGGCTTGTTGCTTCCCAAAAAACCCCATGTGGAATTTGATGCAAAGGGCATCTTGCCTATGGCCACAGTTCGTGAATCTTCATATGTGCGCAGTATGCGCTCGCGCTTCAGTGAGTATAGAACTGCCTGTGAAGGTGTCAGGATCGACGCCTGGCCCACGTTTGGTACACATGATTTGAGTTCTTTTCCATTAAACACAAGGCGCTCATAGTCCCTGTCACATGTTGTTGGGATGACTCTGAGGCGATTGGGGATGTTGGTCTTGGGATCCCACCAGAAATTAACGGGTGGCACTGGTGCCTGATCGAATGAATACACAAACGACCTAGTGGCATCGATAGTGCATGCCGACACACTGGTCAGCGAGCAGCCCTGCTTCAGAAGCGTCTCTTGGTATTCTTTCCAGTGTCGATATGAGCACATGCCATGTGCAACAAGGAGATCAGGAACATATCCCCATGGAGATGCCCCTACCATGCTGAAATTGACCCCTGGACAAGACGCAGTGTGGCCCTTGAAGCTAGCATTGGAATCAAGCCAATTCTGCACCACTATCAGGGGTTGTACGCATGTGCCCACACCAGAACACATCTTACCATCAGAGCAATCGGCGTGTTGTGTGCACTGAACTTCATCCTGCATGCATACACCACGCGTGCAATAGAATCCGTCTGGGCACGTTCGACCTCCAGATGTGTCACAATATGGTAGGTCAAAATCTTCACATGCATCCCCCCACCCCTCTCTGGCGATCCCCTCCACAGGCCCAATATCCCACATAGATGCACTGGGGTTTGGGTAGATTAGGTCACCTGGTTCTGGGAGATGAGGAACTGTGCCCACGTTGTAGAAGGCCTGATCATAGAACAGATAGCCAGATGCCCCAGCCCAGGGCAATTCGCTGTTGGAAGAGCTGCATCTCTCTGGACCAAATACGTCCTGTGCTTCAGGGAATGCAGACGGTACATGAATATCTATCTCCTCTAGATTAGACATGCGGGTGCAAACACGCATGGTATTGGTTTGATACATGTCAAACCCAAAGTTTACCCCGCTGCATAGCCCCCCTGATCCGAATCGTGTTCCAATTGATTCACCGTCGCGAGTTTGATCATCATAATACGTAAGCCACTCACCGTCTCGAGCAAAAACATTGTCGAATGTGCGATAGGCTGTGTCTGTCGCAGAGCACGGCGTTGTTACGTGATACCCAACAGGAAACAGCGCCTCATCTGGCCAATAGTCTGTGATCATATCACAGAACTGCGCTGTCTCGTTCATGAATCCTTCAGCGGTCTGCCACGACTGTCCCAGGGGCACATTTCCTGCTGCACGTGGTGTGCCGAGCGCATGTGCTACAAATGCCTCAAAGTCAAGTAAGTTCCAGGGCTGTGTGAGCCACGCGTTTGCATCAGATGCCATGCCTGCCAACGTGGGATCATCAAGATCATTTGGCCACCAGGCAAGCTCTGTAATCCGAACCACTCCCCGCGGGTCGAATTTCATGGCGCACGCGGAGGTGAGGTTTTCTGGACCTATGCGTGTCACAACTGGCCCCGTGCACCACTCTGGGTGGCACTCGCATGGATCATAGAATGTTCCTGCAACAAACACCAGGCATTCAGGAGTGGTATAGACCTCCCGCGAGTCAGAGGCAGCCTTTGTGACGGAAAAAGGAAGAAGACACATGCTGGCTATGGGATTAATGTGGAACATATCCATCGCCTGACACATTGCCACAAGCTGCACCTGGCTGCCACAGCGACGCATCCACTTTCCAACCTCCTCTTTTTGTAATATAACTGCAACATGAGACTCGTCGCTGGTGTGTAACAGTGCCAGTTCCAGCACACGAAGGCGTGCAAGCTCTATTGCATACCGCATGCAATATGCGATAGGAGCCGATTCTGTTATTCCTTGCGCCATTGGAAAGAGGCCACTGATAATCTGATCAGTCAGTTTCAGGACGTCCAGTCTGGAATCAAAATCACAACCGGTGAGTACAGCTGCCTCTGGATCAACCAGACGGGCATCGGGTGTGAGGTGTATTTTCAGGATATCATCAACACTGAAGCTCGTGTCAGGACGCGATGGACCAGGTATATTTCCTGCTACAACCCCTCCCTGCCCGTGGCGCAGCAAAGACTCTCCTGATGAAGTAAGGTTAAGGCCACCAAGCAGCCAATCCTCAGTGGAGTACCTATCAAGGAACCCCATGTGATCAGAGAGCTCCAGCTCAGGGCAAGGCCACGACACAGGGTCAAAATGCGCTGCTAGCGAGCTACGGTCCTGGTCAACAAGAAAATACACACAGCCAGAGGCATCATATGCCATACCCATCGACACACATGCTGCGACAGGTGCAATACATCCACCTGTTGCAGTAATCTTCCATCCACAAAAGCAACGCGAGCCCCATGCCCCTAGTCTGGCATAATCCACACCATGCACAGGCTGATTCTTGACCTGAGCACCATCAAACACAGTGAATCCATTTACCACAAAACTAGAGAATTTCACACTTCCTTTCTGTGGGGGGTCGGCTGATGCCTGTTTGCACATGGTGGACTCACTTGGGTGGTGTCTCACGACATAGTGACGGTATAGCGGACTAGACTCAACTGCCGCCTGTACCAGCGATTCCACCTGTGCTGCTATGGCATCAGGCCCACCCCCTGCAAATGCTGGCACAGGGTCGCGCAATGCCCCGTTGGCAGTCACTGGCATGCTAAAGAGGACCTGTCTCAATGCACCGTGACATGCATACCACAGACTATCGTCTCCCATTCCACGCGGAGGGGATTGTGCCTCCTGCCTGTCATATCGCATGCCCGGAATGGTAGTATCATATCGCGCCTCCTGTTCCACCCAGTGAGCACCCGCTGCGTTGACCCAGTCATATTTTCCAAGCTCGACGTGGTCCATATACGTGGTATAGGTGCTGTCGTGAACCTTGAAATCACCGTAGAAATCATGCAGCCTGGATTCTATACCTGCCAGCACATTTGTTGTGTTGAGATACAGGATATCGCGAGATAGTTTCGCAGGAAGAGGTGAATCATCTGATGCATTGCAGCAAAACGGCGAGCTTGTATTTCCATCAGCACAGTGGCATCCATATGAATCCATATCCATCCAGTCCATCCTAATCTGATTGAGCCAAGCTCTGATCTGCTCGTTGATCATGTCAGCCCCTCCTATACCACTGAGTAGGTATTGCTGCACGAAATAGCTCGTCATTGACTTGCGCATAGGGCTGCCGCATGTGAAGGGGAGTTTGCTAGTGGCAGAGCAGTGCTCTGAATCTATAGTACGCGATGAACCGTCTAACGCGTCACGGGACCAGTATGGTCCCACCAGGCAATCAGATGGAGAAGAGGGGGTGCAACGATGCTGCGGCCAATAGTCTACCCGTGCATAGGGTCCAAGAAATACACAATCCAATAGCTGATGAATGAGGTCTCCTTCTGCGCTGAAAAATCCAACTCGTAGATTTTCATTTTCGTAGCCCTGAAGCGCTGTAATCTTGCTCATAACGTTTGCTCGTGCTGTGGCATAGCGCTGCTGGATTATGCTTGCAATGGACACATTCCCTGTGATAACGTGCCTTGACGCCACTGGAACGTCATTTCCAGAGGCTGGAGACCATATGAACCCAGACAGATCACAGCTGCCGTTGACAGTATACCCATTGAGGCAGTTCTGAAATGGTCTTCTCTTGTTTGGATGTAGATATTCATTCCCTGCAGGACCAGAGAAGACAACACATGCGTCGACTGCATGAGGGCGCGAGGATTCAATAGGTAGATATGCCCAGTAGACATCAGTGAGATCGTGTGACAGCATGAAGTCATCAAGACATGCTCCATTGCCAACTCCTCCTTTGGCAGCATTTTCTAGTAGACACGTGCCCACACCCTTTCCAAGCGTAGGGTCAAGTGCATTTGGAGCAATTGACATTGGAATCACCCTGTCAAGCGTATCCTGGTCGAATCGCACATACGCAGCGGGATCCCACGCGCGGTTCACGTAATTTTGACGACATCTGATAAACACAGGAATAATAGACACCCCTTGCACAGCAAACACGTCATCGTTTGGCGGGGTGCATTGAAATGAATTGGCTGCACATTGGATATATGCCTCCATGGTGTCAACGAGCTTGGCACGCAGCTCCTCATATGAATATGGGTTGTATACTACAATCTGCTTGTTGCTTGCGTCTGTTAGAGACAGCGTGCCAGAGCACCACAACGCAAAATCCTCTGCCTTTTCAGCAGCTCGATGTGGATGAATTGTCAGCGGGGTGTCGTCGCATGCACAACGCAGTGTCTGTGGAAGGGTCACGTCAGGTAGCACACAATGTTGAAGATCAAACGCCTGCAGCATGGATCCAAATTTAGAGACAATTCCCATGAGATATGACATCCCCCCGTCAAACATATGCATCAGAGGCTCAAGTCTGCTGATAATAAGCTGTTGTGCACGATTGGTCACGAGCCCCGCTACGGTGGTGCCTATCATTCCACCGACTGAAGAATAGCCGACTTGCTGTGCCTGCACCTGCGCGTTGGTTGTCAGGCAGGAGCCAACCATGCTTCCTTCTGCGTCAGAAAGCTCTGCCTTCTGTAAAGTGAGCGAGACCCCATTGTGTCCTATCACTGCAATCCATCCGTTTACATTGCATGTCATGATTTTATGCCCCACCACCATCATGTATACAGGAAGCAGACAAATCTGATTCAAAAAGGCAGTGACAGCAGTGGTCGACATGGACAGAACTGCATTGGAACCTGAGTCAATCGACGCTGCCATCTGCATGCGTGTACCAGGAATCTGCGCCAACTGGAGGGCGCTATTAACTGTAGACGCCAGGATGCTCAGGACCTCTGCCGACAGGTCCTTCACTGCGCACACATGCCCAAAAAAATTTTCATCTGGAAACGCCAGATTAATTCCAGAAAGCTGCCTCTGCGTGGAAAGCTGCAGCAGAAGCATGAATAGCTCAACAAACATGGTCCAAGCCCCGTGCATAGTCTGCACATACACCATTCCCGCGCTGCGGAGAGCCATGCCGATGCCACACAGCGGCCGCTGTAGGTTCACTGGTGTGCCTATACATCTAAACACAGCACAGCTCTGATACACAGCACATAATGACCGTACACTGGCAGGACAAGCGCGACAGTCGGTGCCATCGCATAGCGTCTGGATTTCAACATCTGCTATGATTGGCTGCGAGTTCACCACATGTGCCGCTAGCAGTGTAGTTCCAGATCGAGTCAAGCGAAGCTGTGATAGCCAGTCATACGTTGAGCCTTGTGAAGCAAACATAAGGTAATACTGATCTGAGCGCACCAGATTCTTGCTGAGCACCAGCTTCTGTGGTACAAGCGAAATTCGCGCGGCCAGCGTCGAGGCCAGCTGCATAGATTGATGGATTACAGAGAGCGTCGACCCTGACCAGTCAAACACCACCCTCAAAGGGACCCCTGAGGCCTGGGGCCAAAAGATGAAGGTTGTAGCAGTGATAGAGTGCAGGTCAAGGTCAGTTGGATATTCCACAGCAGTGTAGCCTCGCCATAGGTCTGATGGAAGGGACACAATGCGTTTTGTCCCTGTCCAGGGGTCGATCCACAGTGTGAATACATCAGATGCAAATGTAGTTCCAGTGTTGACGCGCGCTGCGACATTGGCCAGTATTCGTCCTGCTACCACGAGGAAATTAATTATGCGGACTGGGCGTACACCAATTGCGTTCAGTTCTGCAATACAGGTGCTATCTCCCAATGTCACATTGAGGACAATATGCGTCATTGTGCCAATGCTATCTTTCCCCATCAATTGTAGACGGGTATTTCCATTTGTGTTGAGGATCTGTTGCACCACCATGGTGCCATTTGTCCAGAGGAATGACATGTCTTCCACAGAGTCAGACGCTTCAACGGCTGCCGTCCACGCAGACGTAGACGCGCCTGCGTAGGTTCCTTCACTTGGTCTGTAAGGTATGCAATAGTATTGGATGGCAAATCCATCTGTCGCTGCTGTGGGGTATGCCACAGCTATACACTGATCAGTTCCCGTGCTGCAGATGCCATTAGCTCCACAGAAAACGTCATCCTGCGTGATCGCTACTGCAGGAGCGGGAAGCAGCATATCAGCAGACACAGTGGGGAAAAAACGGCTCTCGACCGTCTCAGTTACATGTGCAAAACCTACCAGGCTTGAGGCCTCAAACTTTGACTGAGCCTCCAGAAACATGGACCACTCACTGGCACATTTGCTATGGCAATCAGAGGTAGCACCACACGCCTGAAAGTAATCGATGGGCGCTGGAATGATTACCACGAGATTTGAATTTCCTGCAAAATTCATGCACTGACCAGCGCTGTCATCAAAACCGATCAGGGCGTAGTCCACTGTGCTGCTCAGCGCGTCGAGTGTGTCATATATGTCACCAAACCATGGCTCCATAGTGCCCAGTATGGAAACACGCACATGCTCGATCACCCTTGGACAGAGCAGCGTGGCATCAGACTCTAGCGCCATGATGCTAAGTAGTGTAGGGCGAAGCGTCGTAGGGGTCGCAGGGGCACACCATCGCGCGACGTATGCCCTGATGTCGTGATTGGCTGCGTCCTTGCATACACACTTGACCATGGGTGCCTCCACAAAAAGCGACATACCAAGATCATATCCCCCTTTTAGCATGTGTGCACTTGACATGCACAGCGAGTACAACACGTCTGCCCATGGGTTATCCCCCCCAAAGATCACACGAACTCCCTCGCACCCCCCCTGCGCCCTGTCAACGATGATGGCCTGGAATGCTGCCCGTTGGTCGTATAATCCATGCAGGAATATCTTTAACAATGAGCTAATGGTCACGTCAGGGACGCTACAAGCTGCAATCACCACACTCGTTGCGGCAGTGATGAGCACACGGGCTGTAAAACGCGACCAGGCTGACCCCGATGCGACCACTTTGCCCGCTGATTGCATGGTGCCGCGCCCCATAACGACCCCAAAAAGCGTCTCGAGCTGCGCAGGAACAGGGGTCTTCAACAGGGAGACTGCTCCACCAGATACCTCATAGATGCTCACGGTTGCTGTGCCAATCGCGGCAGTACCTCGAAGGATGTCAGTCAGTGGAAGGACCTTTGCAGCAGGTGTGCTGGAAATGACATTGGCTAGGAAACTGAGGATACTCCAGAAGTTAGCTGATGCGTCCTCAATGCTGTCAAACATATCGTCCAGGTTATACACATCGCCCCCACATGAGGCTATCACTGAATGCCCTTTTGAATCAAGCGGGCACGTCGTTCCTGACGCCCGCCAATGTGTTACAAGTCCAGGGGCTGATACCACCCCTATGATGACAAACCTCGCCATAAACACCCCTGCGTTAACCAACTCGGCTGCAATTGTGCCTAGGCGGGGCAGCGCCACAGGTCCTGTGAGGCACGCTGCCACCCCCTCAGCGAGAGTCTCAGCTGAATCACCTCTCCACATTTTCGTCTGTTGAATTGACATGGTGTTGGGGTCGAGCCAGTAGGTGACATATTGAGAGCCGCTGCCCCGCATCTTCTGAGGATCGAACGTCTGATCTGCCACCTGTACAACCACTGCAATGTTTTGTTCATTGACATATTCCATTGACTCGATCGTGGCATTGTAATGCCTGGTGCAGTCGGGCTCGAACTTGGTCCCATTAATCAGGAATCCGTCAAAATCCACCTTTGTCGACATGTCAGGGCATAGCTCTGGTTTTTCACAGTATGCCCGTACGCGATAGACGCGGAGTGGGCCATAGCTAGAAAAGACTATAAACTGGAACAGGGGTAGTTTCTCCCTGTCGCTGCAATATTGCAGGTATGCATCGAAGGTCTGCAGCGCAGGTGATACAGCATAGAAGACATAGTTTCTACTGCTTGTAGAATGGATTCGTGCGGCCTCATACTCATATGGCACCACAAGGGTGTCCATGGGGTTGAAATCAAACTCATCTGCTGGAACCAGCCTCTTTGGGGCGGCCTTGATGTTGTTGAACGTCCGTTGTAGCGTAAAAACATCCCTCTGGTCCCCTGTGAGACGCTCCACTTGCACCATAGCACCTCCGTCTGGTTGAGCGTCCTCCAATAGCAGGGTGTCACCAGTAATGGCAAACGGCTGTCCCGTCATCCGCACGAATGGAAGTCTATATTCGCCGTTTTGTTTAGGGACGATGCTCAACAGGGTGTTTATCCCTCTATGGCAATTCAATGCACCAGTGGAAGAGCTCGTGGCAAAATTAGAGCCACCTGCTATGCCAGAGAAGAGAGTTGATCCAACAAAAGCAGTACTGACACCGCTTGCAAGCGTCGACGACGAGGACGCTGTGCCCACAGCATGGAGAACACAGTCCCTTCCAAGCAGCTGCTTACCTTCGCGCCATGAGCGCGCATTCACAAGGACAGGATTTGCGTTGCGTGTGCCAGAGATACGCGCAGCCATACAGAAAGGAAAGCAAGAGGTGCCCACCGCCACACTGCTACACAATGCTGCAGGAAGCAGGGAGCACTTGGGAACAAGCCAGATGGTCGCATCAACTGACTCACATGTTCCTCGTGTCATGCAGTCTGTCGTTGGAAGCGCTGTGGTAGAGGGGCCAAACGCCACGACCCTGCCCTCAAATCGACGCACTGGCCATCGCACACTTCGAACAGATATCTCAACAGTTGCACAGGAAAAGTGTGCAACCCACACTGCGTCCTGGAACCATACATCCACCATTTTGTCAGCAGGCGATATTGTGCCATAGAGTGGAAGGAACGCACATCGAATGGTGATACCAGCGGAAGTGTCTGAACAACTGCATCCAAAGAGTGTGGTAGTCTGTGTTGCACTGGGTCGCCCTGCCTGCGACGAGCTGGTGGCACCGTCGCCGCTCACCTCTGCATAGCTTACAGCCGCCACTCCAAACGACGGATCAATGGGAATGGGCCACAGTCGAGGCGTTATACCGTCCTGGTTGGCACCATAGAAGTAGGCGACCGTTGAATTTGTGGCTGCCAGCGTCCATTCTGTTAACCCCACCACGGCTGTCTCACCCTCAAGAAGCCCTGCCCTGAATGTATCTGGTCCTATCGCAGACAACTCTGGACACGCATCCACTACGCTCGTCAGTGTGCGTTGAGTGATGCCAAACGTCACTGCAAGCCAATTGTCAAGCAGTTGACCAAGGCTCCGCGTCGCGCCAGCAAAACGTGAGAATACTGGTTCAAAATCAGGAGTGCACATGAGGACATCAGATGATATACCCTTATGCCCATGCAGGCTGCATCTGCGCTCTGTAGTAATGGGAAGCATCACAAAAAGATGAAGAAACGCATTTGCAGCCTGGTGAACAGCCTTGGCCAAATTAATATCAATCAACGGATAGAGCAGGATGTCGGCTGGAATGGCCATAATGGTGCATACTGTACCTGCTAGTTTCGTGGTGAGCACTGCTACCGTTCTGACGTCTGCCATAGGGGTAACTAGGTCCAGATCTGGAGGGTTATGCAGGCAAGCTTCATCAACACAAGCAGCAGCCTCCACGAAATCAATACAAGAGTTGGAAAAATGGATTCCAACGTTGAAACACGCAATACCTATATCGATGATAATCCGTCCCTCGTCAAAAAGCAAAGGAAGCAAACCCTGATTGATAAACACTCTACCAATCCAAATGAATGAGTTATACAAAGGAACCAACCCACGGAAGAAAAGCCCCAAAAACTGCACAGGCAGCAGAATGTATCCATGTACGAATGGGCCAATTCGGGCATTGTAGTACTCTGCCATGTGTATCCACACCACTGGGAAAAGGGTGTATGTCATGCTTAACACTGAGAGCAGTATGAACAATATGAGCAGCAAAAAAAGAGCCGTCAGTGAAACAGTAACGACACGAACAATAGCAGCCATCATTGCTGTTGCTGTGGAGGTTCCCATTCCCAACACCCCCCCACATACCTGATAGGCCTCACTTGTGTGCTTTTTTTTTATGGAATGTGAGAACAACCACAAAAAAGTGTTGAGAATCCGCTCGCATACACAAAAAACAACAAGCGCAACAGCAAAAACATATAATGCGATGGTCATTTTTGCAAATAAAGACAAAAATAGAGATATAACAAAACTTTATATACATACATTCAAAATGCAACATCACACTATGTCGGTGTCTCGTGCCACACCATAAACAAAAATTATGATCCTATTTTTGCTATTCCAAAGCACGGAACAGCGTCCTCCAAGTTGTAGCCAAGCTCTATGCACCTGGAGCATTTTTCACATCCAGCATCCTTTGTCTGGAAATTAAGGTTGCCCGTTGGTTTGACACTCAGCTCAATCTGCTTGCAGGCCTGACGGCTCTGTGATGGATCAGGGCATGACTGCTGCGTGCAGACGGTGCAGGCACTCGATCCATCAAGCGAATATGTGTTTGAGGGGCATTGCTGCAGGTTGTCAGCCTTAATATTGTTGAGTTCTGCAGTACAAAAGAAACCAGCAGGGCATATCTCGCATATCCCATTTTTCGTGCTGTTTCGAAAATAGGAATCAGCGCATATACATTGAGCAGTATAACCCCTAGAATCTACCAATGAAACCATGTGCAATGGACACTTTTCAGGTGGAGATATGCCGCCTGGACATCGATGGTTCATCTGCCTGATGAGCCCATCGTCTGGCATGTATGTGATAGGGTAAAATTTGCCATTGTGTGGTATGCGCACTGATTCATTGCATGGAAAACATTTTCCATTGACAGGAAGGACGAGTCCTGGTATAGCATTGATCTTATCCTGATGGGTCCTGAATAGATTGGATATCCATCGATAGTTATCCTTGCCTGCTGGAAAAACGTCAATATCCCTTGGTACGTGATATGTGCTCATCTCAGTAATAGGAGTGCTGCCAGTCATCCAGGTGCCTTCTTCACATAAAACAGTGCATTCTGTAGCCTTGTTGACTGTAAATGGGACTCTGTCATTTATAGTATGAACATAATTTTTCACTGTAGTGCCTGCTGGACATGTGTAATCCGCTTCCTGTGGCATGCACAGTAAGCAGTCCACATTGTGTCTTAAAAACGCCAGTGGATTGGTATCGTCCGTCACTAAAACAGCCCGTGAGTAATGCTTGACATTGCACACAAACGCCTTTCGGCTAAATCCATCCCCAGTTTTGCATACTGGAATGCCAGTCGAAGATGTGTCGACAAAATTAGAAGCCCACTGATTTGGAGTGGGTATCAGATCTGGCATGTCAATTCCATTTTCCTGTGCATAAAGAGTTGACCATTCTCCCAGTTTAGCATGTCTCTGGATATAAGTATTGAAGTAACTGTCAACATAAGCCGTTTGACGCACAAGTAGCCCACTGAACTCCTTTACACAGTTATTATCAGTCCAGTGTTCATATATGGCCCTGCCAACGTTGAGTTCAACAGGGGCCAATTTGCACGCAGAAATAAGAAAAAAATCTATCACTCTGTCCAGCTGGTCGCCAGAGAGTGCTTCATCACCAGAGATAGCATACACCCCAGTTGAAAAAGCAAACAGAGATAGGCACATGAATTTTACTAAACAAGTCATATAGGACATATCAAGATGTGTTTAACACTGAAAAAATGTGAACATGTTTAATATCATCAGGACATGCAGTCATATTGATCTGCATACCAACCCAAAAATGCACGCCAACTAGTGATATGACTGTACAGTCTGCTGAATGTGTGCATTGGAATGGAGCCAGAGGGTTGTTGAGGTGTTTGATTGTTTAATATGGGTGTTGTCCATGTGTTATGCATGCCATCTACTCAAATAACAGCTTGAAATGCATTTTATTCATCATCTTGTTCTTCACGTTTGAGTTCAATCCAACATTTCTTGTGCAGAAAGCGGCCATTCCAGTCACCATGAGCTCGTCCGTTTGAGCGCGAAGTTCCAATGGGAACTAGTTTTTCGCCGCATGACCAACACTTACCCTGCAAGAAGTTGATGGCGTTGACTCGTGCATCAGCCTTGTTGATCTTGACCCATTCTGATGCATCTGATTTAATTTCAAGCTTTCTAGTATATTCCAATTTAAAGCCAGTGAGCCAAATTACATACGAAATGGGAACATCGTCTAGAGTCTTGCCTCTGTGTTTACCAAAATCCAGAGTGTAATCTGAGTTTTCCATGGAGAAAATCAAAGGATGATTTGGGTTTCCAGTTCCTTATATGGACTAAAACATGTGACATTATAACGCCACTAGCGACGTCGCAACACTGAAGCGACGTCACAACAGTGAAGCGACGTCACAACAGTGAAGCGACGTCACAACAGTGAAGCGACGTCGCAACACTGAAGCGACGTCACAACAGTGAAGCGACGTCGCAACACTGAAGCGACGTCACAACAGTGAAGCGACGTCACAACACTGAAGCGACGTCACAACACTTTTTCTGAATATAAGGCGGCCAAGCGAGATTTCAGTGTTTTTGCCACGCAGAATGTTCTCTACTACCATGTCGACCCCAGCACCCGGCGACGGCGGATGGTACTTGCGTGTTTTTTTTATTTTTATTTTTTCATGTGTATGCATAGTATCTGACACTCATGCTCTTCTGAACAGTTCGCCCAAGCCCCAAGCTCACTGCTACCAGGCCGCCGCCGTCATTGCAGCGGGTGGCAAGTTCAACAACCACGTTCCAGGCGTGTGGCCTAAAAATCTTCTCGTTTGTATCCTTTCGCGCAAGGTGTCTGGGTCGATGATTCGCTTCACCTCGACCGACTGTGAGACCTTTCTGGGCTGCACCAAGAATGGCATGGAGTCAAAGTTTCTGCGCAAGTTCGAGTCGGTGTTGGAGTTGCAGATGCCCGTGGAGACTCGCAAAGGACTGGCGTCGTTCCTGAAGCAGACTGGGTGGTCGCTTGCCGGCGAGTTGGTGACTCGCGATCTGGGCGAGCACGGCTCTGTACCGTTGAAGGACCACTTCGTCATCCACGGTGGAACCAAGCCCAACGGCGTGGCAATCACGCCGCTGGACCTGCTGCAGATGCAGCAGACGCTCAAGTGGAGTGGCATATCCTTGGAGGGGGTGTGGCTTCCCAGGTTGGTCATGCTGGAGCCGCTTCACGGGGGAGTTCTGGACGGGGCTGTCATCGATGAGGCGGTGGCGGCGGTCGGTGCGCTTCCACTGTGGGCGAAGTCACCGACTGTCGGAGCGCAGGTCAAGCTGCTTCGCGCTGAGGTGGCGAAGCACGGGGTGCGGACTTGCAGCTGTCGCACCTACGACTTTGAAAAGGTGGACAGCCTTACGATGCAGGAGGGCTGGGTGGCGTGGAACGTGACGGATCTCAGCCGATGGCCGTTGCTGACGACGGCCAGGGATTTAGCTGGTCTGTTCCAGCCCTCTCTCATTCCTGCTATGGGCATATGCTGCCGACCAAGTCTGGTGGTGCCCGGCTGGGAGGCGCTTCCCGGTGGAGTCAGGGCGGCGGACTTGCTTGATTCAGGTGCGCAGGGGCGGGTGCAGGCGCAGAAGGCACAAGCTGCGTCGTACGATTGGATGTGGGATCAGGACCTCGCGGAGAATATGGAGTTGATTGTGGGTCGGTACAAGCTCATTCTCACGGAGAAGACGGCATCGGCAGACGCACAGGCTGATGGCGGGATGCCCGTGGATTCAGAGCAGAAGCAGGAGCTCTTGCAGGGTTTCGGGGCTCCATTGCGTATGACGATTCAGGAGGCGCTGGACGGTTTCATTGCGATTGATGACTGTTCTGGGTTGCGTGAGCTGCTCTTCGACCTCGTGCGCTTCTCGGAGTCGCGTTTTGGGGTCGAGGCCAAGGTATCGAAGTTCACCTCGTTTATCCTCTCTGTCACGACGAATGGCGACGGCATCCGCGTGTTGACGCTCTCAGTGCGATCAGAGGAGGTGTGGCCCGCGTACAAGCTCTACCGCGACAATCAGGACGTTGGCGAGGGGCGTGCTATGCCGCTCTCACGGGGTATGTCATTTCTTCTCACGGAGGATCCCGCCAAGGCCATGAAGCGGGCGGCCGAGTACCCATTGTTGGAGGAGGAGCGCACCAAGATCAAGTATGCGCGGTATGTGCTGCGGACGATGTGCTTCCGCCCGTGGATCCAGGAGCAGCAGGAGAAGCTCTCGAAGGGGGGGCCAGTGGACGTCGAGTCGCTCTTCTTGAACACACTGGGGCAGATGCGGCGGTGGCGCGTTGTGGACCCCGAGCGGCGCAAGGAGGTGCTGGAGTTCGCCAAGACGTTGGCGGCGTTCATGGCGGCGTTTGGTCGCCAACCGGCACAGACGGTGTTTGACGCTGGAACTGCGCCATACCTCGAGATTATTGAGACTATGATTCCCAAGGCTGTCACTCTGGTGACGGACGAGGCATTCAGGACCGCGCTGAAGGCAAGCCCCAGCATGGAGGATCAGCTGCTATACCGGGCGTCATCGTGGCAGGATGACTGGCGATGTGTGACGCCGTGCACTGTGGCCAGCTTGAAAGAGCTGACGCCGTACGAGCACTTCGCCGTTGTGATCACTGGCAGTGCAGTGTTGGGGCATGTGATTGAGTACGGCTTCTCTGTGCCCAATGCGATGGCAGTGGAGGGGATGGAGCGGGGTTCATTCTACAAGGAGCTGAGGAATGCAAAGCTCGCCGAGGCGCTCAAGACGGAGCTCCTGCCGCTTGCTCTGTTGGCGACGGAGTATACTCCAACGTGGGTCGCCGTGCGCTCTCTGCGACCCAAGCCTTTGACGCTGGTGTTCTTTGCTGCGGTCCCTGGCACGGGCAAGACTACGTGTGCGGGCAAGCTGGTGGATCTCCTCGGAAGCACTGTGGCGACGCTGGTGTCGAGCGATGCTCAGAAGACGAAGACCAGTCTCAGGGAGCTGCTGGAGTGTGCACAGATTGGACCGCTGACGGAGGTGCTCGTCGTGGATCGGTGCGCTGCGAACAGCGTGGGGTCTGTACGCGAGATGCTCTGGAACACTCTGCATGAGTACGATCTCAGCATTTGTCTTCTCGTGCCTACGAGCTTTGGAAAGATCAGGCTAATGGGCAACGAGTGGCATCTGCCGTTCTCTGAGGAGGAGCTCGCAGTGTATGCAGGATCTGTGCTGGCACGCACTGGGCACATCGGCAAGGTGGAGGGGGCAAAGGGGTTTGGAATTGTTATGCAGCATGTGGTCGACACGGCGCGGTACAATGGATCCATCGCGGAGGCGGCGCGGGATGCATGGGGTCCGCTGGTGGCGTCATACTCGTCTGGGTACTACTGCCCTATCGTGTCTGTGCCGTCTATGGTGCCACCGCTTCTGCACCTCGCGACGCTGCTGGGGCTTGGACTGGAGCTCTCGCGGCGGATGCGTAAGCTGGCGGCGAAGTTTGCACCCAAGTCTACTGAAATGGCTGCTATTGAGAAGGGCGCAAAGAAGGCGGCTGGGGCTGCTGGGGCTGGGGCTGCAGGAGCGACGCTGGCCTCTGACGGCGCGATACTGCGTCAGCTTGTGAGGGGCTTTGTGAAGTATTACGACAACTACGTGCCAGAGGCTGAGGAGCTGCTTGAACACGAGGAGGACGACACCAAGGTCATGGCAATCTGGGAGAAGTGGCTGATGGAGCGGGTGGTGCCAGTGGCGGCGAAGTATCAGGCTCTGATGCGTCGCACTCCAGATGATGTGGCCCAGCAGATGCTCGAGGCCGTGTTTGGACCCGTTGCAGACACTGTGGAGTTCCAGCGGGAGTATATCCCTGTGCCAGTGGTGCCCAACTCGTTTGCCGTGATGGTGGACTGGAGGACCTGCGATTGGCTGGCCCGTGAGTGCAAGCAGAAGACTGGGGTTTTCCCTAGGGAGCAGCTTCACATCACGCGTGTGGTGCCGGATTTCTTCTCAGATCTGGCTGGGATGCACATTCCGATCTCAAAGGTGGTTGGAGAGAAGGTGGAGCACGACTTGGAGTGCACGCAGCTGCGAGTGTCAGGCATTTCCGCTGTGGTGGATATGGAGGATGGGACCCATATCACGCTTATCAGCGCTGGACCGAACAAGGAGTCTGTCGTGGGCACGACGGCGATCGCGGAGTTTGAACGCGACTGCTATGGCAACTTTGTGGCCTGCGTGCCGCTTTGAGCTCATCTCTGGACCCCCCCTCCCCTCCCTTTTCCTCTCGTTTCGCGGCTCGGGCGTTGTGCCCCTGGCATCCGGCTTGTGTGCGGTATGCTGCTTTTACGAGCCCGTGTTTGGGCGGAAAATTGAAGTTTGATTGCGTGTGAACACGCGCGTTTTGGTGTGGTGATCCCGTTTTTTAGGGCTCGTGCGGCAGAGGCCGTTTTTTTAGTGCACGAGAGGAGGCCAGGTTTTAAATTTAAAATCAATTTTAAAAAAGTCTACATAACCTGGCGCCTGTTGACAGACTTTCAAAAAATCGTGCCATGCCACGCAACGAAGATGAAGTGAATATGCCAAGGAAGGGGGGGAGGGTTGTCTTGTCCCAGAGTGATGCAGTGGCCATATACCAGTACAAGCTGGCGAGGATGGTGTCTAGTACATACAATCCGACCTTGCATGGGATTAAGTATGAGCTGCGAGGGAAGAGCAGTCGCCTGGGAGACAAGTATGGGGTGTCCCCGAAGACCATCAGGGACATCTGGACCCATCGCTCATGGAGGGAGGTGACGAGGCCCTACTGGCGTAAGGATCCTGTGAACGTGGTGGACCTCACGACGCTGTGTGCCGAATTGAATGCTACTGGGGCAGGAGGGGTCACTTCGGCTGGGGTCTTGGCGACTACTGCTAGCCCTGCTACTGCTGCTGGGGTCTTGGTGACTAATGCTGCCCCTGCTACTGATGCTGGGGTCTTGGTGGCTACTGCTACCCCTGCTACTGCTGTTGGAGTCTTGATGACCAGTGCCACCTCTGTGTCTGTGGTGCCTGTGGTATGGGACTGGGGGCAGGTCGCGACATTGCCTGCTGCCCCTGCTGTTGCCCCGTGGTGGAATGCTGCTAATTTCTTTGGCGTCGACAACACCCTTGACAATGACTGGGATACTCTGGTTCCTCTTGAGGACCCTTTCCATGGTGACTGGAGTCTCTGGTGATTCAATGGAGACGCGGCGTGGCGTGGGGAGGGGGGGTGATATTGCGAAGCGACGCGTGTTTATGCAGGTGAAGGGGCGCGAAAACAGTTATTAAATGGCAACTGTTGCTAAAAAGAAATGTCTTTTTTTAAATTGGGGTGTCTCTTGCCACTTTGAACAGTCAAAAGGGGGTTAGACTTTTAAATTGTTGCAGCCAGTGCCCCTTGCGAACAGTCAAGGGTTTTAAAAAAGGCTATTTAACCAGGGGCAAAGCGATTGAAATCACAAACAGGCGCGCCACGCCACGCAAAAAAGATGCCTGAGATTATCATGCGTTTTGTTGATGAGAGCAATGAGAACGACACTTTCATGAGAGGGGTAAAGAATGAAGATGGTAACGAATTTTGGTCTGTGTATGATTTTCTCAATGTTGTCTTTTGCCAAAAAATCAATGATGAGATGGGCCAAGATGAATTTTTAAAATTCACAAGTGAGAGAAATGAGAATCATGCAACTGTCATGCAGCTGGTGACATACAACAAGATTTCAAGTATGGACTTTTCATTTTTTCTACTATGCTTGTTTTTGCTTCTAATTTGTTATGTAGGTGACCAGGGAGCAATTACTCCAACAATGACACTGAGTGGACTCAAGAAACTCATATCTGTTCTTGTCTATCCTGCTATGTCTGATGGTATTGCAGAGCTTTTGAACCTGGTTGATACCACATTGGCGAAGGCCATTGATGGAGACAGGAGCATGATCCTTGGGGGTGGACCCAGCAGCTCTTTGAAGCGACGTTTGCATGAGCTGGAGCTGGAGGATACCACGCCCGCTGCAGTGCACAAGAAGTACCGCGTGGAGGGATTGAAGTACTACAACACCCAGAATATGGTGCCACCACAAAACTTCCAGAGGCTTGTGCTGCAAGCCATGGGAACCAAGGAGCCACCATTTGATGCCATACTTGAGTATGTCTCAGAGCGTCTCTGATGGGTGGGTGGGGAGGATATTCTGCAATAGCACACACCTGCGCCTCTGTGCGCCCTGCTTGCGCCCTTGAGCACTGCTAGATAGTTTGGCTACATGTGCTATTAAAATCTCCGTGTGCTGCACAGTGTGTCTATGACAGCCACCACCGACGACTGCAGCATGCGGTGCTTCAGGTGCCGTCAGATAGGGCACTGGGCTGATGAATGCCAATTTGTGGCGCCTATCAGGCGACTCATTGCAAAGCCAACACGTGCTAGCCCATATGTGATAGGCAAACCAAGAGACAGAGCAGGGCCGCACGTGGTGGGTCGGGTGAAGCCGTCACAGTTTGTGCTTGGGAGCGGGGCAGCGGCGCCGTTGCCACCGCTGGGGGATAAGGGGGTGTATGTGCTGCAGCTGAAAGATGGAGGATTCTATGTGGGGAAATCTAATGATATTGAGGAGCGACTAAGGCAGCATGCTGGAAAAAGTGAAGGGGGTGGAGGGGCGGTGTGTGCAAAGGGCTTTGTATCACGCGTAGCCACCCTCACGCCGCGGTGTGAAGATCTAGAAGCATGGGAGCGGGCAGAGACACTGGCGCTGATGTACAAGCATGGAATTGAGCGGGTACGAGGCTGGATGTACACCAGCGAGGAGATGCCAGAGAAGCAGCGCGAGCACGCGTTCAGTCAGATCTGCGAGAAGAACGACCTGTGCAGGCGATGTGGGCATGGGGGGCACTTTGCTGCGAGCTGCAACGTCAAAGGGCGCGCGGCGTGGGCGCAGAGGGCGTCGAAATGAAACCCTACAAGTGTCTATTAGCAGCATCCAGCTCGCTGAGGTAGGCTCCGACCAGAACAATAGCACTCTCGTGGAAGAACACGCGAGAGTCTGGCGCAACGAGATAGATCCTGCCTGTGGAGACGAGCCATAGCCAGCGGCCCACTGGGCGCGAGAGATCAATGGCATCCTCCTCATAGCAGACCCCTATCTCTGGGAGCAGCTGCCAGAGGGCTGGCACTATGTGGACTGCTGGGGCTGTGAGGATCTCCTTGAACGGAACGCGGGGGATGCGCTCGTACTGGGAGTTGTGGAAGTAGACAGCCTGGCTGACGTGGTTGTACATGCCAGGGAAGTCATGGCGGTAGTTGAGGCGCGCGGCGGTGGGAAGGGCGAGGTGCATGCACAGCATGTTGAAGTCGTCTGTGGAGGCCTCGATGTGATGCTTGCGTATCGCGTCGTAGGGCGGAAATTCCGGCGGAGGCTGTGCTGTTGCCATGAGGTGAAAATTTCGGAAGAGGACGAGAAACGACCCTAGCATGCGACGGAGGCACGGGCGAGAGAGCCTGAGGAGGGGCTCGTCGTGGCCTGCGCTGGGAGGGGTGTCATCTGGCTCCTTAAACGCGTCCACTGAGAGAGGGTCGTCGAGGACGCTGTCTGGTGCAGCAGTGGCGGCGAGCGCGCCCAGGCGAGCGAAGCACGCGTCTGCGAGTGCGATAACCGCAGATAGATTGGCATCTGCATTTGGGTTCTGCGCGAGCCGTGCTATAAACTGTGGCCACTCTATCAGGATGTTGTCAAGCGTGTCGCGCAGCTCGCGGAGCGAGTAGAGTGCGGGGGGCTTATCCAGCAGGCGCATGCGGTCATCTACGCAGCGAGGGGAGGCGCGTGAATCCATGACAAGCGCCTGGTGGCGGCAGAGCAGCAGTCCTAGGAGGTGGCAGCGGTTGAGGAGCACGGTGGGCTGCAGGGGCTCTTCAGGGTCACTGCGCCAGAGCCACTCTATCCAGACCTCGGCGGAGAGCTCGCCTAGCGCCTCGAGCTGCGCGTTGAGTATGAAGAGATCCATGCAATGTTTTTAAGAGGGAAGAAGTGGGGGCGGCTTTATATCGCGCGTGCACGCTGGGAGGAAACAACCAACAGCAGTGCCATGGAAAATGTTCATTCTTGTGTGTGTGTTTTGGCTGCGAAAAGCGCCCCTAGTGTTGTGGCCTAACCGTCACTGAAGAGGGTTGCCTACAAGGGAAGATGGGGCTGCGTGGTGCGTGGTGGGAAACGAGCGGAGGGTCTAGACCGTGCGCTTGGAGCGCTTGGCGGGCTGCGCAGGCTCGTCGTCGTCGCTGAGCGTGAGGTCGATAATGTCACCTCCCGCTGGTCCTGGCGCCGGCGGGGCAGCCGCTGCGACAACTGGGATGGGCGCGGCGGCCACTGCGACGACTGGGATGGGCGCGGCGGCCACTGCGACGACTGGGATGACTGGGACAGGGTCTGGGATGGGCGCGGCGACCGCTGCGACGACTGGGGCAGAAGCTGGGATGGGCACGGCCTCGACTCGGACGATGTTTGAAAAGAGTGCCGCGCTGAACGCACTGGTGTTCTGCAGCCTCATCATTGCGGCACTATACCGATTAAGCGGCTGTGCAACGGCCTCCACAACGGCATCAGCCGCCACCCCCCCGACGCCTCCTGCAGCCCCAGCTCCAGCTGCGACGCCTCCTGCAGCCCCAGCCCCAGCGGCGACGCCTCCTGCAGCCCCGGCTCCAGCGACGTAGTCTCCTGCAACGTCTCCGACCCACTGCATCTGCTTCTTCTTAAGCACAGTGCGTGCGACGTGAACTGCGTGGACTTTGAAGCCAACAGGGGAAGGGAAGGAGCAGCACAGGATCCGCTCGTCGTCTCCGTTTTTCTTTGCTATGCTGATGTTGAGAGAATCTCCACGGCACTCTGAGAAGATAAACCATGCGTCGAAAAATTCGACCATGCGATATGCCTGTGTCCCTTTGTTCTGCTGACACGCAATCTCGACGTGATTGACCACAGCATCAACGAGCTTCTGATCCATCACCTCAACGAATACCTTGCGATTGTCAGCGGAGACGCTATAGTAGACATGAGGGCGTATGTCGCGGACCGACGACCTGAGCGTGAAGCAGTATACTTTCGCGTGGGTTGCAATCACACATGGCAGCGTTGTGATG
>Ga0247842_10002423_pt1 | contig 27751 bp, 27 predicted proteins | sample LaCruzMarch2015__3_FD_192411 | JGI IMG/M metagenome (GOLD analysis project Ga0247842, IMG submission 192411) | Freshwater microbial communities from meromictic Lake La Cruz, Castile-La Mancha, Spain - LaCruzMarch2015_19m | ecosystem: Environmental > Aquatic > Freshwater > Lake | place: Spain...
GCTGTTTTTACTGTACGAAGTCTCATGAAACAATTCTATCTAAAAAGAAACACTTTAGTGTCCCATGTAAATAATATTTGTGCCTATTTTTCTATATATATTCAAAATGTCCTAAGTCAGGAATAATAACAGTTCTGCTAAAGTGGAAGGAAGACTAGAGTATTAATGAAAAATATTTTGATATGCGAAGAATGCGGATTTTTTAACGACCACTTATGACGAGGACTACGCGTTGTTGTCTCAAACTTTTTCACATTAGACCGTAACAAAAAAGACGAATTCGAGCATAAAATATTTTTGAGAGGTTTAGTATTTTTACGGACCGGTAGCAATTCCTCCAATCATCCATTTATTATTAATCTTTTCCAAAGTTATCCAACGGTAATTCTCTCCATTATCCCATCCATAATTTGGCATCGGAACAACGTTTGCCGCTTCCGGTTTCATCTGCACATTTAATATTACTTTATAAGTATGAACTGTTTCTGTCCAATCTTCCTGCATTGACGCTTCAATGCTTTTTACACTCATTGATTCAAAGGCATTAAACTGCACACCCCATGCTTGTTTTGTGCTATCGTCATTGGTATTTATCGGCGTCATCATCATTACCGCATCACTTGGTTTATGTTCTCCAATTAGATTAAAAAAAGTTCGAGCGATATCTGTTTCTTGCGGAAGTGGAACTGTATTTTCAGATTTTTTTGTTGGCTCAATCACCGCGACGTTTTCGTTATTACTAATTCTACTACCGACCTGACTGGCAAAATTTACTAATTCCTCTTCAGAAGCAGCTTTTGTTGATGTTCTGTCGACTGCAATAAAACGATTTGGATCTAAAATCAAGATAATTTCGTTTATAACTTTTTCAGATTGCATCACGACAAAATGCTCCATCTTTATTTTTTCGTTTGTCGTGATTGTTCTTCCCAATGCTACTTGTCCTTTTTTTTGATTCTCGACACTTAAATTATTCAGTCGCAATGTGATAAAGTTTCTATCATCTGTATAATACTGACAAACATGTGTCCCTGAAGAGTCTAATTTATCAGTTTTTACAATTGTTTTTCCAATAACAGAGGCCACCCATTCTTTGGAAAATTCAGTACAAACGTCATCACCAACATTCATGGATTTATTTTGCGTCTGATTGTTAACTTGTGTCGTCTGGTTATCAGTTAAAGTAGATTTTGGTTGATTATTTCTCGTAACAAAAAAAATTAGGAAGACAATAGCAGCCCCAATCCCGATTAACCAAACTGGTTTCTTATTCATTAATAATAAATTATAGCAAATTTCTAAAGTCAATAATCAATTAAGATAAATATCAATATTGTCTAAATGTTCTTCATAGGTTTCTGCACAATGAATTTGTTTGTTACTATCATGTAAATAAAACAAACATTTGGTTTCATCTGGATAAAGCACGGCTTCAATATAATTAATGTTTGGACTACAAATTGGTGTCGGAGGTAATCCTTTATGCAGATAAGAATTGTATAGCGACTCATTTTGTTTTTCATCTAAATTAATTGTCCCCCACCATTGACCTTTTTCGTTTTTGCCTAATGTATATTGCATGGTCGCATCAATTTGCAATGGCATTCCAATATTTAATCGGTTCCAAATAATTCCGGAAATTAATCTCATGTCTTCTTTTCCTGCTGCCTCACGAGCAATTAATGAAGCAATTTTTAGTCCGGTCACCCATCTAATATTTTCTTCAATGTATTTATCAGCCAACGGAGCAAACTTTTCATTGAATCGATTAATAAAGCGCTGTACAATTTGTGCACCTGTTTCATCAACCGGTAAAAGATAAGTGTCCGGATAATACACACCTTCCTGATATTCTGGTTTTAAATTTGTATCAACAGTGTTCCATTTTTTCAATTTCTCCTCACTCCAACCTAGTGTATTTGCTAAAATTTCGCCAATCTGCTCCTTACGTAAACATCCTCCAATCGTCACCCATAACAAATCAGGGTTATTATAAATTTTATTCATTACTTTCCGCGCATCCATATTGGAACTTAATCTAAAACCTCCTGATATGATTTTTTTATTTGATTCAGTAAAACTAATAAGAACATTAAAGGCATTAATATTTTTGATAAATTTTTTATCATATAACTCCTTAGAAACGTCAAAGTTTTCTTGATTTTTTGGAACAACAAATACTTTTATTTCTTTTGAATTATTCACCGGTCCAAAAAAATACCAATTAAGTCCAAATAATATCAATCCACAAATTAATAAAAACCCTATTATTTTTGCCATATTTATCCTTAATTATAACTTGTTTAAAATTAACGTAGCACTAAAGACGCGGAAACGATCAAAAATATCCCTACGCTATCAAGTAAAAACGAAATCGTAATAAATTTCCAGGTTTTCATATGTGAGATTCCCATTAGACTAACACCTAATTCATCTGGTAAAGGTGATGCGATTATTAAAGCGCCAATCACCGGTAAACTCCAACTGAAATATTTTGTGTGAATTAAATGTTCCAAACGATCAGAACCGAAATAATGAAAAAAGTGTTTTATTTCCTCAACTAATCCTTTTGTTCGAATAAACTGAAATATTATCATATCTCCAACCACTGCTCCAGCGCCAGCTATTAAGGCAATTTCTATCGGATTAAGATACTTCACAAGATCAAATAAAATAACGGTTCCAATCGCCACTGTAAAAGTTGATACAAATAATATCCCACCAATAAATGCCCCTAAATATCCAAAGTTCCCCAAATGTAATAAAAATGAATTAAATCCTGAATTATTTACTAGCAAGAATGCGATTAATAAACTTATCGCAATACTAGTGAGATTTTTATAATGATATCTGTGCCAGCGCTTTTTCATTATATCCATTTATTTACTATAGCAGAATTATATGAAGTTATTATTTCTGACCATCTTTCAAATTATGAATTAACTCCCGCAGTTTTACCAATTTAAAATTGTAATAATAAATTGAAGAATGGTTGCAAAAGATACCCAAAGCAAATATGGAATTTGAATATAGGTTATCCAGCGAACATGAGGATAGATCGCTATCATTGCCCAAACTAAAGTAATTAGAACTAAAAGAATATCTACACCTGCTAATAAATTATTTTTCAAACCAAACTGAATTGGTGTAAAAGCAAAGTTAAAAACCAGATTTAATATAAAGGGAAGAATTATAATTATTGGTAATTTTTTTTGCCCTATCATTAAAAATACTTTTCCAAAAGAAACAAAGATTAAAATATAAAGCACTGTCCAAACCGGTCCAAAAAGAAATGAGGGCGGCGCCCAAGAGGGTTTAATCAACTGTTGATACCAGGAATAAGTATTCATAAATTTACCTCACCATCCCCAATGCCATATACCAAGTGAATGGTTTAAGACAAACCGGACATTTGGCTGGGGGAGTTTTTCCTTTGTGAATATAACCACAGTTCAAGCATTTCCATTCAAGCTCAGTATCAGAATCATACAAAGTTTTACTATCAATTTTTTTTGCAAGAATAATATACCGTTCTTCGTGTTTTTCTTCAACTTTTTTCAAGTTACCAAAAAGTCTGATAGGTTCTGTTTGCTTTTCTTCAATCGCAACTTTTTCAAAGTCCGGATACATTGTTGTCCATTCATATCTTTCTCCTTCTGCTGCAGCTTTTAAATTATCAATGGTTGTTGTGTAAGGTTTAATCCCCAGTTCACTTTCAAAAGATAATGGTTGATTAATTAGTTCAAATAGCTCTTCTGCATGCGCTCGTTCATTATCCTCAGTTTCTTCAAACACGCGCGCAATCCATTCTTGTCCTTCTTTACGCGCAACTTTTGCAAACATATGATATTTGTTGCGTGCCATTGATTCTCCGGCAAACGCTCGAAGCAGGTTTTTCTGAGTTTCTAAGTTTTTCATATAAAAACATTGTAACAAATAAATTTACAACTTATCTAACAATAATTCTTCGTTGAAAACCGTGGTAAAATCATGATTATTTCTTTCATTAAATAAAGGTAGACCAATTAGTTTATATTCTTTATTTTCCACCTTTAATAAATGACCGTCACCATATTTGTCAGATATTGCTTTCAAAAATTTATCTTTCCAATCATCATGTTCAATTAACTGCTCACCTTTTGGTTCAATAAAAATTTGATAATATAAACTTGCTTTTTTGCCTTTTAAAAATAACAAAAAGTCGGGTTCAAACCCACGTCCCTGTTCAAAATCATAAATCTTATATAATTCTTCATTTCTAAGTAAATAAACTTCTTCATATTTCTCTCTCAAATTGCTTATTTTATTTTTTAGGAAATTCAACAAGTCCCTCTCTTCACTTGTGCAGGTAAAACCTTCCATCACACACCAATTGTATTTCTTGAATTCTTCAACAATATCTTTTGATTTTTCTTCATATTCTCGTACATCTATAGATTTTTCTTTAGGCTTTCCAAATAACTCATCGAAAGAAAATACTTTAAAATTACTTCCCTTATATGGATTGGCTATTTCTTTAAGTTTTCTTGCAAATTCGTCAAGAAAATGCAGAAATAAGTCAAGTTTTTCCTCATTGCTAATGTCATCAAGGCTTTTGTTATCTTTTGAAGTAATAATATTAATTTTGAAATAACCGATAAATTTCTCTGAAAAAATTTCATCGATGCTATTAATATTTAATTCCTTTCGCAGGTTATCAAATCGTAAAAGTGATAAATCTTTTACAGCTTTGATATTTATTGCTTTTAATAAAAGAGGCTTTTCAAAATCACTGATCTTTGCAGATATAGTTTTCCTTTCAAGCGAATTACTTTCTGCCAAGATTGCATCTTTATCTTTATCCAAAACCACTTGTTGTTCCTTAATCGTGAATTCCTTGGTTTTATATTCAAAAGAAAAAGTTTTTTCCAATTCAATTAATGTTTTCTTTCTTTTTTCCGGATTTTCTATCCTTTCGTTTTTCCAAACTTTTATTTGTTTATAAAATATAGAGTCTTTAAATTCTTTTTTTAATGTAAACTTTTTCGTCTCGCGATCTTCTTGAATAAAACCTATATTTTTCAGTTCACGCTTTAATTCATCAAGATATCGATGATCATCTTCACTATGATAATAAAACTCCTCCAACACCCGCAGTGGATTATCCAATTCATTGTCAAACTTTCTTTTGTTTTTTTCGTTTTCTTTATACGTAAATGGAAAATAGCGCACTCCGCGTCCAATCAGCTGCACTTCCTGTAAAGTTGTTTCCCCAACTTTTCTTTTTCCACTGCTTTTTTCATATCCTTCATCACGACCTGAATAAAGTCGAACAATATCAAAAAGATTTAACACATCCCACCCTTCTGTCAATCGCTTCACCGTGAAAATCGCGCGGATATGATTGTTTTTGTCCTCTAAACTATTAAGTAACTGTTCCTGATCTTCGGATGTTTTCTCTTTGGTAATTGCTTTATTGTCATTTGAATTGGTAATAATGCAGTTTCTTTCTGAAAATTCGTTTTGGATAAAACCAATAATCTCCCTAATATTTATTTTCTCTTTTTCGATAAATTGCATCATTTGTAAAATTCGGCTTTTACCTTGTTCATATATTTTTGCTGTACTGGTTTGATATTGGTTAATGCTAATTTCGATTCTTTTCAAAAAATCAAAGTCGTTCGTTTTCAAGTCTTTGATTTGTGATAGAAATTCTTGATAATCTTTTTTTGATTCTTCAATGAATTTGCTTCTAAAAAGAATTACCGGTTTAAAGTTGGGGATATGCTTTAAGGCAATCTGACTTCGATACCAATTAAACAGCAATGCCATTAATATCTTTTCTTTTTTTCCAAGAGAAGTGGAGATAAGATTGATTTCTTTTGTATAACCGGCTTTTAAAAAATGCACAAGTTCAAATTGATAAATTGTTTTTGTACGATATTTTTCTATAACATCTACATTGTTCGGTATTGTTGCGGTAAATTCTAATAACACATTTTTATTTTCAACATCTTGAGTAGTTTTTTCTTTTTTTAAGATTTTATTCAGCACCGTATTTTCCCAACTTTTTTCAATATCTTTTTCACTGGCATTTTCTTTAAGTTCAAAAGCAACGTCTATCTCCATCTGTTCGTTTTTTAAGGTTGATGCGTTAAGATGATGGGCTTCGTCACCAATCATGACCAGATCTTTTTTTTGCAAGTCTTCCAAGGTCACACTGTTTTCCCTTGCCAAATATACTGCGTTGTGCAATTTTTGGATGGAAGTAAATTTTATTTGAATATCGTCTGTGTCGTCAAAGGTCTCAACTTTGCGGATATTAATTGTTTTATCGTCAATCACAATGTTTTGGCGAAAGAGATATTTTGTGTGGTTTTTGTTGACAAAGTTATTTTCCGTCTTGTCAACAATATTATTTTGATTAACAAAGAAAATAAAATACCGGTATCCTTTTTTATAGTAATATAAAATCAACGCTGCCATGCAAAGTGTTTTCCCCGTTCCGGTTGCCATATTAAACATGAGGTGATTTGGTTCTTTGTTATTTTCACGTTGTCTGATTAATTCGTTTGTGAGAAATAATTCCAATGCTTCTTTTTGCCAAAACCATAACGGATATTTAATATTTTCAGTAATGTATGCAGGAATTATTTGTTTTGAAATACCGTATTCATAGGATTTATCCTTAATGACAGTGAATAGTTGATTGCTTCGGGTATAAAAACTCATTGTTTATGATGGAAATAATTTGTTTTTGTCTGGTAAATAATTTTGTCCTGTGACAACTTTTTTACCGGTTTTTTGTTCAAGTTCCAACCGAGCATTTTTTGCTATCCGGCCACCTTTCTTTGCAGGAATTTTATTTTCTTCCAGTCCTTTTGACTGTATTGTTTCTGCAATCTGTCTGGTGGAAAGTTCTGCAAGTGCGGTAAAGACAAGCTCGGCATCAGTCATATGATCACGGAGATTTTGTGTTTTTAGACCTTTTAGCTGTTTGTGACTTTCTACTGAAAAATCGCTCCACTCCTGATGAATGATGTTTGTTAGAATTGCATATTCTTTTTCTTTGCTAACACGATGTTCTTGCCAATAATCAGTGAGCTTGTTCCTGATTTCCTGCCCCATCATTCGTTGCTGTATCCACTTTTCGCTTCTTCCCATTTTTTTCCAATATTCCCGCGATCGATCGAGGGCTTTTTCCGGATCAGAGATTTCCTGTATCCGCTCATAACCTACTTTTGCCAACCAAATCTTGATTGGCTCGGCTTTCTTACTTGGAATAGATTGAATGAGTCGAAATAGCGTCTCTACATCTGCTGTATCCGTTAGGTATTTTTTTCCGTCTGTTGCTTCTAATTTTACCCGGTGACATTTTGTCACCGACTCACTTCCCTCTTTTTTTAGTCTTCCCGAAAGCTTGTTCCAATATTTTCTGGCGGTTTGATAGTTGTTTTGTTCAGTTAATATTGCAATAATATCAATAACCGAAAAATACCATTTTTCGCTTTTTGTATCCCAAATTCTCCGGATTTTTTTTCCTTCAAATAGAGCAATTTTATTTTTTCTGTCCATAAATTATTTTTGCTGATAAAACTGTTCGCTTAATTTGATATCTTCTAAAGAAAGATTATATTTTTTATCTTCCCGTTCGCTGAAGTTGACATACATTTGGTTCATGTCTAACATTTCTACAAATAGCTTTTTCTGTTGGTCTAAACTTAAATTTTTAAATCCCTCTTCTTTAATGATTTTTTCTTTAAATTCTTTTGTTTTAACATTGTAATTAAGAAAGAATCTTTCATACAGTTCATCAAACAGCTTTATTAATTCATTTAAGTTTTTTGCTCTCAAAATCTTTTCCTTTGCCTCCTCATTCCACTTTGCCAACTCCATATACACAAAGTCACCGAACTTATTTCCATCCTGTATGGTTTTTTTCAATCGAACTTTAGTTAATTCATGAATATAATCCATCTGCTCTATCCCAATATATTGCCGCCTGGTTTTGTGCGCGACCACTAAAGTTGTTCCTGTTCCCACATGATAATCTAAAACTAAATCACCTTCACATGAACCCATTTCAATAATTCTTTTAAGTAATTTTTCTGGTTTTTGTCCCGAAAATTCAACTTTTTCGCTATTTGATCCCTGCAAATTATAAATATCATCCCATAAATTATTTGCAATCTTTCCATCATTTTCTCTTTCATTCCAATATGCTTTTTCAGCAATCGTCTTTCCTTCAATATAGAGCCTTCCATCATCCTCAAGAGCTTTTAGTTTTTTATATATCATGCGCCATCCTTTTTGTGGGCATTTCCATTTCTTCCCATTATTGTCAATATAATCATATGTTGTTTCCGGCCCGGGTCCTCCTGTTTTTTGAAGAGGAAAAAGACGATACTTTCCTCTTCCATCTTTATCGTCCTTGTTATACATTGCTATCGTATTTTCAGATAATGGTTTGAAAACGGGATTAAAAATATATTTGTCAGTTTTTGAATACCAAAGAATATAATCTACATCACTCGGTAAATTTCTTGATATTGTTTTGCCGCTAGAACTTCGAAGCCAACTTATCTGTGCTCGAAAATTTTCTCTTCCAAAAATACCATCACATAATATTTTTAAATATGCTTGCTCATTGTCGTCAATCTGAATAAAAATATTGCCGTCTTGAGAAAGTAGCTGCTGGGCAATTTCTAACCTGTTTTTCATAAACACAAGCCACGAAGAATGATTAAATGAATCGTTGTATCTAAAACCATCGTTACCGGTATTATACGGCGGGTCGATGTAGATTAGTTTTATTTTTCCGGCGAATTGCTCTTTTAAACTATGTAAAGCCAGGAGATTGTTTCCTTTAATAATTAGGTTTTCGTGGATTGTGCCGTCTTTGTCACGTTTCAGCTCTTTCACTTTTTGTTCACCGTCTTTGGTGTATCTTTTCCAATTAATCAATGCTTTTGAAGCATATAGTCGATCAATTTCGTCTTTTGCCAAAATCTCGTTAAAAAAAATCTCATTTCTTTTCTGGTCTTCTTTGGTCATCCCCCCTTCCAACACACAATCCTTGAAAGGCCAATCTAAAACCACTTCATCACGTTCAGATAAAAGTTTGTTGCCAATTCGTAAGCCGATTTTGTTTTGGTACTGTGTATAGGAATTGTCCAGTTTGTTCTCGTCAATAAAAAATTTCAGTTCGTTTTGTTTCAAAATAAAAAAATCTTTGACTTTCATGAAAAACTTCTCTTTTGTTTCTTTGTCATCAAAAAACAGTCTAATTATTCTTTCATCCAGTTTGTCAATCAAATTTTTTAAGAGAGTTTCGTTAATTTCTTTTTTCTCCTCATCCCAAAGCCGTTCATCATTTTTCAGCAAATCATACAGTTTAATTTTGAATTTATTTTCCATACTCCCCATTTTACTCCAAAAATCAATAAAGTTATGTGGGAAAAATAAATTAATAAGTAATCGAATGTTATTTTACGTTCTCATTTAACTCAAAACGTACTTCAAGGATTTGGTTTAGTTTTATAAAGGTTTTACTCAAAGAAAGAATCTGGGTTTTTAGTTTTTCCAAATCAATATGTATAATCAACTGATCTAAGGCATTAATTACTTTAATAAGTGCTACGTAGGCTAAAAATCCCGATGTTTTCGCATCAAAAGTTACGTCGTCGGACATAGATCTTTCTTCAACCTCACTAAAAATTGCCCGTTGAATTTTTGCATAAAAAAATCCTTGGTAATAAAACAAAATATTCATAATTTTTTTTATTTCTTTTTTCTCGATTTCTTCCAAAAAATAGTTTTGTAAATCATCAATAAGTTCTAAATAACGATGATATATCTTAAACGAGATTTGTTTCAGCGAATCTTTTTCTACTAGACGTTCTTTTAAAGTCTCTTTGTCTTCTGATATTTCTAGGTCTTTTTTTGTTAAATTCATACCTAAACGTTTCATGTCTTTTTCAATCATCGCTTTTGTCTCGTTTAAATCTTCCATCAATCCGGAAAAAAGCGCTTCGCTACTATTAATATCAATTCCTTTTTTTATAAATTCTTCATTTCGCTCTTTTTCTTTTTGATAAACACGGCATACTTTAGCTAAATTGCAACGTTCACACCAACGGTCACAATAATTAAATGGAAGTTTGTAATAATCGTCCTGATGAATCCAAGTCGGCTTAATCGCGCCATATTGATTAATGAAAGTTTTCTTTATAGTTTTACTAATTAGACTCATACATTAACGAGTTACGTTTTTAAAAGCATTAATATTAAACCAATCATTCTTTGTTTTTCTGTCGTTTTACTCTCAGCTACCAAAAGTGTTATAGCCGTCAGGGCTTGTGGTGAAAGATGATATAAATTTAAAATCCCTGCTTGCCGCAGATACCAGATAAATGCAAACGCACCATTACGCTTATTACCGTCAATAAAAGGATGATTTTTCACCATAAAATACAAAATATTAGCAGCTTTTTCTTCTATGCTCTGATAAAGATCTACTCCGCCAAATGATTGAAACACATTACCGATAATTCCAGCAACACTACCCTGTGTTCTTTCTTTTCCAAATAATTCACCCGCTTCCTTTTTAGACACAAGCGCATCTCTTAATTCTGTAAGAGCATTGACCAAATGTTCTTCGGTAATCTCAACTCGTTTTTTTGTCACTCCACTTTTTGGTAAGGATAGCCTGTCATAAGCATCAAGAGAAAACCACGTTGAAGCAAATATTTTTACCAATTCTAGTGTGTTTGTTACGTTCATGCCCTCACCCGATGGTAATAATTTCTTAACCGTTTCTACAGCACGTAAAAAAGCAGTATAGTTTTTTACGAGACGTTTTTTATTAAAAGTATATCCGTTAATAATGTACGAATGTAAAATTTTTGTTGCCCATTGACGAAACTTGGTGGCATTAATTGAATTAACCCGATAACCAATCGACAAAACCAGATCTAGATTATAATGTTCAACTTTTCTTGTTACTTTTCTTCTGCCTTCAAACTGAACTATTTCCAAAATGGAAACGGTTGAATCTTTGCTTAATTCTCCAGTCTTAAATATATTTTTAATATGTTTTGAAATTGCCGCTTTTTGAACATTAAATAATTGTCCAACTTGTTGCTGAGTTAGTAAAACTGTTTCTTTTTTTGCATCAAATTGTACCTCAACGGCACCATTTTCCGCTTGATATACAGTCATTTGTTTTATTTGGTTTTCCATATAAAATTTATTAAGAAGTTAATTATATTACTTCATATTTTACTATCTTTTGCTTAAAAAATTGTTATATATTTATGTTTTACAAAGTTGGAATCTTTGCATGATTGTCCATTTTCCATCAGGATTTTCTATCATCAGTCGCGCTTCGGTTGCTTTTGTTTTTAGTGGTAATTTATGTTCAATGTCTTCTTTAATTTTCTTTAAAATTTCTGAAAAATTATCTTTATCTGATAATTGTCCAAGTGTCAGATGAGGATTAATATCTGGGAACTTACCTTCATACGGCTGATTTTCCGGGAAAATTGAGACAATTTTTTTTGTAATGTCGATAAAGGATTCTTTTGGACTTGGTGATAAAAAAATTACATTAGGAAATGTTTCAATCGCTGTTAATGAAAATGAAAAAGTATTAATCGTGCTAAATAATAATTCGAGTTTATTTATCACGCTCTTATCTATGACCGATGGAATTTTAAAAGGAAAAAGTAAAGTGATGTGAGCAGGAATTCCCAAACGCGCCACCCTGTCATATCTCATTCTCCATTTCCCAATAATTTCTTCCGCTTCAGGAATTGGTATTAAAATCACACTATCTGATTTATTAATCATAAATAAATTATAATAAAAATATGAAGATGTTTCGGGTAATAAAGTTTACACTTAAGATGATTTGGAAAGCAGCCAAACCGATGTTTCTCGTATATTTAGTCACTCAAATTTTCATTGCTCTTTCTTCAATTGTAAATACCATCACGTTCAAAGAAATTATTGATTCTGCAAATAATCAAAAAACAATATTGGGATTGTCAATTTTTGGCGTAATTATTTTCCGCCTCATTTATGAATTAATTAAAAAAATCACCGAGGGAATTTCAAATTACTATATGGCTAAACTTGATATTACTCAATCAATTTATATGCATCGAACTTATGTTGATAAAATTTCTACTCTTGATATTTCTAGATTTGAACACTCCTCATCTGTTGGATTAATGAAACGTGCGTTTGACCGTCTTCAGTTTCAACTTAAATTATATTTAAAAGCCATTGTTGATTTAATATCCTCAGCGATTGAGTTGTCAGTAACTATCGTGATTTTTTTCTTTGCATCGCCAATTCTTGCAATGGTCTTAGTTGTTGCAAATATCATTCCTATTATTGTTAGATCAAAATATAGCAATGGTGTTTTTATGATTTATCGGGCTGATGATGAAACAAGAAGAAAGTTCAGTTACACAGCAAAAGTTTTAGTTGAGAGAGAGACTCTTCCTGAAATAAAAATTAATCGTGCCTTTAATTTTTTCAAAGACAAGTTTACAGAAATCTTTAAAAGTTTTACTGGCAGACAACTTAAACTTGAAAAAAAATTTCAATTACTTAATACAGTTGCGGAATTTATTCCAATTTTAGCGGTTTTTATTTTTTCATTATTTATTGCTAATCAGCTGTTAATCGGAGCAATTACCACTGGTACTTTTGTCTTTTTATTTACTAATGTTTTTGTTTTTTCCGGAGCACTCAATCGCTTAAGCCAAAATATCGCACATCTTTACGCCGATAGTCATTTTATTGATGAGGTGAGAGAATTTTTTGAATTAAAGCCTAATATTACTTTTCCAATTGTTACTAACTCTTTAAAAATTCAATTACTTAAAAAAATAAAAAACCCGGTTTTTGTATTTGATAACGTTTCTTTTTCTTATCCAAATTTAAATAAAAACGTACTACATAAAATATGTCTAACAATTCCGTATGGACAAAATTTGGCATTAATTGGTGAAAACGGAGCCGGAAAAACCACATTGGTAAAACTACTATTACGTATGTATGACCCAACTGAAGGAAAAATTCTAGTTAATGGCGTTGATTTAAAAGAAATTCCTGAAGATATTTTATTTAGTTTATACTCTACTCTTTTCCAGTCATTTGGAAAGTTTTATCTGACAATAAAAGAAAATTTGGAACTGGCTGCAGGAAAAAAACTAACAGAAACTGAAATGGAAGCGTATTTAAAATTTTCAAATGCATGGGAATTCGTAAAAGATACAGAAAAGAAATTAGATCAACAACTAGGACCCGAATATAAAGATGGAATTGATCTTTCCGGTGGTCAATGGCAAAGGTTAGCGATTGCCAGAGCTTATGCAAAAAGCGCACCGATGTTAATATTGGATGAACCAACATCCGCAGTTGATGCGAAAAGCGAAATGGAAATATTCGACCGCTTAAATAAAGAAATGCGGGCAAATACTCTACTTTTTATTTCTCATAGATTCTCAACGATTAAAGATGCTGAAAGAATTGTTGTTCTTCATCAGGGGAAAATTTTAGAAGAAGGAACACACGCACAATTGATGGATAATAAAGGTCAATATTTTAACCTTTATACAATTCAGGCAGAAAGGTTTAAAAGAGAGTAAATCATAATTTATTACAATTATTTTATAAAGATTAAATAAATGACAGAACAAGATAGATTTGGATTTCTTCGAGGGAATGATCACTGGAGTCCAAAAAAGCCTGCCCCTCCAACATCATTAAGATCACCCGTCAAGCCATTAACAACTCCAAAAGCATTAGAAATACTGCAACAACAAGCTGATAGCGGAACAATTCCTACGCGATCCAGCACAGTTGCTCAACTTCTAAAGACCAGAAACGGAGGAAATGATAATGACCATAAGAACGAAGATTAATCATTTATTAATGATTCCTTTTTTGCTTTTGTCCATTTTTTCACTTCCCACTCTCTTGTCATTGCTTCACTCATTGTTTTAAACTTTTCGAAATAAACCAATTTCACTGGGCGTCTTCCGCGGGTATATTTTGAAGACTTTTTATTATCGAAATTGTGTTCGTTCACTCTTCTTTCCAAATCCTTTGTCTGTCCACAATATAGTGAATTATCTGAACAACGAAGAATATAAAAATAAAACATTTGGAAAAACTAATGCTTCAGGATGTTAATAATGGCCTTATTTTTATTAGCACTAATTTCAACCATTCCCCCGATTGGAAAAGTAATCATTGGGGTAGTGTGACCAAAATCAGCATTTGCAATAAAAGGTAAATTATTTAATTCTTTTTTAGTTTTTATTATCTTTATTAGAGAATTATCTGTTATGTTACTTTTATTTTGAAATCTCCCCATTACAATTCCTTTTACTTTATAAAAATCAGGTTGATGAATTAGTGACTGTAAGTCTCGATCGAATGTATGAGGGACTGATTCATAATCATCTTCAATGAAAAGAATAGTATCTTTTAAACTTGGCATAAACTGAGTCCCCTGCAACAAATTAAATGTACATAAGTTTGCACCAATAATTGTTCCTGACGCATTTCCATCATTAATAACTAAATATCCTTTATTATCTACAAATGTTCTATTTTCCTGATCATTTGCCCAGCGATCATCGCTCCATTCTGAAGAAGGTATAACTTCATACGACTCTGTCTGAAAAAAACATTTTTTAAAATATTCGAGTGTATAATCAAAGCTTTTTTCATCACCGAAATTAAAAAAATGAGGACCTGAATAAGTAACTAATCCTGATTTTGCGTAGATTGCATTAGCTAAAGCTGTGATATCTGAATATCCACAAATAATTTTTGGATTATTTTTTATTAAATCGTAATCAATATATTTCAATAATTGATTTGAGTTATAACCTCCAATCACTGTAATCACTAGTTTTACATTTTTATCTTTAAAAGCATCGTGTAAATCTTCTATTCTTGATTCAATCGATGAAGAATCAAATTCGTCGATTTCGTTGACATGTTTTCCGAAAGTCAATTTTAGTCCAATTGCTTCAAATTTTCTTATTGCCTTTTCCTTCACTACCTGAATCCAAGACATTCCTAAACTTCGAGCAGGAGCAACCACCCGAACTGTATCACCTTTTTTTAATTTTGCAGGGATTATCATAAATAAAGTATATCAAAGGGAAAGATAGGTATTAAAAGTTGTCTCTAAATACATAATAAGTAGCTTTACTGCCGCCTTTCATTTCAATTAATCCAAGATCAATTAGTTTTTTAAAATCAAGATGACGAGTTGCTCTTGCTCTTTTAACTAATTTACCATAACTTCTGTCCCTAATAAAACCATTTTTCTTGATATGAGCGATAATCTTATAATGATACGGTTGCAGTTGTTTTTGTGGATTAACTTCTCGATTCGAGAGAATTTTTTCAACCCGCAATAATTCATCTATGGTTCCATCAGTAAAATATTCCAACCAAGTGGTAAAGTCAAGAGTCTTATATATTTCATAATAATTTCCCCTTACCCCGACCATTTCAAAATATTTTGAAACGTTTTTATTGTAATAATTTTCAAAACTAAATAAATTAAAAGTATCGAGCCCCATTTCCGCCAGAAGAATTTTTGTTGCCAATCGCGTTGTTCTTCCGTTTCCATCCATAAAGGGATGAATTATTACCATTTGCTTATGAAAGATTCCAGCCAATATTAAAGGATCAATGCTTTTTTTGTTTATATTAATAAAACTCATTAGATCATTTATTAATTTAGAAACATCAATAATTTCCGGCGGCCAATAAATCGTTTTTTGTAAACGCGGATCATTGACAAAAACCGGATTACTTCGAAATTTTCCAGACTGAAACTTAGGAAGAAGATTCTCTGTTACTTTCTTTTGAATTAATAAAATAAACTTAAGATTAAAAGTTAGTGTTCCTTTTTTTAGTTTTAAATTAATTTCTTTTAAAATCTCATTGTAGTTTAACACCTCTTGTTCACTTGCTCTAATGTTTTGAGGTTTTGTTTTTAAGATCTGTTTGACATCAGTCAAAGGAAGAGGATTTCCCTCGATACTCGTTGACGCATAAGTTGAAACTGCTTCTGCGTTTTTTTGCAGTTCCACTAAAACTACGTTTGGAAAATGACGTAAATTTAGCTCAATTACAAGTTTGTTAATCTTTTTTATATTTTCCAGTAGTTTGTTTGTGATGGTGTATTTTGGCGTAAACATTAGACATATTATAGACAAATATAAGACGAATGTAAAGTTAATTATTGGAAGATTACAAAGATATTTGTTTTCTATTAATGATCGCTTCTGAAACCTCCATGTTTTTTGGTAGTTCTAGAATTTTTTTAATAAAAGAAGCCACGTCTTTTGGATCCATCCATTCATTAGAATTTTCAGTAATATCTACTCCAGTTGCCTTTTTAGTTAACTTTGATTTAAATCCACCGGTACAAAAACTGATTACCCTGCATGAACTGTTTTTTAATTCAAGTTGCAAATTTGTACTAAATCCACGCATTGCCCATTTTGAAGATACATAAGCGGCTTGATCTTTTAAACCTTTTAGTCCAACAGTTGATGATACATTAACAATGTCTGACTCGTCTTTTTTAATCTTACTAAAAAGTTTTCCCGTTAAGATAATCGGTGCACGAATATTTGTATCAAATACTTTATCTATTTCTTTTGAAGTTAATTCTTCCATTTTTTCAACGCTTAATACACCGGCACAATTAATCAGCGCTTCTAATTTGTCTTTATCTTCGTTTATTTTTTTTGCAACTTGTTCTATTGAAAATTCATCACGTAGATCTGTCCTAATCCATTCAATAGTCAAATCACATTGGTTTCGAGATAACCCAATCACTCTTTTACCATCTGCGATAAAAAGCTTTGCTAATTCTTTACCCAAACCATCGCTTGCTCCAGTTATAATAATCATAAATAAAGTATATCAGAAGCTTTTTTTATTAAATAATTCTTTTTCGTGATAACTTTATCGCCTGTTTTTGATTCAATTTCTTTGCGTGCGTTACCCGCAACACTTCCACCTTCACGGGCAACGATTTTATTTTCCATTAAGTTTTTTGGCTCGCGTTTTCCGGAAATTTCTGTTGTAGCTGTTTCTGCCAACATGTTTAAAACCAATTCTAAATTGGTCATATTATCACGTAAGTTTTCTTTTTTTAAATTCTTTACTTTTTTATACTCTTTTGTCGTTATTCCTGTCCATGCTTTTGTAATTTCATCTGTCAAAATCGCAAACTCTAACCCTTCTTTAACTCCCCGCTTTTCCCATTCATCAGTAAGTGCTTTCCGTATCTCAATACTTTTAAGCCGTTGATTAACCCAATTCCGACTATATCCTTTTTGTAAATATGTTTTTAGCGCACGGTTAATGGCTAATTCTGGATCAGCAGTTTCTTCTAATCGTTCGTATCCAACACGAGCCAACCATAGTTTAAACGGTTCTGCGTTTGGAGAAGGAATAGATTGAATAAGACGTAACATTGTTTCAGTATCTGCTGCATCAGAAGCATACAGTTTCCCATCTTTTGCCATAAATTTCAGTTGTACGATTTTCTCGTACACCTGACTACCTTCAGTTTTTAACTTATTTTTCAAATCTGACCAGTAACGACGAGGAATACTACTACCCGTCAAAATCATTACGATATCAATAATCGAAAAATACCACAATTCTTTTTCCTCATCCCAATGACGACGGATTTGTTTACCTTCAAAAATAGTAATTGTTTTATTTTTTACCATATCTCTTTATTTTACACATTTTTCTTATGAACATAATTTAAATTATGTTATTATATTCTTAATAATGAAAAGGTTATTTTTTTCATTTATTCTGTTCGCATTCTTTTTACTCCTTCCTAAAGATATTTTGGCCTATCAACAAACAGAAAGCATCTGCTACTCCCAATGTGCTGCTTATAAATTTATCTGGCAAGGAACATATTGTTGGGATGATTTTGCCCAAAACTGCGGCGTTGATAAGGGTAACAGTATCTTAAAAACTATTAAATTTCTCAAAGATATTTATGATACGTTAACAGATTTCGATGGTATTGATAGGGTTTTTACCGCTTGGTATAAATGCAAACCGTTAATTGAAAACTGTATTGTTCCCAGACTTCAGGATTGCCGTCAAACTTGTCAAACAGACAAATATACTTACGCTTCCGATCTTTCAGTCGGTCATCCGGAAAGCAGTTTCCAAGGGGTTTATTATGATGAAACAACAAAACAGCTTTATTTCAAGTTAGTTAATAACGGTATGGGATATGCTTGGGATATTGATGTTGAAGCTAAGGTCGAAGTTACGCAAAAACGTGACAATTCAATTGAAGTCACTAAATCGCTTTTTAAGGAAAAAGTGGAACACTTGATTTATTTAGGAGCCAGAAACGGTCCGCCAAAATCATTTTCTGATAATGTCCAGGATTTTTTGGTCGAAGAATCCTTAAATGGCCAATATTTGCATGATTTTAAAAGCTGGGTGGTAGATAGTCTGGATTTGCATTCTGATTCCAAAAATTACAACGTCCCCAATTATTGGATTAAGGCGGTTCCTTTCACTCCGCTACCGGGATGGCTAAACCGGATTACTTTCAAGGTCGATCCCAGTCAGTTCATTCCTGAGTTATGGGAGCAAAACAACACTTTTGTGTTAGATGTTGACCTTAGACCGACTCCGGCGAGATTCACCATCTTAGAAGGAAACCTAGCGCAATTAGTTGATGGAACTCTTAATTCCTTCAATATACATTTTGGTGTTAAAAATACTGGCGAGGAAAATGGGTACGCCATTGCAAAAATATACGAGGGCAAATATCAGGATGGAAAAACCCCAATCTATCAAAACGCAAAATCTATTCCCGGTAAAGATTACCTCAGTTGGGATACTACTATTAGCTTTGATCCAAAAAACGAAAATAAGCCTTACTGTGGGAATAGTAAGGGCTATACGCTCGTGATCTTTGACGAGGATGGTAATAAAACCGAAAAAAGTTTTTCTTTACCAATGTATATCGGATCAGTCAATGGTAGAGTAGAAGATCTTTTCGGAAAAAAAGTCGTCGGAGCAACGATAAAAGCTTCAACCGGTGAGGAAACGACCGTTAATAGTATGGGTTATTATCATCTCAAAGGAATCACAACACTGGGAAAAATTACCATTTCCGCCACTCATCCGGATTTTTCCCAACCAACTTCGCAAGAAATTGAGTTTAAGTATGGAAATGAATTTGATGCCTGCAAAGAAGGTAACCTGCTTTTTAATTCGGTCAACTTTGTCCTCAAGGATCAGGATGTCATGTTTATGGTTACCGTCAAAGATCGAAGTGGTAATAATATTTCCGCTCATGTTTTGGCAAGTAATGCCGACTGGCGTTTTGAACAAGATGTAAATGGTGCGACTCCCTTGCCTGGTATGCAACCTGGTCAATATTTTTTTACTATTTCGGCTCCTGGATATAAAACAATCGGTCAGACAATCAATGCTGTTCCCAATAATCAGAATCTGGAATTTATTTTAGAGAAATTAAATGGGCGGTTGACTGATGAAGGATTGTCCACTCATCCACCTCAGCTTTTATGGCAGATGGAGAGAGGGGAGGAAATTTTATCTAAAGTGGCAGCCACCAAAGATGGTAAACGAATAATTATGTATACAACTAAAAATAAAGCTAATACAGGTAAACTATATTTTCTGGATCTGGAAACTGGAAATAAAATTAAGGAAATTTCCGGGATAGTCGCAACCGGTGGTAACTCATATGCTTGCCTTGATGCTTCTCACGACGGTAATACAACTGCCTTGTATGTTTACGATAGGACGGCAGGTACCCGCAACACCAGAAATGTTTTAAAACTCTATAACTCCCAGGGGCAGGAGTTTGGAACGACTGAATTTAAACCTGGCAATAGTGCTTCTGAATGCGATGTCTCGCCTGACGGCTTTTATATTTTCCCTAATAAATTGATGAACAAAGGTCTGTATGTTTATACCCGTCATGATATTTATGGCATTGAAAACAGCAGAGAAAGGGTAAGCTACTCATCCGGCGAGCTTCATTTTACGACAGCCAATAATATTGTTAGTGGCTGCCCGAAAATCGGACAATGCGTCCACACTTTCAATAATACCGTTGTAACGGATATTGGAGATATTAAAGGCGGAATTTTCAAAATCGACAGCAACCAGGATGCCAGCAAAATTGTCTTTTCAACGGTTAACAAGGCATATTTGTTTTCTAACGGTGCCAAATCCTGGGAAAAAGATATAAAAATTTATGGAGATGAGGCTGATATTTCTGTTTCACCAGGGGGAAAATATGTGATCTATTCAACCACTTTTCCGACTAATTCCTACAGAACAATTAGGATATTTACGGATAATAATATTGATAAAACCCCATCTGGTCTTCCTCATGCAGGGCGGGAAGAAGTGGTTTTTGTTCATGCCAATGATAAAGGAATCTATTTTTTGACCAATTATCATAAAACATTGAAGTTTTATAAAGTCGGCAGTTATTCTGTGAATTATAATCCACCAACAGGTGTACCAACTACAACCGAAACCGTAACCAGCGGTTTGTCATATTATTTGGACAGCACTTATTATCCAGTCAGTACTAGAAGTTTCAGCCGACTGGAGGAAGGCTTCATGTATGTTGCCAACCACAATATCAATCTGGATATGAGTAATGGTTTGGGCAGTTTGTTTATACTAGAGGGAACCATTTTTTCCGTTGATGCCAATCACCGGCCAATACTTCTTAAAGGCCAGCTGACCGCAGACTTCAGTTCGCCGGCTGTCATTTACGCCATCAAGTTTGACCGTTTTGACATGAATTTGTTCAAGACCAAACTCAACCAGTTTCGCTTAGGTACCTTATCAAGTGACGAATATTTTGTTGTTAAAAACATTCACACCAAATTCATGGTAAGAAATAACCCTAATAATTTTAATATGGCCGTTGAAAACGGACAAGTCGATGTAACTGCAAATAAAACAATCAAAACTATCAGCTCTGGTAAACAAATAACTATTGATGGGGAAAACAAAATAAAAGAATCGATATATATTAGTTCAAAAATCTATGTAATTATTATTGGAGCCTTAATATTAGTCTTATCTATTGTTTTATTTATTTACCGGAAAACTAAAGCTGGAGAAACGATTATCAACACTTTGAAAAAGTTGATGATTTTATTTTGGAAAATTATTAAAACTATATCCGCTTGGGTTTGGAAGATGATTTGTAAAATTGCTCCAATTTTATGGCGGAAAATAAAAGTAGTTTGTCAGAATTTAATTAATATAATTAAAAAATTAGTTAAAAAAAATAAATCATGAAAAAAATTTATTTATTAGTCCCGTTTGCCCTATTAGTTATTTTATTATTAATCATTTTTAATAAAAAACCTCTTCAAAATAATTTGAATGATTCAAATAATAAAGTTAGTCAACCAACAGAAATTTCTAAAACAGAAGTTATTCCTTCTCCTCAAAATAATGAAGTGACAAACAACAAAATAATTCCCAACGATAATTTATGCTCACAAATTAGTAAAGAATTTGTAACCAATATAACCGGAATACCAATTGCAAGAATGGGGACAATAAATGATTTTAGTATTACTGCTTGTGATTATTATTTAACTGAGGAAAAAAATTCGCCATATATCGTAATCGTTTTAAATAAAAATTTGAAGGTTGAAGTTCAAAAAACTTATGCCCTGAGACAAAAATTGGTAATAAGTACTGACCCAAGAATTGGAACTGATCATTATATTGTCACAGCCCCAAAAGAAGGAAGAATCGTCAATATCAACTTAATTTTAAATCCGGAAAATTTTATAAGAATTGATAAAAACGTCGAAAGAGCAATTGATAACGAGGGTTTAATGAAATTAGCAATCGCGTTTTCAAAAAGACTATGGTTTAATTGAATAATGTCCCTTAACGTAGTCTCGTATCAAAACATTCAGAAGGGTTTGATAAGGAATACTTTTTTGTATAGCATTTGCCTTTAACCGATATAAATCTTCTTGATTGACTCGTAGGGTAATCTTTTTGGATTTTCGTAAATCTATCGTTGTCTGCGCTGCTTCTTGCAATTCTTTTTTCCATGATTTTAAATCTTTAATACTCTCCCATTTTTCAGATTTTAGTGATTGTTCAAGTTCTATCTCATCTTTAGTTAAAAGTGAATATTTGTTATTTTGTTTTTTCATATTATTTTATCAATAACTTTCAGTTAAGATTTTAACATACAAAACCTCTAATTAGAGAATCAATTTCCTTAACCAAAGTAGTCATGCCTAATGACTTTGGGATATGTAAAAAAGTATATTGTGATCTTAATTTCTTTTGTAAAATTAATTGCATTATTCGCCAACTAACTAAATTACAATAGGAATTTCCTATCCCTTCGGCATATTTTGTCAATATAGACGGTTTTAAATACGGGCTTATCAATGTTTCTTCAAATTTATTTCCTTCGATAAAGTCATTCCGAAATTGATTAGAGCATTTTGTTTCGATTCTAATTTTATCTTGATCAACACCCGAGCAAACTCCTAACCCTAATATATATTCAGGTTGATCATGTAAAATCATCTGTAAATACCGATCGAGATTATTAGGGAATATCTGATAACAACAATCAATATTCTTCAATCTCCATAAAACAAAAGCACTTAAATTTTTTCCAAAGGCAAAGCCGTAAATTTGCATTTTTAGCTAAAAGTTAATTATTTTTTGGCAATCCTTCTTTAAAAAACGATTTATCCAAATATGCATCTACGCCATCAAGTTCATTTTCCAAATGCTGCCAGCCTTTTTCTTTTGACCATTTCATTCTTTCAAGACAAAGATTGCAAAATCCATATCTCCCAAATTCATCAGATATGACACTCACTGGCACCCATTCGTCCCTATCATTTCGACAATAATATTTTCTCAATCCGATCGTTAACCAATCCTTTAAAAGATGACCTGTCCAGGAAAGTATTTTATTAAAACGAGATATTAAAAACCGTTTATCTTTCTTCAACACTTTAGCTAACTGATCTGGTGGAATTTCTTTATTAAAAGAATATGTAAACAAATATTTTCTTACTAAAAATAAGTCAGATTCATATTTTGAAATCGAATGATTTAAAATATCAAATACCATATTGGCCAGATGTCTATTCCTGACTTCAATAATAAATTCATCACGTTCATGTTTTTTCTGCTTTTTAAAAGAAAAAGTATGATTTCGCCATTCAAGACAGGTGATGAGAATGTCATCGCCTTCGTGAAAATCGTTTTTTTGGTACCATTTTTTGAATCCGTTGTAAACCCTATAGAAGATTTCTTTTCTTGATGTTGATTTCGGCAAAACATGTTTGATTCCATCTTCATCAATAAGCGTAATTTCTGATGAATAATCAAAACAAGCGGTAAGAAAAAGATGAAAATCATCATCTGCGGAAATATAGCCTTTTTCTATTTCAAATTCTGTTGGTGTATAGCGAAATGTTTTTCCCGGATAAACTCGATCGGATAGATCAAATGCTTTGTTACCAACCCTGACTACATCAATTGAATAAGGAGTGAGAACTTGTCTTAACTTTGAAGTTAATATTCCTGTTTCTCGCTCCAACTCATCAATCAACATCGCCCCCCCTTTTTTCTTAAGAGCAGCAATAATTATTTCTTTCGTGGTCATATTAAAAGAAATTATACCAAGAAGATTTGTGCTTTGTTTCGGTTTGTATTATTATTTATGATTAATTTTCAAGTGTTGGCACTAGTTGACTATGTGGGAACTTTTTACAACGATCTTATTATAACCTTACCAGGTGTTTTTTATGCAGCATTTCTGACTTGTGGTATGCTCTCATTATAATGTCAACATTATAATGTTGACAAATGGGACATTGTAATGTACAATACAAATATGGATGGACTAAAAGTTTTGGAAATCATAAAAAAAATTAATCCTTGGTTTAAGGATGAAAAAGTCCCAAAGCCTCAACTTGAATCATTTAAAAGAAGAGAGTTTAATATTCTTGAAAAAGATCTGACGAGATTAGATATGGCAACTCTTATTATTGGAGCAAGAAGAGTTGGCAAAAGTGTTCTTATGTATCAATTAATTGACTCTTTACTTAAAAAAGGAGTTAGCGGAAAGAGAATTTTGTTTATTCAAGGAGATAATCCCATACTTACAGAATTTGCTGCAAAAGAAAATTTAATAAATTATACATTAGAACTTTATCAAAAACATATTATTGATGAGACATTTAATGAGTTAACCGAAGCGATATATATATTTATTGATGAGGCGCAAAATCTAACTGCGTGGGAAACGGAAATAAAAACATTAATTGATCAGAAATATAAAATAAAATTTGTTGTAACCGGATCTTCAAGCTTTAAACTAAGAAGAGGCTCTCAAAATCCTTTAACCGGAAGAGTAAGTATTCAGCCAATATTTCCATTCAGTTTTGCTGATTATTCTCGTTACCATACTAATGGCGATCAGCGTTCAATTTTTCAAACAAATTTGGATTTAATCTCATTAAAATTCCGTTCTTCATTAATAAATGGTGATTTAAGCACTACTTTTAAAGCGGCACAGGAGGTTGAACCAATGATTAATCAATATAAACTCAAAAAAAGGTTTGATAACTTTCTTTTTTACGGAGGATTCCCTTGGGTAATTTCTAATGGTGGAAGTGCTGATCACTCAAGATATTTGCGTGACTTATTAACGACAACAATATCTAAAGATATAATGACTCAAGTAGAAATCCGTGATGCACAGTCTTTTGAAAGATTAATGGTGAATTTATGTTTAATGGTGGGACGTGTAACAAAATATAAAACATTTACTGACATACTTGGAATTGATGAAAGATCAGTAATGAAGTACATAGATTATTACGTAGAATCTCACTGGGCTTTTTTAAGCTCTCCCTATGTTTTTCATAATAAACCAGATTCAGTAAAGACAGAAAAGAAAATTTATGTTATTGATAGTGGTATTATAAGTACCCTATCATTTAAAGACGAGAATGATCTTAAAACTGACAGATCATATCGCGGTCATGTACTAGAAAATGTTATACATAATCATTTATTGTCTTTTAAACAGCAATCTATTGGGACATTCCAAAGTTCAATTCCTTTTTGGGTGGAACCTGAAACTGGGAGAGAAATTGATTTTATACATGAAGTTAAAGGGGGCGTTATACCAATTGAAGTAAAATTGAAGGTAAGTTATGATGGGAATGACTTAACAAACCTTAAGGATTTTTTAAACAAAAGAGTTTCAGCAAAGTTTGGTATACTTACAACCGAGGATACTTTGAAGATAGAAGATAATATTCTACTTATTCCACATCTCCTTCTTACTTTGCTTCTTTAATTTATTAATCTATTAGATGGAATTTTTTAAACTCTTTAAATCCAAATCTTGGATAAAGATCTTTAGGTGGTTGAAGTTCAATATTTAATTTAAATAGTTTTCTAATTTCAGTTAAGTTTTCATCCGCGTCAACTGAAAGTAATGCAACTTTATCCAACAGATCCCAATCGTCTTTTGACAGCTGTGATTCGTCAACAGACATTAATCTCCATGAGTTCCAATTTAATCCCAGATTAATTCTCATCATATGTGGCTCAATTTCAATTTTATTTAGAGCGGCAAAATCCCTAAGCAAGTTCCCGCGAATTAACCAAGAACCATTTAAATTATCGATAATAAATCTCTTTGCATCGATCTGTTTTTTTCTCCAAGTGATCCACATTTCACCAGCAAACTTGAATAATTCAGCAGGAACTTTATATGGATCATAATTAATGCTCCAAACTTGTCTAACATGAGGATTAAGTTGAGCATCAACTTTTTTCCAACAGACATCTCTTTTATTCCAATATTCACAAATCCAATGGTCATACCAGTTTTCATCTTTTACATCAAAATGTGCAAACCCACATCTTGCCCTTGCTGGAATATTTTTGTTTCTTAAAAAAGCAGTCAATAACACTGCATAGTCTCGACAACACACTTGTATCTGTTGTTTTGGATTCCTAGGAACTGTGAGCGGATTTGGATTAATTTTTTTTACTTGAGTAAGTAAATCCTCCACATAATGAAACAAACCGGATTGATGTTTTAATCCATAGTTTTTATAAAACCCGTCATGCATTAAATTACCCTGAACAATTTGTGTTAAGACATGAATATCATCACCAATACTTGATATCTCATTCTTATATTTTCCAAGGTTGGTAAATTCCCCTTGTTGAATAAAATAGTCTAGTGAAATATTGTTCATTACTAAATATTATAGTACATACATGAAGAACCTTAGAGGTGTAATATCTTCTTTGTTTTATGCTAATTTAACAATATCTTTTGTGAAAAAAACTGTTGGTTTCTGCTCAGAGAAACGGTCTAAACCCGTTTTGTTATTATAACTATTCCTCGATAAACTGAAATCTTGCAACTTTTTTTCCTCTTATCTCAATCTCTTCCAAAAACATTTTTATTGGCCTAACCCAGAGTTTACTTGTAGGATTGTCATATAAAGCTTCATACACAACTAATTCTTCTAACGTTTCTGAGTTTTTTGCTATACCTAAAACTCTATAAAAATTACCTGTTTTTGAGTGTTTGTATTTCCCTATCTTCATATGTTGGTTGGGGTACCGTAACAAAACCGGTTGGTAAAATAGTAACTTCTACTTGTAATAGTAGTATAACATAGTGCAATATAGGGCATATGAAAAAATACTATTTTTCCTTATTTTCAAAGATTTTTTAGTAGTTTTAAATCACCTTTAATTAACCCTTCGATTCGTCGTGGTTCGATTTTACTCACCACTCCTCACTCAGGCCTTCGCCTCGCTTAAGACTATAATATTTCGATAAATTCATGGCCACAGCCCTGAGCGAGCGAAGCGAGTCGAAGGGTTGTGAACTATGGTCAATCTTAGAACCTATATCCAAAATTTTACCGAATCGATTGTTATCCCAAGTTTATTTACTGGCTCTAATTGACTAAATAGATTAACATATCATTATAATTTTAAGGTAGATCTTCTCTTTTAAGATATGTAGAAACATTGTTCTTTGAGAATTTTGAACAACTGCTAAAGTTTCTCAATGCATTTCCTCCACCTACATTATAAGCACAATACTCAATCAATTTTGGTTCAAAATATACTTTACCGTCTAGATTATATACATAAGTTTTTACTCTTTTATAATTAAAACTTAATAAACTATAAATAATGTCACCATTAGTCAACCAATCAACCAATTTAAAGGATTCATTTTTACTGTCTTTTTCTGTTAATAAATAATCTGATGAATATTTCATACCTTCATAAAAATCATAATATTGAACTTCTAATGATTTTTCAAAATTGGAATCATCAATTTTTGAAGGATCAAAAATTTCGCTTTCTAGAATAAATTTATTTCCAGGCTGATTTATACATAATAGACTTACTATTCTATTTTCTCGATTTAATTGTTTATTTATTATTTCTATTTTTTCATTATTTATTACATTGTCTTTGTTATAGCATTTAAAGTCTATAGAGGAACTGTTTTTTTGGCATAATAGTCAAAATGTGTGGTGTTTTTGATGATAACGGGACTTTAAATAAAAGTACCATTTAATAAAATTAATCTTTCTTTTTCTTGTTAATCCTTTATGTACTGACA
>Ga0247842_10002427_pt1 | contig 27724 bp, 21 predicted proteins | sample LaCruzMarch2015__3_FD_192411 | JGI IMG/M metagenome (GOLD analysis project Ga0247842, IMG submission 192411) | Freshwater microbial communities from meromictic Lake La Cruz, Castile-La Mancha, Spain - LaCruzMarch2015_19m | ecosystem: Environmental > Aquatic > Freshwater > Lake | place: Spain...
TAATCATGTAAATCGTTTAAAATCAGACCATTTTAATGCTAAAGAAATAGCGGAATGTCTAGAAAAACTGGATTATGTAAAGTCAGTAAAGCCTGTAAAAACTAATATTATTATATTTGACTTACAGGATTCATGGACTGCAAACGTATTTCTGGAAAAATTAGCTAAGAATGGAGTTAAAGCTTCTGCTTTTGGACCTAAAACAATAAGATTTGTAACACACCTGGATGTGTCTGATGAAATGATTCAGCGGGTTAAAAAAATCCTGGAAAATATAAGCGCTGATTAAAGAGAATCTTTAATCAGCCTTTAATCTAAGTCCCTTTTTCTTTTATCTATTTCATCGCGAATGGTTGCCGCTTTTTCGTAATTCTCTTCTTCTAAAACTTGTAAAAGCATATTTTGGAGGGACTCCAGGGAATAAGTACTTAGAGAACTTTGTTTGTTCTTACCAGGCTTTTCATCTATTTCATCATCACTTTCTTCTTCAATATCCGCCTGCGTACTTTCATCAAGTTCAACGCCCGCTGTGTCCAGAATAAATTCATAAGTATAAATAGGGCATTGAAATCTTACAGCAAGTGCAATAGCATCAGAAGTTCTTGAATCAAGTTCTATAATTTCACCTTCCCTTTCACAAATTAGCCTGGCATAGAAAATACCGTCTAATAAATTATTAATGATAATTTCCTTTATTTCAACTTTGAACGCCTCAAGGGTTTGCTTAAATAAATCGTGAGTAAGAGGCCTGTTAGGTGTCATTTTTTCCATGGCAACAGCGATAGCCTGCGCCTCAAAACTCCCAATAACAATGGGAATTCGCCTTAATCCAACCATCTCGCCTAATACAACTGCATAGTTATTTGATTGAGATACACTATGCGAAAGTGCGACGATTCGAAGTTCAATTTTTTTCATAAAATGCAGATTATATTAGCATCAAAGTTATTAATAATTACTATATTCTGGGTCAGTTTTATTGCAATTTAGCTTCCGCCCATAGAATATTCATTTCGTCGAGAGATAGGCTGCTAAGCTTTTCTCCTGCTTTATTTTCAATGTACTCAAATCTTTTTGTGAACTTTATGTTTACTTTTTCCAGCGCATTTTCAGGATTAATGCCTTCAAAACGTGCATAATTTACTAATGAAAAGAGTAAATCCCCAAATTCTTCTTCTTTTCTTTCCATTGATTCGTTTTTCACCAACTCCTCTTTAAACTCTTCCATTTCTTCAACAACTTTTTCCCAGACTTGTTCTTTGTTCTCCCAGTCAAAACCAACCTGGCTCGTTTTTTCTTGTATTCTATATGCTTTCACCAAAGAGGGGAGGGAAGAGGGCACGCCTGAAAGGACTGATTTTTTACCTTCTGTCAATTTAATCTGTTCCCAATTTTTCTTTACTTCTTCTGCTGAATTAACTTTTATATCACCATAAATATGAGGATGCCTTCTTATCAGTTTTTCGCAAATACTATGCAGGCAGTCGGCTACATCAAAAGCATTAGATTCTTCAGCTATTTTACTGTAAAATACTAAATGCAAAAAAACATCGCCAATTTCTTCTTTAATATCAGAAAGATTATTTTTTAGGATAGCGTCCGACAGCTCATAAGTTTCTTCCAACGTGAGCATACGTAAACTGTCAAAGGTTTGTTTTTTATCCCAGGGACATTTCTCCCTTAATTCGTCCATTATTATTAAGAGACGACTGAATGCCGCCATTTTTTGATTTAAATCATTGGCCATAGAAGTGTATTTAAAGAAAAAGAACCTTATCTTTGCAATGTTCTTAAAAAAAATATAAAAATGGAATTTTTAACAATACTAGGCATCATTTTTAGTTTCATGTTTGCCTCTATCCTTTTGTTGAACCTAAGGCATTGGTTTACGGGAGAACCTTTTAGAGGTACTTGTTCATCAAATAACCCTATGTTAAAAGACCAGTTAGGAGATTGCACACTTTGTGGTAAAAAAGCCGATGAGGCTTGTCAGATGCCAAAAGTTCAATAAGCACCTAGGGAAAGAAGAACCAGGGTGCAAGCCTGTTCGGTTTCAATATTATTTTCACGAGCCAACTTTTCAAGCACTGGGTTTTCTGTTCCCGGATTGAATATAATCCTTTGGGGTTTCAATGCCATTATGTAATCATAATAGTCGACTTGTCGATCAGGATTTAAATATAGGGTAATAGTATGCAGGTCATCCATATTTAATGGATGACCTGTCTGTATGGATATATCACCTATTTTATCTTCTTGCGCACCGATGGCAATGACTTCGTGTCCTGCTTCCCTCAATTTTAACACAGCTTCTCTGGAGACCCGTCCGGGTTTAGAAGAAGCTCCAATAACAAGGGTTTTTTTCATTGCGATTTTATTTTAAGAGCAATAAAGGTTCTTCAAGGATAGACTTTAATGTTTGTAAAAATTGAGCTCCCGAAGCACCATCTACGACTCTATGATCACAACTTAAGGTTACTTTCATTGTATTTCCCACAACGATTTGACCATTCTTAACCACTGGTTTTTGAATAATACCACCTACAGCCAAAATACAAGCATCTGGTGGATTAATAATTGCAGTAAATTCTTCTATCCCAAACATCCCCAAATTAGAAATAGTAAAGGTATTTCCTTGCATTTCGTCAGGTTGAAGTTTTTTATCCTTGGCTTTACCAGCAAGCATCTTAACTTCTCCATTTATTTGAGAAAGTGTTTTTCTGTCAGCATGTTTTATTACAGGTACTAACAAACCATCTTCAACGGCAACAGCCACACCAATATGAACATCGTGGTTATACCGAATCCTGTCTCCTAACCAAGATGCATTAATTACGGCATGCTTTTTTAAAGCGGATGCGACAGATCGAATAACTAAGTCGTTATATGAAATTCTTACATCACTATTTTGATTCAACTGCTCTCTTACTTCCATAGCTCTCTCCATATCAATTTCAACAGAAAGATAAAAATGAGGCGCAGTAAACTTACTTTCACTTAACCTCCTGGCGATGGTTTTTCGCATTTGGCTAACTGTCTTATCTTCATAAGATGATTCAGTATTGCTGCTTTGTGAAGAAACTACTTGAGTTGGTGCTGCTACGGTTTTTGCCACTGCAGGTACATTGGCTTCTCCAGGTTTAACACCAATGACATCTTTTCTTACAATTCTTCCTCCTTCTCCGGAGCCTTGAATTTGTCCAAGATTTATACCAGATTCCTTTGCCATACTTTTTGCTAAAGGAGAGGCTTTTATTCTTTGACCATCATTTGTATCGCTTACTATTGGAGCAGATATATTATCTTGTTTAATTGGTTCAGCAGCAGAATTCGCAGTGGCAGAACCAGTTGAAGTTCCTACAGTGCTTGTACTGTTCACAGCTGCCTGCCAGTCTTCTCCAGGTTGACCTATAACGGCAATGATGCCATCAATAGCTACAGTACCCTCAGGAACAGCAATATATAAGAGCGTTCCTTCAACAAATGCATCGAGTTCCATGGTAGCTTTGTCAGTTTCAACCTCCGCTAACGTTTCTCCCGGCTCTACTTTATCGCCTACCTTTTTTAACCATCCAATGATATTACCTTCTTCCATGGTATCACTCATTCGGGGCATTCGGATAATTTCGGCCATAATAATTATCTTTTTCTTATGTTATGTAAATACAAATTTTGATTGAGCCACAAATATAAGACTTCGTAGTCAAAAAATTTGTTTTTTAATGACAATGCAAATATGTTAAAATTTGTTAACAATATGTTTTTTTTGTGTTCCTATCCAACCAAAAAGCGTTTAATGTATTTCTTTTAATAAAATCGTAATTAACATGCAAAATAAATTTGTTCAATTAATCCTTGCTTCAGTTTTGGGTGCTGCTATAACAATAACTGCTTCTGCCCTTTTTAGAAAAGGGGAACCTTTTAATTATGCAAATCCCTCAACGCCTGCCTACCTTACCAATCAAAAGGGCTCTTTCTCTGGAATTCCTTCTGAAGGTTTTACCATGGCTGCCGAAAAAGTTTTACCCGCTGTTGTTCACATAAGGTCCATCGGTAAAACAAAAAGTAATGCTGGTGGCATGTTTGACATGGAAGAGATTCCTGAAACGTTCCGTCGATTTTTTGGTAATCCTGAACCAAGACAACAACCTAAACAAGAAGGAACGGGATCAGGTGTTATTATTAGTTCCGATGGGTATATTGTAACTAACAATCACGTGGTAGCCGATGCGGATAAAATCGAAATCACGCTGCATGATAAGAGATTATTAACGGCAAAGGTTATAGGTTTAGATCCAAATACAGATGTTGCATTAATAAAAATTGATGCTGAAAATTTACCAACATTGTCATTTGCTAATTCCGATGAATTAAAAGTAGGTGAGTGGGTCGTTGCAGTTGGTAATCCATTTAACTTGGAATCTACCGTTACTGCCGGCATCATTAGTGCTATTGGTAGAAGTATCAATATTTTAGAAGGAAAAGCTCCCATTGAATCATTTATTCAAACCGATGCAGTGGTAAATCCTGGTAATTCTGGTGGTGCTTTAGTTAACACTCAGGGTGACCTTATAGGTATAAATACAGCAATTGCATCTCCTACAGGCGTATTTGCCGGTTATTCATTTGCTGTGCCAAGTAATATTGTTGCTAAAATAGTGACCGATCTAAGGGAACACGGTACAGTACAAAGGGGCTATTTAGGCGCTATTATCAGAGGTATTGACGGTAGGTATGCGCAAGAAATGAAGTTGCCAGTTAACGAAGGTGTCTATATAGATAGTGTTCTTGCAGATGGCGCCGCCGCAAAAGCTGGTCTAAAACAAGGCGATATTATAAAAGAAATGGACGGTGTAAACATCTCTACTTCGTCAAAGTTATTGGAAATGGTCGGTCGAAAGCGTCCAGGTGATCAAATGGTTGTTACGGTACTTAGAGATGGTGCAGATAAAAAGGTGACCGTAACACTAAGGAATTCATCAGGAAACACCAGCATTGTGTCAAAACAAGAGCCTTCAGCTATCCTGGATAAATTAGGGGCAACATTTTCTGATTTGACAAAAGCTGAAAGGGATAAACTAAAAGTAGAAGGTGTCAAGGTGGAACAATTAAGTGCCGGACTTCTTAGAAGATACACTGATATTGAAGAAGGGTTTATTATAACCCGGATTGATAGACAAGATGTCAAAAGTGTGGCTGAACTCAAAAAAGCTATTGAGAATAAAGATGGCGGTCTTCTTATCGAGGGGCGCTATCCTGATAGCCCAAGAAAGTATTACTATGGTCTTGGACTAGAAGAGTAATGTTTTGTTGATAAATTTATTAACCCGGAACTATTCATAGTCTTAGTTCCGGGTTTCTTTTTTAAATAGAGAACTATAATTACCTTGCGGCAAAATTATTATTATGCAACGCGAATTTAAGTCAGGAGCTCTCATTTTTATTTTTATTACCATTCTACTTGATGTTATCGGCCTGGGTATTATTATTCCCGTTTTTCCCGCTCTAATCATGGAACTTACGGGAGAAGGATTAAGTGCGGCTTCTAAATATGGCGGCCTTTTAATGTTTTCCTACGCCATAATGCAGTTTCTCTTCGCTCCTGTTATGGGTATGTTAAGTGATAAATTTGGTAGAAGACCTGTTTTACTTGCCGCATTGACAGGCTTTGGTCTCGATTATTTATTACAGGGATTCGCTCCCACTTTAGGATGGCTTTTTATTGGCAGAATTTTAGCGGGTATTACTGGCGCAAGTTTTACTACCGCAACAGCTTATATTGCTGATATTAGTCCAGCCGAAAAAAGAGCCCAAAATTTTGGTATGATTGGCGCAGCTTTTGGTTTAGGATTTATTATCGGCCCCGTTTTAGGCGGTGTATTAGGTCAATTTGGTCCCAGAGTGCCTTTCTTTGCCGCTGCTTTTTTAACTCTTCTCAATGTAATTTATGGCTATTTTATACTTCCCGAATCATTGAAGCCAGAAAACAGATCCAATATTCAATGGAAAAAAGCTAATCCTTTAGGCGCGCTTCTAAATATAAAAGACCACCCTTTGGTGCTAAAATTAGCCAGTGTTTTACTGTTAATTTATTTGGCTGGTTATGCCACTCAGGGTACCTGGACTTATTTTACTATCGAAAAATTTAAATGGTCTTCCGCAGAGGTTGGATATTCTCTTGGATTCGTTGGTGTTACCATCGCTTTGGTTCAGGGCGGTTTAACAAGAATAGTTATTCCTAAGTTGGGCCAGGTGAAATCTGTATTCATTGGACTTATCTTTAATGCTGTAGGCCTGTTAGCTTTTTCATTAGCTTCTAAAGGTTGGATGATGTATGCTATTATGATTCCTTTTGCTTTAGGAGGGCTTGCAGGTCCGGCACTTCAAGGTATTATTTCTAATCAGGTCGGTCCAAATGAACAAGGTACATTGCAAGGTTCACTTACAAGTCTCATTAGCCTGACTTCTATTATAGGTCCATTAGTAATGACTAATCTGTTTAGTTACTTTACCTCAGCTAATGCTCCGATATATTTTCCTGGTGCGCCCTTTCTCGCAGGAGCATTTCTTGCCCTGGCTGGTCTGCTACTTAGTGTTAAACCACTATTACGTATGGATAAAATACCCAAACATTAAAAAACCCTTGCTGAAGTCAGCAAGGGCCTCTAACCCAAACAAATAAACACAAAAACTTTATCAATATAATGCTTTTTTCAAATTGTTCTACTAAAAATATTAAAAAAGACAAAATATTTATTGGTTTTATTTGTTTTTTATAATATTTAAATTAATTCTAAAATAAATATTTTTAACATGGCTAAAAGTATTAACAAAATAGATTTTTATAAACACCTCAGAATATATCTTACTTGGTGTGTTTTGTTTTTCGTCATTAATAAAGTGACATCGCCTAATGTGAATTGGTTTATTTATCCTATTTTAGGGTGGGGAATATCCGTTTTTATTCAAGCGATTATGGTATTTTTTCCTGTCGGAGACGAGAAAGTAAAAGCATCATCTCATTTGCCTTCAGGTAAGGAGAAGAAGGAAGATTTCTTAGATTTAAAACCCTTGCAACAGAAGAACTGGAAGGAGGAAGATATTGTATGATCCTACTGTTACATTGGTTTTATATATATTTGACATATTTTTTATTGTTTTTTTTTAAAATAGTTTGTTTTGGCAGATACTTTGGTGATTATTCCTACTTATAACGAGAAGGAAAATATAACGGCAATTATAAATGCCGTATTAGATTTAGGGGATGATTTTAATGTGTTGGTGGTGGATGATGGTTCTCCAGATGGTACAGCTGACTTGGTGGATTCAATGATTTTGTCTTTTCCTGATCGTATTTTTATTCTTAAAAGAAAAGGAAAGGCAGGTTTGGGAACTGCCTATATAGCTGGGTTCCATTGGGCCTTAGATAAACAGTACTCTTTTATTTGCGAGATGGATGCCGATTTTTCTCATCCTCCGTCCGATTTAGTGCGTTTAAGAAATGCTTGCTTTTTACAGGGTGCTGAAGTCGCTGTTGGTTCAAGGTATACAAAAGGGGGAAATGTTAAAAATTGGCCTCTTGATAGAATTTTTATATCTTATGGTGCATCTCTTTATGTCCGTTTGTTAACAGGAATGCCAGTTAAAGATCCTACTGCGGGATTCGTTTGTTATCACCGAAGTGTTTTATCTTCTCTCGATTTAGGTAAAATTAAATTTGTGGGCTATGCTTTTCAAATAGAAATGAAATTTGCTTCCTTTCAATCTGGATTTATTATCAAAGAAGTACCTATTACTTTCATTGATAGAACACTGGGATCATCAAAAATGTCAGGTGGAATCATAAAAGAGGCTGTATTTGGTGTCTTACAAATGCGTTGGAATAGTTTCTTTCATTCCTACAAAAAGAATTAATTTTTTATACCTTCAAATGAAATGCCCAACGTAAAATTTTTAGAAGAATTTGAACTAATTATTGCTCTTCCAGAGAAAGTTAGTTTGTCTAAATTAAATGCTTTAAACGATTTATTATTCGCTGTAATTGATGATATAATAAAAAAAGATACCATTTTTTTTAGCACCCTATTTTCTAAAATCACTTTTTTAAAACAAAAACTTGGGCTTTCTCCGGAAATAGCTTATTCTCTAAATCATTTTAGAATCAGTTTTCAACATATCCATAAAAGTGAAAATGTATCTGACAAAGAATTAGGTAGATTAATTGAGCTGGGACGAAATCTATTAGTTCTTCTATTTAATTCTTTCTATAAAATTGATTTACCATCTAGTATTTCTTCCTTAGATAAGTTTGATTGGATAAAACCTCAGAATAAAAGTCCTACTTCTAAGGCTCTACCTTTTTTAAAAGGGCTAATTTATAAAATCGATGTAGAAAAACATTTGATTTATTTTAAAGCAGATTGGGAGGGTGATGACGAAATTTTAGTGCGTTTTAATGTCCTTGATTTAAATGAGGTCTATACAAATACAATTATTCACCTCCATGAAATGGTTAAACTGCCTGTTTCATGTATGCTGGTGCACGTTAAAATAGATGATAATGGCTTTTTTCTTCCTGTACATTTTGTTCTGGAACCAGATTATCTTTTTGATGTAACAGCCATCGCTATCTGTTTTGAATCAAAGGGTGAAAATCCAGACGCTTATTTGTTAAAGAAATTTTCTCCTAAGTCAACATCTACTCACCTGCTTATAGGTGAAATTGCTAATTTCTTTTTAGATGAGCTAATTTCTAATCCTTCCCTCACGTTTGACTTTTTATTCCCCTTGGTTTTTAAAAAAAATCCACTGAGCTATGCTCTCATAACTGATGAAGAATTGCTGAAAATAAGAGATTCGTCAAAAAATATCTTTGTCAATTTACTTAAAACAATAACCAAAGATTTTCCAACGCAACACATTTTACCTAAACATTGCTATCTGGAGCCTTCGTTTTTATCAGAAATATATGGAATCCAGGGTCGCTTGGATTTACTTTTTGAAGGGGCTGATAGAACAGTGATTGTAGAGTTGAAAAGTGGAAAAACATTTCAGACTAATGACTATGGTATCAACATACCACATTTTTATCAATTCCTGTTATACGATTTAATTATCCGGTCGCCGATTGCCAAAAGAAGAGTTGCTGGTTTTGTATTGTACGCGGGGGATTCGCTTAGCCTAAGATTCGCACCTTCCAATTTGCTTCAACAGCAAAAGGCTATGGTCATGAGAAATAATTTATTATTTATTGAGCTTAGTTTAATAAATCTGGGGTTTCATGAAGATTTAATGTCAGCAGGTGAAGCTGTTTTTCATCGTTTATTTGATCAAGTTGCAGAGGCGAAAGGATTTTATAAAACAGACTTAAATCTATTTATAGCAACACTTAATGAAGCATCACCCATTGAAAAAAAATATTTTTATTCGTTTATAAGTTTTATTGCAAGGGAACAAAAATTAGCTAAATCCGGCGCTGGTAATTACCAGAATGGTTCAAAAGGACAAGCCTCCTTATGGTTGGAATCGGTGAAGGATAAGAAAGAAAACTTTGATATCTTAAATCACCTGGCACTTCATGCTTATCAGGATAATCAAATCACCTTTATAAAGACCGATAAGACAGCTAATAGAGCAAATTTTAGGGTAGGGGACACCCTGATACTATATCCTAGTCTGGATAAAGAACAATTCACCTCTGATTTTCAGCTATTTAAGGTTTATTTATTAGCCATTGAAAAAAATGAAATTATCGTTTCACTGGTGTTCCCCCAACATGATGATTCTTTTTTTAGGCAATTTAGTTACTGGAATCTTGAACCTGATTTTTTTGATTCCTTTAATAATTTTAATCAATCGTTGTTTCGATTCCTTACGTCTGATAAATTAAAGAGGAATTTATACTTAGGATTAATTCCATCAAGTGTTTCTGAAGGGGAAGTAAAAGATATTTCGGAGAATAATTTTTGTAAAATGACCGATGAACAAAGGTCATTACTGCATGCTATCATTCATTCTAAAGACTATTTTCTACTTTGGGGGCCACCTGGTACGGGAAAAACAAGTATAATGATTAGAAATTTAGTGGCTCATTACTATTATGCCACCGATGAAAATATTATGTTGCTTGCATTTACTAATAGAGCCGTAGATGAAATTTGTGAGGCTGTAGAATCCATAGGAGGAAATATAAAAGAAAGTTATTTGCGCATTGGACAAACTCAATCCTCAGCAACTAAGTTTCGATCCAATATTCTTAAAAATAAATGTGAAAAAATAAATTCGAGGAAGGAATTATTGAAGTTAATCGGTGATGCCAGAATTTTTATTTCAACCTTGACTTCACTACAGAAAAATATGGATATTCTTAAGCTTAAGAAGTTCCATAGGATCATGGTGGATGAGGCATCACAATTACCGGACCCCGCAATGGCTGGTATTTTAGTTCATTTTCCTCATTTCCTGTTAATAGGTGATCATAAACAGTTGCCCGCTGTTGTTTTACAATCACAGGATCAAAGTGAGGTGAAAGATCAAGATTTATTGACTATTGGCTTTCATAACTTACGGGATTCCGTTTTTGAAAGAATGATAAAAAGGATTGAAAAAATGAACTGGTATTGGGCTCTTGGTAAACTTAGTTTTCAAGGTAGGATGCATAAGGAAATTATGACTTTCCCAGGCTTCCATTTTTATAGTGATATGCTAAAGGTACTTCCTGAATATGCGGACAAACAAAAAAAATTAATACAGCCTTTACCAGATCTTTCATATATTTTAACTTCGGAAATGGCCAGGTATATTCAATCCTCAAGGGTTTGTTTTTTTTCTACAAAAGTAGATTTGTCGGATCCAAGTGGAAAGAGTAATCAATTTGAAGCCATTCAAATTGGACAGATTGTTTTATTTTTTCAACAATATTTCAAAGAACAACAAAGACTATTGACAGCTTTCGATATAGGGATTATTACCCCATACAGAGCTCAGATTGCATGCATCAGAGAATATTTAATCAGTATTGGGTTAGATATCTCTTTGTTTACTATCGATACCGTTGAAAGGTATCAGGGAAGTGCACGTTCAATAATTATATATTCGCCTTGTCTAAATTATCCAAGACAATTGAATACATTAGTGTCTAAGAATATGGATGGAGTGGATAGGAAATTAAATGTCGCCATCACCAGAGCGAGGGAGCATTTTATTATGGTTGGAAATGCTGAATTACTAAAAAAATCACCTGATTATGCTAATTTGATATCCTTTGCAGTTACTAAAGCATAAAAAAGGGTTAGGTAAAATCGTACCTAACCCCTTTTATAAAGGATAATTAATTATTTATCCCACCAAACTTTACCGTCGTTAGTGTCACCACCAGAAATTTTTCCAACAGCGGCTTGATAATTTACACTATTTAAGGTAGCTTCTGTTGCAGGGTATATATATCTTCTAACAATTTGCTTAGATGAATTTATTGCAAAAGGAGTAGGTTTTAACGCTGGAACTCCAGTTCTTCTCCACTCAGACCAACCTTGTAATCCATCAGGATAAAAGGTAAACCATCGTTGTAAACGTATTTTCTCTAAGTTACCTGCATTATTTCCAGCACTGAAAGCAACTAAAGGATTTGCATTATAAGCGTCATAAGATGCCTGAGAAAATACCTTCCAGTACTCCATAGATAACTTTATACCGTCTTTGTAAAGTTGTTCCGCATTTTCAGTGGTCCAACCCATTGAAGCAGCTTCAGCACGGGCAAGGGTAACATCAGCAGAGGTTAAAATAGCATGTGGTGTTGCGGCTGCTCTAAATGAAGGAGCTAATACAAATGACCATGTTGGATTTGCATTGGTAAACTGAATGGCTTGTTCTCTTGGAAGTCCGTAAGGAATACCAGTAATTTTACCTGTCTTGTCAGCTGTTGCAAATGAATTAACCCTTGGGTCAGTCCTTTCATTTAACATTTTTACCATGATTTCGCTAATGGCCTGATCCTGACGAGTTAAGTAAGCTGCATACCATGGATTGTTAAAGTTTCCTCCAGGATAATTTAACATAGCATTATCAGCATTTGCAGAAATAACTCCACCATCAGCAGCTAAAGCAGCTTTTGCCTGGGTTGCACCCGTTGCCGCATCCGCTTTGGAAATACGTAAAGCCAAAACTAACCTTAGAGAATTGGCAAATTTCTTCCAACGTGTAATATTACCGCTGAATAAAATATCACCTCTTGCAGCCAGGCCACCGTCAAATTGTTTTACAGCTTCGTCTAACTCCTTGAATATACCATTATAAACGGTCTGTTGTGCATCATAAACAGGTTTTACTTCACCAGTAAGTGCCTGAGTGTAAGGAATATCACCAAAATAATCTGTTAATCTTGCAAAGTAATAAGCTTTCAAAATGCGGGAAATCGCTATTTGATTGGCGTTAGAACCCTGAACCAATGCGGCGGATTTTAAATCAGCATCCGTATTGTTTATGATTACATTTTGAAGATCATAAAGGACACCTGAATAGGTGCCAAATCCACCTTCAACCCTTGAATATAACGATCCATCAGTATATTGTGATTGCGCAAAATATTGGCAATATAAGCCTTCATTAATAAAACCAGCACCCATTCCTGTAATAGCATTGGTTATTAAAGCGGCAGTTACCGGCTTGTTCGTTCTGTTTGGGTCAACATTTGTATCTCCAAAGTCCGTAAAACTATCACAAGCGGGAAAAAATCCAATGGATGCTAACAGCATCAAAAGGAAAAATGTAGAATTATTATTTCGTTTCATATTTCTGTTTATTAGAATTGTAATTTAAGGTTAAATCCAATACTTCTTGTGCCAGGGAATTGTCCGTTTTCACCAAAAGTACCAGCAAGTTCGCTTGGGTCAAAATCGCGATTTTGTGCATAAATCAACCAAGGGTTTCTTGCTACTAATGAAATAGTTGCTCCTTGAATGAATTTAGCAAAAGAAGTATTTGCCACAGGAATACTGTAACCAAAACTTACCTCTCTTAATTTCACAAAAGATAAATCAAATAAATGATCTTCAGCGATACCTCTATTTACAAACTGGTGGAAATAATTGAAGCCATCAGCATACATAGAAACTGGTTCTCCAGCCGCATTTACACCTTCTACTTTAACACCACCACCTGCACTTACATCGTCACGAACGTTGTTTCCTTTGTCATTAAGTGCTCCAGTTGCAGCAAATAAACCTGAAAATTTACCCCATGCATCAGATAATGAATAGTATTTACCACCAAAAGAATAGTCAATGTTAAAGCTGAAAGAGAAATTTTTGTAAGTTAACTGACTTACAAATCCACCCGTTACATCAGGTAAAACACTACCTAAATACTGATTTGGTACCGCTGTGTATAACCCGTCTTTATCTAAGATAGCTCTTCCCTGAGCATCGCGCTTAATAGCTCCACCTCTTAATTGTCCCCATTTCTCGCCAACTACATTTACCTGACGTACGCCAAATCCTGTAAAAGCACTATTTACTCCTACTAATTGTTCAGTAATACCTGCTGTAAGTTCTTTAACCTCATTATCAATATTGGCAAAGTTTAAAGTTACATCCCAGTTTAAATCTCTTGTTTTGATAGGATTTAAATCTAAGGCTATCTCAACTCCCCAACGGTCAATTCTACCCGCATTAATCAACTTACTTCCAAATCCACTCGCTGAGGTTATAGGAATACTTAAAATTTCGTTGATTTTCTTTTCTTTGAAATAAGTAGCACTTAATCCAACTCTGTTATTAAAGAATTTCAAATCAGTACCAAACTCTAAGGCAGATGATAGGGATGGTTTAATACCCGCATCAATTAAACCATCTGGTGTTGCCATAAGGAAGTTACCAGCTGTCCATTGATTAGCATTTAATCCGTAAAATAAATCTAATTGATAGGCTCCCAAATCAGATCCTACCTGAGCAACAGATGCTCTTACTTTACCAAAGCTTAAGAAAGGAAGGATATCAGATGTTAATTCGCTGAAAACAAAACTTGTTCCTAAACTTGGATAAAAATAGCTGTTCGCGTCAGCAGGTAATGCTGAACTCCAATCGTTTCTTGCAGACCAGTCAAGGTATAATAAACTCTTATAACCAAAAGAACCTCTGGCATATACAGAATTTACCTTTTTTAAAGATCTACCTTCTGAAGGTACTTGAGCTACTTTTGAATTACCTACGGTAAACAAATCAGGTACGTTTAATCCCTGAGAAGTCGAACCAGAAATTGATTTCGATTTATCAGTTCTCATGTTTACCCCAGCATTGGCTTCAACACTTATATCTCCAAATTTGTCAGCATAAGTAGCAATAGCTTCATAATTATCTTCTCTGAAATAAGTTAACTGAGTAGAATAAGCATTAAAGTAACCAGTTTGTAAACCAGATAATTGTAATATGTTATTCAGTTTATCTTCGAAATCTGTCTGATACTCATTTCTGCGGATGAATCCAGTTATTTTGAATTTATCACTCAATTTTGCCGTTAAGTTAACATCACCAAAAAATCTTCTGGTGTTCGTTACAATATTTCTGTTATTGAAATAATCATAAGGATTATACCAGTAATTGGCAGCATAGAAACTTCTTGGACTGGTGTTATATTTTGGTACGTTATAATGGTTCCAGCTAGCAAGGTAACCTTCTGGTGAAGTCATTCCCTGAAGTTCTTTCATGATACCAAAATCTAAATCACGGTGAAACCATGAATTGAATGATCCTGAAGAGTTATTTCCATATCCATCTGAAAATTCACCTCTAATTTTATTGGTAACATAGTTGATATTTGCTCCAATCGTTATGTATTTTCCTAGATCTACATTGGTATTTGTAGCCACAGTATATTTATCTGAACCTGAGTTAGGTAGCATACCTTTTGCACCTTGATTTGTCAAGGAAACACGGAGGTTATAGTTATCTCCTCCCGTTTTGAAGTTCACGTTATTTAACGTAGTAATACCTGTATTATAGAAATCGCGGATGTTGTTTGGCTGACCTTCCAACTTCGCAGTTTGCATATAATATGGATTCTTATCACTTTTGTACCATGAATACCAAGGAATATACTCCTGACCTGTCATTTTTGGACCCCAGCTGGCATCATCCTCATAATCGTGATAAAATTTACCATCTAGTGCTTTCCAATCAGCTGGCATACCAGCGTTCCATGTAAATTTGATTAATTCTGACTCACCACCTCCTGCATGGGTGTTTTGATATTCAGGTAGTATATATACTTTATCAAAGAAAGTACTTTGGTTAACTTCTACACCAATACCTTTACCTTTATTACCTTTTTTAGTTGTTACCACGATAACACCAGCATCTCCACGCTGTCCGTAAATAGCTGTTGCGTTAGGTCCCTTTAAAACGGTAACACTCTCCACATCATCCATGTTGAAGTCAAAAGAGTTCGTAACAGGAGTTCCGTCAACAACATACAATGGTCCTTTGTCAGACAATGATCCTGCACCACGAATACGGATTGAAGCACCTGAATTTAACTTCATGGAAGATTGGCTACGAACCTGTACCCCTGCAATTTTACCTGCCAAGGCATTATTAATGTTCGTTTGGCGAATAATCGTCAATTGCTCATTATTAATTTGCTGTGCCGCGTAAGTCAAGGATTTTTCAGAACGCTTGATTCCTAATGCAGTAACTACTGCTTCCTCAAGTAAAATTCCTTCTTCTAAGGTAGCGTCTACCGTGTTTGAAGTACCAATGGTTACTTCTACCGTATTGAAACCAGTATAGCTGAAAATTAATACGTTAGATCCCGTAGGAACACTGATAGAATAGGTTCCATCTATGTTGGAAACTGTGCCTCCAGTAGAACCTTTAACGAGAACACTCGCGCCGATAAGAGCCTCACCCTTAGCGTCTGTTACTTTTCCGCTTATGGAACGCTGAGCCTGTGCCAGGCTAAACACCCCAAGAAAAAGCAATAATGTAAGTAAATGTTTTTTCATAAGAGAATAATGTGTTGATAAATAAAATATTTTAAATATGAAATGCAAAATACTTTATAAATCTTAATTTTTATTCTAAATGAATTAAAAAATATCAAAACTTAAAAAATAATAGTATTACTATTATTTAAATATTAAGGTATGTTTAGCCATTTATGTACCTGAACACTCATTTTCCATTGCGGATTTTTTAAACAATATGCTAATGTTTGCTGCTCTGTGGTTTTACCATTTTCTCCATCCATTGGTTGGAGATAAAAATGGTCGAACGAAAGTTTTTCAAATTGTTCAGGGGCTGCATCCATCTGTGGGTAAACAAGTTTGAGTTCATTGCCCTTTGTTACCACTAGCTTCGCCGTCGATTTAGGGCTTACGCAAACCCAATCTATGCCATCTACAATGGGTTTTGTGCCATTCGTTTCAACCGCTATCTCAAATCCATACTTTTTTACAGCTTGCGTAAACGCGACATCCATTTGTAAAAGAGGTTCACCACCGGTACATACAACATAAGGGGTTCCTTTTGATAGATCGGGCCAGCAGGAAGCAATTTTCATGGCTAAATGTTCTGCGTCAGGATAAGTTCCTCCATTTAAACCGTCAGTGCCTCTGAAATCAGTATCACAAAAAGTACAAATCGCTTGTGCCCTGTCTTCTTCGCGCCCACTCCATAAATTACATCCTGTAAATCGGCAAAATACAGCTGGTCTGCCTGCCATAGCACCTTCGCCTTGTAGAGTATAAAATATTTCTTTGATTTGGTATCCCACTTTACTTTATTTTTGCACAATAAAAGAATAATTTTTAATTCTTTGGATATAACTTTATTATTGTGCTAATTTTATACTAAAAGCATGCAGTTTTTATTTTCTGTTTTTTTGTGGGGTTTATTGGGTCTATCCATTCCTTTAATTATTCATCTTTTTCATTTCAGACGATTCAAGAAAGTTTACTTCAGTAACGTTCGTTTGCTTCAATCTATTAAGGAGGAAAAGCAAAATCGGTCCAAAGTAAAAAAGCGCTTAATTCTGGCCATGAGATTATTGGCTTTTGCAGCCCTCGTTTTTGCGTTTTCCCAACCTTTTATTCCCTCTGGCAAAATATCAAATAAAGGAATTAAACACATAAGTATCTTTGTTGATAATAGCTTTAGTATGCAAGGTATTACCAGAGACGCACCTATGCTGGAAATTGCTAAAGAGAGAGCAAGGGATATCATTCTCGGTTTTGGTCGGGAAGATAAATTCTACCTGATTAACAATGCTTCAAGTTCGTGGAATAACCGATTTTTGGCCAGGGAAGATGCCCTGGATTTGATTGAAGAAATTCAGATTTCGCCAGCAGTTCATCCACTTCAATTAATTCTTGATAAACAAAAACAAGCGCTGTTAAATGACAAAGCGCAAAATGCATTTATTTACCAGATATCTGACTTTCAACAGAGTATTTCCGACTTTAATGTAACAGTAGATAGTTCTATCTCCCTTGCGCTTGTACCTGTCAAGGCCGCAGAACAAAATAATATTTCTATTGATTCAGTTTGGTTTGATTCTCCCGTAAGATTGTGGAAAGAGAAAATTCCCTTAATTGTTCAGACTAGAAACAGAGGAACGGCTTTAGCCGAAAACATCAGACTTTCCTTGCAGTTTGACGGCCAAAACAGGCCTCTTGGTTCTTTTAGTTTGGTCGCAGGCGAATCCAGAATAGATACCGTTTTCCTTTCTCTAGACAAAGTCGGGTGGCAAAAAGCTTCCCTAAGCATAACAGATTATCCCATTCAGTTTGACGATAAATATTTTATTTCCTTCGAGGTTATTCCTTCCGTCGAGGTCTTACTCATTTCCAAAGATAAACCAAATACGGCTTTTGTAGCAGCCTTCTCGGGAATGACTCCTTTTAAGGTAGATTATCAACCGGCGAATAAAATTTCTTATGAAAAATGGGATAAATATGATTTGATTATATTAGACGAAATTCCTGAGGTAAGTTCCGGATTAGCTTCTACCTTGCTATCTTACCTTGAAACTGGAAAAAATGTGTTGTTTTTTCCACAAGCAAACGCTCAATTAACTGATTATAATGCCTTTTTTAGCAAACTTCAAATACCTCGGGTACTTAATTTTAGTCAGGTGGAGCGACAGGTGGGGGAGATAGATCTTGAATCTTTTGCTTTTAGGGATGTATATGAACCATCTAAAGTTATGATGAAATTGCCTGTCACTAAGGGGAATTTTAGTTTTGAAACTTCATCCGTTTATGGGGAACAAAAATTACTCACCTATCGGGACGGTAGCAGCTATATGAGTGCCTTTAATGTTGGCGGGGGTACTTTCTACAGATCATCGGCGCCTCTTTCGAAAGAATTTAATTCTTTGGTTAATCAAAGTGATATCTTTATTCCACTTCTCTATAAATTGGGCATTGCCGGTGGAGGAAATCAGCCTATTTCATTTATTGCCGGAAAAGATGAACTAATAAGTATTCCGTTAAATAATATTTCAACGGATAATGTATATAAAATCAAGGGTTTAAAAGGAGAATTTATTCCCGGGCAAAGGTTTTTAGGACAGTCTTTAAGTTTATCATTAAATGGTCAACTGAAGGAAGCCGGGCAATACCAGGTTGTTGATGAAAGCGATAATGTCATTCATGAATTTGCCTTTAACTTTAATAGATTGGAATCTGATCTTTCCTACTTTTCATTTAATCAGCTTAAAGAAAAACAGGGTGATTTTTTTAAAGTTTTTACTCCCGGAGAAGCCTCCATTTTATCTGCCAATGTTTCGGAGCAAAATCAAGGCGTAATTTTATGGCGTTATTTTTTAATCGCTGCGTTAATCTTTTTACTTTTGGAAACTTTTATTCTTAGATGGTGGAAATAATGTATTTCATGAATGCCGAATAGTTTTAAAAAATCAAGTTGGTTCATACTGTTTTGTCTCCTTACCATATCTTTAATAAGTTATCGGTGGAGTGAATGGATCAATCTTCCATCTTATTATGTAGTTGAGCCTTATGGAGATGGTATTAAAAGCTATCTGGTGCCACTTTATCATATTAAATTTGATAAAACCTACAATCACTACGATGGGATGAATTATCCCTATGGTGAAAACATTGTGGCGGCTGACGGTTTGGCAACTGTCTCATTTCCTCTAAAATGGCTATATAATAATGGGATAGATCTAACAGATTATTTGCCAAAAATCATTCATTTCCTTCTTCTTTTTAGTTTTTTGGTAGGCGTCATATACATTTATAAGATAGGTTTCTTACTCGGCTTACCTTTTTATTTAGCTGCTGCGACATCCTTAACTATTGCTTTTTTATCGCCTCAATTATTGAGAATGGAAGCCCATTTGGGTTTGGCTCATCTGGCAGTTATTCCTGGCTTGTTGTACTATTGGCTTATGTATAGTAAAAAGCCCTATTTTAAAACCCTCGTTCCACTCATAATACTTACTTTTCTTGCAGCAGGTATTCACTTTTATTATGTTGCTTTCATATTCTCTTTTTCATTACTTTTTTCTTTTTTCTGGTATTTTTTTTCAGAGAAAAAACCGCCGGTTCCCGTTTTTATAATGCACGTAATTGGTGCAGTCCTTATTCCATTTTCTATTTTATTTATGTGGGTAAATGGCGGAAATCAACCTTTAGACCGAAGTCCCCAACCCTGGGGCTTTTTTCAGTTTAATGCTACACCTGGTGGATTATTATTTTCCCAGGACAATCCATTTTGGCGTTGGGTGAGTAATCATCTCTTTTCCATTAAATGGGAAACGTTTTCTGATATCGAAAGATACCATTATCTCGGTCTTACTTTTCCATTCTTTTTGCTGCTTCTGATAGGTATTCATTTTTTTCCGAATCATAGAAATTATTTTTACAAACTTTTTTCTGTAAAAGATTCCGGAATATTTGCAGTGATGTTATCAGCTATCATATTGTTACTTATTTCATTTGGTTTACCGTTTATTATTAGTGGTTTAGAAGGTTTCTTGTCTTATACCGGACCTTTTAGACAATTTAGATCTGTGGGTAGATTTGCCTGGGTATTTTATTACGTCATTCATATAATAATGGCCGTTTCTTTATTTAGATTTTTTAAAGGAAAGGGAATTGCCTTTTTTGTTTGGAGTATTTATTTCGCTCTCATGTCCTTAGATCTTATTCATTATCATAGAAGATTGAATGTAGGTATGGAGGCTATTCCCGAACTGGAAATGGGAAGAAAACTAAGTTTTTTAACAGGTATTCAGCCGGAGAAATTCCAATCTATATTAACTATTCCATATTTTAATCTTGGTTCTGATCAATTTTGGAGAGAACCGGAAGGTTTTATCTTGCAAAAGGCTTTGTTGATGTCGGCAAAAACAGGATTGCCTACCAATAGTGCTATGCTAACCAGAACTTCACGAAAACAAACGATTAATCAGTTACAATGGGTAAGTGAACCATATAAATATCCTTTGCTTTTAAAAGGCCTGAATGACAAACGTCCTTTCCTTTTAATGGTAGATAAAAGCAATCTGGACAATGAGAGGGGAAAACCATACGCTCATCTTCTAAAATATGCCTCTATTTTACATGATGAGGATAGAATGTCTCTTTACTTATTGCCGTATTATTCTTTTGAAAAATCAGTGTTGGATAAAGTCAAAGAGGCAAATATTTTGATGTCATCTACATTGAAATCAAATACAAAGACTTATTCGTCAGATGATCAAGACGAATTTTTATTTGAGGATTGGAATAAGAATAATGTTAACCAACAAAAATATGCAGGTAATAGTGGCTGCAGATATTTGCTGAACTCAGGCGATGTTTTGTTTAAGGGTAAAGTTGCCGAAAGTGCAAAAGAGGGGCCTTGGATATTTTCTATTTGGATGTACATAGATGAGGATAAACGCACTACTTCGCAATTTACAATCACAGAGGTAACAAAAAACATGGAGAAATTCGAAGAGGTCTTTCCTTCTCACCCCAATATCCATGTTTTTGACGATAATGGCTGGGCCTTGATTGAAATACCCTGGGTCCTTCATCGCAGCGGCAGTCAAATAAAGATTATTGCGAATAATCCGGATCTTAAAAAAACAAATGTTTTTATCGATGAAATGTTAGTCAGACCTTTATCTTCTGTTTTAACCAAAACAGATAATGATTTTATATGGGTAAATAATAGGAGATACCCTAAATTAGTTCAATAATTCTCTCGACAATGACTTGGTTATTTAAAAACGTCACTCTGGTTGACCGAAGTTTTTCCTCAACATCGGGTAAATTAGATGTATTAATCAGTGAAGGTATAATACGTAAAATAGGTGTTGATTTGGTAGCACCTGACGCAAAGGTTATTGCGATAGATGACCTTCACGTTTCTATTGGTTGGATGGATATTGGTGCAAGTCATGGTGATCCGGGAGAAGAACACCGGGAATCTTTATCTTCATTGAGAGCTACCGCAGCTGCAGGTGGCTTCACCGCGTTAGCTCCCTGGCCCGATACACATCCACGGGTGGACAATAAAACGGCGATACATTATTTAACCCAATTAAACCAACAGGAAGCCGTTGAAATTTTCCCTATTGCCTCATTAAGCGAAAAAGGAGAAGGAAAAGAAATGGCCGAACTTATGGATTTGCATAAAGCGGGAGCCATTGGCTTTTCAGATGGCCTGAAACCTGTTAAAAATGCTGGATTGTTTTATCGGGCATTGAAATATATGAACGGCTTCGCTGGTATTTGTATCCATTTTCCTATGGATTTTAATCTGGCCGTAGAAGGACAAATACATGAAGGTAGAATAAGTGCCTTGTTGGGACTTCCAGGTATTCCTGACGTTGCAGAAGATTTAATGATTCAGCGAGATCTTTCTTTACTCGATTATGCCGATGGAAATCTATTGCTTTGGGGGTTGAGCTCAAAAGTAGGGGTCGATAGATTGCAAAAATCAGAAAAGTTAAATCAATCGCTTTTTGCAGCCGTACCTATATTCAATTTGGTTTTTTCAGAAGATGATTTGGAATCTTTTGACGTTAACTTTAAATTGATGCCCCCCTTGAGAACGGAAAATGATAAAATGGCTTTGAAGTCGGCGGTTTTAGATGGTACCATTCAGTTGATTAGTTCGAATCATTTGCCATGGGAATCAGAACATAAAAAATTAGAATTTCCTTATGCTTCTTTCGGTTCAATTTCTTTGCAACACGTTTTTCAAATGCTAAGAACTCATTTTTCCGAACTTCCCTTAATTAACATGGTAGATATTTTAGCTTATAATCCCCGGCGAATATTTAAGGTAGAATTACCTGTTATTCAAGAAGGTGCTATGGCAAATCTTACTTTCTTTTTGCCTAATACTAAGACTGTTATTCTTAAAGATGATAATACATCGCTTTCTGAAAACTCACCCCTTTGGAACGAAAAGGTGAATGGTAAGATCGTTGGCGTGTTTAATAACGGAAAACTAGTTTTAAACGATGAGGTTCTTTATAGCGATTTTTAATATATTTGACCTAAATTTTAATAAAAATGGAAAGTACTAAAGAAAATTCATTATCATTTCCTGTTAAATGGTCTCACGCTGGTAGATTTGGTTTATTGGCAGGTTTGTTAACTGTTGGCGTAACATTAATGGGCTATCTGTTTGCTGGAGATTCCGTTTCTTTTCAGCAACAAGGGTTTTTTACCTTGGGATCATTCATTTTGGTTCTGATTCTCGCTGTCCAGGCAGTAAAATCTTACAGAAATGAAGAGTTAAATGGTTTTATTCATTTTAAAGATTCTTTTCAGGTGGCAGCCATGGTTGGCGCTGTTTGCGGCTTTTTAGCCTCTTTATTCAATCTCGTTTACCTGACTTATGTTGACGCCAGTTTCATAGACGTCATGATGAGACAAATGGAGGAAATGTATCTTAAAATGGGTATGAATGAGGGACAAGTCGAACAAGCTTTAGTGAAACTTAAAGAGGGATTTTCATTGGCAAATCTTGCAAAAGGCTTAATTACAGGACCAATTATCTATGCACTTTTCGTTGGCTTGATAGGTGGCTTGATTGGAAGAAAGAAAAATAATATACCTGATATTGGATAAATATGAGTCTGACTTCTAAATTTTTTAAACCAGCCTATCTTGGATTCGCTGCTGGTATTTTTACTTGTATTTATTTTTTTCTTTTCTATTGGATTGATAAAAAGCAATTTTTTAATCCTAATGTTTATTGGGGAAGTTTTTCTATTTTATTTCTGGCTTTTGCCCCTTTTATTCATTTTGAAAGGAGTAATTCTAGCTCATTCCCTTTTATTTCTGGTCTAAGAGGTCTTTTCTTTATTTTCTTCCTCAATTCCGCTTTTTATAATTTCTTTTATTATTTGATGATTAACTACATTGATAGTCAGTTAATTGATATACAATTTAACGTAATCCAAGATGGGTTAAATTCAAATGCTATTCTTTCCAATGAAGAACAGCAGTCCGCATGGAAAATATCGAAAGAAGAACTTTATAGCCATGTGAAAGCTAAAACTATTTTATTCAGTTACGTGCAAGGATTACCCGCTGGTTTTTTGTTATCTATGCTTTTTGCCTATATTTTTAAAAAGGATTAATATGACTTATTTGTTAGATATTTCTGTAGTGGTACCTCTTTATAACGAGGATGAATCATTGGTTGAATTGGTACATTGGATCGATAAGGTGATGCTGGAAAATGCTTATTCTTATGAAGTCATTTTAGTGGATGACGGAAGTACAGACAATTCATGGGCGGTTGTAGAGAATCTTAACGAGCAATTTCCATCGGTAAAGGGCATAAGATTTAGACGGAATTATGGCAAATCCGCTGCATTACATTCTGCATTCCAAAAAGTGGTGGGTAAGGTTGTTATTACTATGGATGCAGATTTGCAAGATAGTCCTGATGAAATACCAGGTTTGTATAAAATGATAGTTGACGATAAATTTGATCTTGTTTCTGGGTGGAAGAAAAAAAGACACGATCCTTTAGGAAAAACTATTCCATCTAAATTTTTTAATAGTGTTACCAGACGAATTTCAAAAATTGAGCTAAACGATTTTAATTGTGGTTTAAAAGCTTATCGTTTGGAAGTAGTTAAGGCAATTGAAGTGTATGGAGAAATGCACAGATACATTCCTCTTTTAGCTAAATGGGCAGGCTTTTATAAAATTGGTGAAAAGGTAGTAGAACATAGAGCAAGAAAATTTGGTGTGTCGAAGTTTGGTTTTGAGCGATTTTTAAATGGCTTTTTAGACCTGATGTCCATAACCTTTATGGGCAAATTTTCAAAAAGCCCTATGCATTTTTTTGGCTCTCTGGGTACTCTGCTTTTTGGTGTTGGGTTCGTTTCCGCAGCCTATTTAGGTGTAAGGAAAATGATATTTATGTATCAAGGTTATTTATTGATGAAATTAACAGATAACCCATTCTTCTATCTTAGTCTCACTTGCATGATTTTAGGAACACAGCTTTTTTTGGCCGGTTTTATTTCAGAATTAGTTTCAAGAAGTTCTGGAAGGTCTAATGAATACGGAATATTGAAAATGGTCGGTTTAACAGATGATAATACTGAGGTTATATAAATATTACCTCAGTAGCCCCATGTCCATATCTCGGGTGAAATTCGTTTTTAAATGTTATCACATTGGGATTCCTTATTAAAGTGGCCGTAATTAGGTTTCTTAAATGACCCTTTCCTATGCCGTGTATGATAAATACTCTCTCTACACCCTGACGAACAGCCTCCTCCATATATGCTTCAAATTTTTTCATCTGAAGTTGTAATATCTGAGAATTTGAAATTTTGTTATCCTCGGTAGAAAATACTTCAATGTGTAAGTCCAGTTCTATGCTAAATTCAGATTTTGATTTTACAGCATGCTGAGGTGCATAGGTTTTATCTTTTTTCGATGTGAGTGGTTTAGCGTTTTCTAAAGTATAATCTTTTAAAGAATCTTTCTCCGATTTTTGAGAAACGTCAAATCCTGATGATTTCTCCAGTAACACAAATAAATGAGCGGGTTGATTTATAAGAGGTGCCGTTTGTTTATTATTAAAAAAGGTCTTCGCTTTTAATTTCATCTTTTTTTCAATATTCGGACCGGGACCTTCAGTTGAAATTCTATTAAAGATGGCACTTAATTCTGGTGATTCGTTCAAATAATCATTTTCAAATTCTGGCAATTTGAAAAAAGTCATGCTATCAAGTTTACCTTCGTGAATCCAGGCTTTAAAAAGTCTTAAATGCAGGCTAAGCGTAAAACTATAATCATAAGGAGTATCGTTGATGAGGTAAGGCTGAAATTTGTCCGTCGGATCGTTCTTTTTATCCAGAATGGGGACAAAAGCAATTTGAATGCCCTGACTATGTAAAATGGTATAAGAAAGAGGCTTGGGTTCATTTTGTTGAAAGATTTCTTTCTTAGCTACAGGCTTGTTTATTATAACTTTTTTAGGGGTAGCTACTTCAAAGGGTTGTATATCTTCTGTGAATGCAGGAATTTCTAACTGATCTGCATCAAGTCTTATCAAGACTAAATCGGTGTCTAAAATATTGACAATAACACCAGTATCATTTGAATGTATAAATGATACTTTTACGCCTTTTTTACACCAATCCATATTTTTTTTCCAAAAGTAACTTAAAAATGGGTAAAGACAAGCGCATTCACCCTTAAATCTTACTGGAGAAGTTCACAATTATATTTAGCGGCACGAAGTTCTCTTTCTGCATGCCCGTCTTTTTGCATAGAAGCAACCTCGATGCCCATAGAATAAATTTCAATGGCTTTATCAGAGTCATTTATTTCTTCATGTATTTTTCCCCAATGGAAATATAAGCCAACATAATTTGGATCCAATTGATATAATTTTTCATAATATTGAACAGCCTCATTTTGGTCGCCAATATTTTCATATTCCTTGGCAATGGCAAAAATTACAAACGAATCAGTGGGCGTTTCTTTTAAAATGCCAAGAAGAAGATCTAGTCGTTGTGAAGTTGTCGTCATAAAAATTTCTATTTAGCGAAAATTCGCTATTTTTTCAAGCAAAACAAAAACAATTTAGGTATATTTGCAAATCAAATTCATTAGAAAAAGTAGAAAATTTCCCTATGAAATTATTAGTCTGCATCAGTAAAACACCAGATACTACAGCAAAGATTGCTTTTAATGGTGATAATACAAAATTGGAAACGGCGGGTATTACCTTTATTATGAATCCTTATGATGAATGGTATGCCTTAGTCAAAGCTATTGAAATACAGGAAAAGTGGGGTGGAAGCGTTTCTGTTTTGCATGTTGGTCCATCGGAAAATGATTCTATTATTCGAAAAGCATTAGCTATAGGCGCTACCGATGCCTACAGGATCGATACGGAAGCGGTTTCTGCGGATCAGGTGGCTTTTCAAATGGCTTCATTTATTCAACAACATGCCTTCGATATTATTTTCACAGGAAAAGAAACCATTGACTATAATGGAGCAGAGGTAGGTGGCAGAATGGCTGCACAACTCAATTTGCCTTTTATTTCTTTTGCTTCTCATTTAGATATAGTAGCTGAAAACGAAGCTATTGTAAAGAGAGATATGGAAGGGGGAACGGAGACCATTCAAGTGAATACTCCTTTTGTTATCAGTGCGGCAAAGGGTATGGCTGAACAGCGTATTCCAAATATGAAGGGAATCATGACGGCAAAAAGTAAGCCTTTAAACGTTGTTACGCCTCAGGAATATTCACCAAAAATTAGCATTGTGTCTCATGAACTTCCTCCCGCTAAAAAGGCTGTTCAGTATATTGATCCCGAGAATATGGCTGAATTGGCCAGATTGTTAAGGGAAGAGGCGAAAGTTATTTAATTCCATTTTAAATTGTATCATCATGGTTTTAGTTTTTGTAGAAACAGAAAATGGTAAAGTTCGTAAAGCCGCCCTGGAAGCGGTTTATTACGGTTATCTGACCGCCCAAAAGTTAGGGACTTCTTGTCAGACGCTCCTTTTGGGAAATGCAGAGGATGTCACTTCACTTGGTTTATACGGTGCAACGCTTGTTCATCAAAATGATTCAATAAGTTTTAATTTTTTTGACAATCAGGTTTATAGTGCTGCAATTGCTCAGGCAGCAAAAAAGTTAGAGGCCTCTGTTGTTATACTTAGTCATTCCTCCAATGGAAAATCTTTAATTGGCAATATTGCCTATCTTTTGGATGCTGGCTCAGTTAGTGCTGCCATAGATATTCCGGAAACGGATAAGGGTTTCTCTGTTCGAAAAGGGGTGTATTCAAGTAAAGCGCTGGTGAACATTGAAATTAATACGCCGGTAAAGGTAGTATCTGTACTTGGTAATTCATTGCAAATCAGCGTTGTAGGTTCAAATGCAGAGGTTCAATCGATAGCCTTAGACGTTCTTCAACCTGGAATTAAAGTTTTATCAGTCGATAAATTACAAAGTAATGTAACGCCACTTCCGGAAGCTGAGAGAGTCGTTTCAGGCGGGAGAGGATTAAAAGGTCCCGAAAATTGGGGGATTGTGGAAGAATTAGCTGATGTCCTTCATGCTACTACGGCTTGTTCAAGGCCAGTCTCCGATGCAGATTGGCGGCCGCATCATGAGCATGTAGGTCAAACAGGTATCGCCATTCGTCCAAACTTGTATATTGCTATTGGTATATCTGGAGCAATCCAGCATTTAGCCGGCGTGAATAACTCT
>Ga0247842_10002431_pt1 | contig 27681 bp, 24 predicted proteins | sample LaCruzMarch2015__3_FD_192411 | JGI IMG/M metagenome (GOLD analysis project Ga0247842, IMG submission 192411) | Freshwater microbial communities from meromictic Lake La Cruz, Castile-La Mancha, Spain - LaCruzMarch2015_19m | ecosystem: Environmental > Aquatic > Freshwater > Lake | place: Spain...
AAAATTCTTCTTTTTATTATGATGGCGGTTACGCTTAATCAGGCAAACAGCCAATCCTGCCTCCCTGAAGGCATTGTCTTCTTTTTGCAGTCCCAGATCGATAATTTTCAAATCGATTATCCGAATTGCACCCAGATAGAAGGGGACGTGGAAATATTAGGAAGCGGCATCACAAACCTGAACGGTTTAAATGGATTGACTTCAATAGGCGGTTCACTTTCAATATATCGCAACTTTACCCTCACCAGCTTAACAGGGCTTGAAGGATTGACATCCATCGGCGGAAGCCTTCAAATTGTAAACAACACAGGGATACCTTTTGCTTTGATCAATCTTGCAGGTTTAGAAAATTTAACCACCCTTGGAGAGAGTCTGCTTATAAATAACTGCCTCTTGTTGACCAGTTTAACAGGTCTTGAAGGTTTGACATCCATCGGAGGGGATGTTTATATAACCAACAACATGGCACTGACAAGCTTGACGGGCCTTGTGAATGTCACTTCCATTGGAGGTGACTTTGTAACATACGATAACGCATTTTCCAGTTTATCAGGACTGAATCAGGTAACAAATATCGGGAGAGACCTGGATATAGAGTCCAGTAACCTGCTTACCAGTATGACCGGCCTCGAAAGTTTAACTTCCATTGGAAGAGACCTGATCATTCGTAACAACAACGCCCTGACAAGTGTTTCCGGTTTTGACAATCTGACTTCGTTAGGGGGTCAACTTAATATCACCTTTAATCCTGTCCTGGGCAGTCTGGAAGGATTTGAAACCCTGACTGCGATCGGGAATCGATTGTCAATTTGTTACAATTCTGTTTTAACCAGTTTGTCAGGTTTAAATAATATTGATGCCGGTTCCGTTGAGTTTTTGTATATAATTAACAATCCGGAATTATCCTCATGTGCGGTACAGAGCATTTGTGATATTATTGCCAGACCGGCTGGAAGTATCGCAATCTATGGAAATGCTGCCGGATGTAACACGCTGGAAGAGGTCGAAAACGCCTGTGCAACCATATCGGTGGAAAATATAACCAGGGCCGGAGGCGTTTCAATTTATCCGAACCCATCATCAGGTTTTATATATTTCAATTTTGACGGTGGTCAAACCGGCCCATGGAAAGTCAGGTTAACCAGTGCACTTAGTACCAGGATAGAGCCAATCCTTGTGGGTTGCCCGGGTGAAGCAGTTGATATTTCACATTTAACAACCGGGATCTATTTTTACCAGGTTATCATTAAATCACATATTTATAATGGTAAATTAGTAAAATTGTAAATGCAGGTATGGCAACTTTTCAACCTCACCACGGTATAACGGGCAAACCGTTGGTAATACAAAAATAATAATTGAACCATGAAAACACTATTCGCAATAATGAAATTTAGGTGAATAAAAAAAGAGGTTAAAAAGTTGTTTTTAGAAAAACAATGTTATATCTTTATAATAGTATTAACCGAGCTGAAACCTATTTTTAGAGGTGCCCATTAAAACTTTGACTTATGAGTAAATTTTGTAAATTGAACTTTTCAAAACACTTTTCAAAACAATTTTCATTATTGATTTTTGTTATATTATTTGTATATTCCTGTTCAAAGGATAATGAGTTAGAAAAAACAAAGGTTTTTACAAATGAAAACTTTGTGGAACTATCAACTATAAAAGAAATTGCCTGTAGTATTAAATTTCCCTTTGGAAAGGACGGCTCAAGTCTTAAAAGTACTATAGGTCAAACAAAAGGGATATACAGTACTGATATAATTAAGAATATGAGCGGAATGGCTTTATTTTATATTGTTAACTATAATGAAGGTGGGTTTGTAATTTTATCTGCAGATAAAAGGACACAACCTATATTGGGATTTTCTCTGAATAATAATTTTTTTGTTGATGAAGCTTCTTCAGCCTTCGTATGCTTGTGATGGTACTGGTGTAAGTTCATCTGCAAATATGGCATATGTTTTAACATCCCAATTTAATTACGGCAATGCAATTAAAGCTAATGACGATTATAATGTTGTCGTAACCAATGTTGATTATAATAGACCTGTTATCTTAAGTGGTAGTAATAGCACATCTGGGCATATGTGGGTATGTGATGGTTATCGTACAACCAATTTTTATTTTGATGATTGTACCGGAGTTGGTTTCCTTCATTTTCACATGAATTGGGGATGGGGTGGTAATTACGATGGTTGGTATGCATATAACAATTTTAATCCTGGGAATACGAATTATAATGATAATAAAAAAATGATTTATAATATAATACCTTAAAAAAATGAGAACATCAATAATGATTTTAATAGTCGCGATTTCACTCTTTGCGTGTAATAAACCAAATGAAATGATTAAACAGGATAATTTAGACACAGTATTTGAGTTTTCGGTGTTTAATTCTCAAAATGAAGACTTATTAGACACAGCCACAACCAATCACTATGATAAATCTGAAATAAAATTGTTTTATGAGATTGATGGTACACTTAAGGAAGTTTATGATCCAACTATGGACTATCCCAGAAACTTTATAATTTATAAACATGAAAATGAATATAGAATAAGAGTATTTCTGAATTATACTGCAACTTCTGATAGACCAATTACATATATTCAATGGAATAAATATGATAATGATACAATTAAAGCATTTTACGAAAGAAATAATAATTCTGTTTTGAAAAGAAAGATTTGGCTCAATGGAATAGAAATTTGGAATTGGACTACAAATGGAAATGAATATTATAAAATTTTGAAATAACTACTTCTACCTTTTCTATAACAACGAGTATGAAGATCATAAACCTTCCATATCAACCAAATCAGCAAATATCAAAATATCAGATGGCAATCTTCGCGATCCTGCTGATGTACCGTGGACCATGAGTATTCTGGATGAAGAAGGCACAGCTATTTCGGAAATCGGTTTTACTGATGATACAGAATAAGATAATAATATAATACTCCCCAAATTTCAGACCACGAGTTAAGTTGAAAATTTTAACTAATTTAACCGTGGATTATGAAAGCAAAAAGAAGAAAATTTACAGCGGGCTTTAAGGCCCAGTTTTATCAAGAATGGGCAAATTAAAGCTCTATGGGATGCAACGGGCCTTTGAATCGTTGGTCGAGTCCCGGCAGTATCAAACCTTAACCCATGATGAGTATATCAGTATGCTGCTCCAGGCAGAATGGGAAGACCGGGAAAACCGTCGGATCGGCCGGTCCCTGCGCCTGGCCCGGTTCCGGTACCACGCCAGCATGGAAGATATCAACTTTGTCCAGAACCGGAACCTGGACAAGAACCAATTTCTACGCTTTACCGATTGCAGTTTTATCGATCGCCGGGAAAACATCCTGATCACCGGCCCGACCGGGAAAAGCCATATAATCTCAGCTCTCGGACACCAGGCTTGTCTAAAAGGGTACAAGGTACTACTATAACTGCCAAAAACTATTTGCATCATTGAAGGTGGCCCGGGCCGACGGCTCCTGGCTCAAGGAAGCCTCCCGGATCGAAAAATCTGATCTTCTCATTCTTGACGACTTTGGACTTCAATCGTTCGATGCCAATATCCGTATGATGCTAATGGAGATCATAGAAGACCGGTATGATAAAAAGTCAACAATAATCGGATCTCAACTCCCGGTTGACAAATGGTATGACGTTATCGGAGAAGGTACGATAGCTGATGTGACTATTTCGGACTATACCATGCCACTCATTTCGGAGTAAACCGTGCCAGTGATTCCGGAGTAAACAGTGCCACTCATTTCGGAGCAAACCATGCCACATTTTTCTGCTGAGAAAAACCGGAGAAAGTGTTGAATTTTGGTTTTCTGTCAGAACAACGAGACTGACATTCCGGCATAAAGTGAGCCAGTAGTATCAAAGGCAACATGGGCTCGTATAAAGTAAAAACCTTTATACGATGTCAAACAAGCCAATAACCATGTTGCAAATCAGACGCATTCTGCAATTAAAATCACAGGGCAAATCCAATCGGGATATTGCCTGTGAAATTCACAGGTCACGCAATACCGTGAACAACTATGTGAAGCTTATCCTACGGTTGAATAAAAGCACCGAAGAGCTTTTAAAACTTACTGATGAAGAACTATCTTCACTGGTTTATGACGAACCACCTTCTGCTGAATTAGATCGAAAATTTGCTGATTTTCAGCAGCGGATACCTGGATTATGTGATGAGCTTAATAAGCCCCATACCACTCGCATGATCTTGTGGGAAGAATACCGACAGATGGTACCTGAGGGTTACGGTTATACTCAGTTTTGTGAGCATCTGAGCCGTTTTCTTGAGACACGTAAAGCGGTTATGATTTTTGATCATGAACCAGCTGCCAGTATGATGTTTGATTTTGCGGGAGATAAAATCGCGCTTACTGATTATCAAACTGGTGAGATCACCTGGTGCCTTGTGCTTGTCTGTGTTCTTCCCTTTTCCGGGTTCACTTATATCGAGGCCATGTTATCGGCCAATCAGCAAAGACTTCTTAAAGCATTGAATAATGCTTTATGTTTTATTGGCGGGGTCCCTCAGTCAGCAAAGACCGATAACATGAAACAGGTCGTTAAAAAGAGCAACCGGTATGAGCCAGCTTTTGAAGAACTTGCTCAGCAATGGTCGCTGTTTTATGGAACTACCATGATGGCTGCCAGGGTGAGGAAACCACGGGATAAAGCATCAGTTGAAAGCCATGTGAATGCTGTTTACAACCGGATCTACGCTCCATTACGCAACAGCACCTTTCATAGTCTTGATCAAATGAATGAGGCACTGTGGAAGGAGTTGGACAAGTTCAACCTTCGTAACTTCCAGCGCTGCGATTATAGCCGTCGTGATCGTTTCATACTTCATGAAAAAGTCTTGTTGCTCCCATTACCTCCCGGACCTTTTGTGCCTAAAAACAAGGTTGAGGCCAAGGTTCAAAGAAACTACCACATCACACTCGGAGAGGACTGGCACCATTACAGTGTTCCATACCAGTACATCGGGAAAATGGTACAGATTATTTATGACACGGACCATGTTGAGATCTACATAGACAATGTTCGTATTGCCTGTTATCGGCGCAATTATAACAGGAACGGACATACTACCCTGCTGGAACACATGCCACCAAGCCAAAACCATTATGCTCAGATAAAGGGTTATAACCGTGATTACTTTATTGAAAAAGCCACTCTGATCGGTGAAATACGGCAAGTGCAATCGGCAAAATACTTGAACAGAAGATATTTATCGAACAGACCTATAACTCCTGCCTGGGTGTTTTACGCCTGGGAGAAAAATACGGCAGTGGCCGCCTGGAAGCAGCCTGCCTGCGTGCCCTTACAGGATATAAAGTAACCTATATGGGTATTAAGAAAATACTCGAACGCAATCTTGACAAGGCAACTTCGCAAACCGATATTTTTATCCAACTCCCTGACCATGAAAATATCAGGGGCGCTGAATCATATCAATAACCCCAGTTATCCACTAAAACCATAAAGCCATGATTAACACAGATCAAACGTTAGAACAACTTAACCAGTTGAAACTGCACGGGATGGCGCAGGCCTACGGAACCACCTTGGCACTGCCAGCCCACGAACTTCCCACGGCCCACGAACTCATGGCCTTGCTTGTTGATGCCGAGCAGCAAAGCCGGACACACCTGCGAACACAAATGTACCTTAAACTCAGTAATCTCCGGTATGATGCGGTAATTGAACAAATCCAGTGTTCTCCCGAGCGTAACGTTACCCGAAATCAACTACTTGCACTGGCTGACTGTAACTTTATTCAGCGGGCTGAAAACATCCTAATCACCGGCTCAACTGGTAGGAAAAAGTTATCTCGCCTGCGCCTTCGGCCGGCAGGCGATCACACTTGGATACAAATCCCTGTATCTGGGCATGAACCGGTTTGCAGAAAAACTTGCACTTGCCAAACTCGAAGGGTCCTATATAAAACTGCTAAACCAGATCGAAAGAATCCCACTGATTATTATCGATGATTTTGGGCTTACTCCGTTAGATAGCCAGGTAAGAATTACTCTGCTTCAACTCCTGGAGGATCGGTATGGCAAACGTTCTACGATAATCACTTCCCAACTACCGGTAAACAAATGGCACCAGTATATAAATGAACCCACCCTGGCCGACGCGATTATGGACAGATTGTCAGGTTCCGCTCATCGTTTTGAATTGAAAGGAGAATCACTCAGAAGAAAATCAATTGAAAAAAAATAGTACTTTTATCACCTCTGTTGTCCTTTGAAAAACTGGCTCACTTTACTCCGGAATCACTGGCACGGTTTACTCCGAAATGATTGGCACTGTTTGTCCGAAATAATCAGCTGATGCGATACTTGATCGTTTATATCATGGATCACACCGGATCGATTTAAAAGGAGAATCTATGCGGAAGAAAAGCAAAAAAGAATAATTTTACAGAAATAAAAGCCATTAACTGTTCTTTAAAATATTGTCCTCAAAAAGCCCCCTAAAAAGAGGGGGGTCGGTATGGCCGGAATGGGGGGTCAGTATGGCCGGAATAAACATTTGCTTTTAAAATTTCCATTTTCCGTGTAACAACTTCTGCTAATATTGCTTCTGCTTGCAATATATCTTTGTCAAGCTTGGATAAATCTTTTTCAGCAGTTTTCAAATCAGCCATTGTGGGATATTGTATTTTCATTTCCTTGAATTGTTTTACCTCCAGTCGTGGCAAACTCATGCCTTTCATCATGGATGTAGTGCGTTTTACAAAATCATCGCCTAATAAAATTCTTTTAAGCACAATAGGACTTTTCGTTTGCAGGACCAAAATATCAGTTGAGCAGTATCCGTCAAATTCAGCAATCCAAACTTTGTTCAAATAGGGCCGGAGTTTCCCATAAAGCAAATCCCCTTTGTAGAATTTATTTTTAGCGCTTTTTATTGTTGCATTTATAGTTGGTTGCCAATTTGGAACAAGTTTAGCATTATTGCTTTCAATATGCTCTAAGCCAATATAATTACCTGTTTCTTGCTTTATTGATTTCGGTTCAACTTTTTCAGAACGAAATTTAGCAATATTACCGACAGTTTCTTGATTTTTAATTCCTCGGATACTTGACTCAATACTTAATATGGCATTTTGTTTTTGTGTAATTGCTTTGCTTTCATCTTTTTCAACATTTTCAATTTCTTTTACAATTCTGTCTTGCACATCTTTTGGAGGAACTGGAATTTTAAAATTTAAAAGTTCAGAGCCTCTTAAATTGTTAATATTAGACCCAGTAAATTGGCTTATAAAACTTCTATATTCTGACGAATATTGAAGAATTGAACTAATATATTTCTGCATTACATAATTGTTCCCCCGAAGAATACTACAAAAACCACCTATGTAATAATTGTAGTCCTTTTCTATATATGTAGATTTTCCAAGATGATTAATGCTGCCACTTGAAGTGCATAAGAAAATATCCCCTTTTTTCAATCTTGCTTCATTATTGACTTTCGCATCTTTATTTAAATAAATTAAATTATCCAAAACTAGTTTTTGAGTATTCAAGTCAATATTAGATGCAGTGAGAATTATTTTATCTGTTGGTGAATTAGATTGTTCTGTTTTTGAAAAAACAATTCCACTAATAATTTTTGTGAATGAAGAAAGTGGAAGCAATGGGAACTTACTTTCAAAATGTTTCTTTACTGCAAAAGAAGTATTGATTTGTTTTTCAAATACTATTCGTTCAAAATCAAATGTGTCAACGAGGTTTATTGGGGTGATATGTTCTGAAAGAGTCTCGGGTATTTCGTTTATTGTATCCTCACTAAACGCTTTGTAAATGTATGTATTTACCTTTTCAAGATTTCTCAAATTTTCCTTATCGTAAAGTTTGGTGATTTCTTTTCCGTTTGCATCTTTTTTCATATCCAAACCCTTGTAGCCTCTGCGGTCGCTGAAAGTATATCCGAGAAACGCTTTTTGTGTTTCGTTGTCTTTTCCCGATTTTACAATAAGCGTTTGCTGCGGAACAAATTCTTTGATTGATTGTTTCCCGTTACCTTTTTCTTGCTTCACTATTTGTTTATGGGCGAGTAGGAAATAAAAGAATTTTTCTTTTTCTATTTCCAGCACCTCATCGAAAAACCAGTTTGCAATATAATTCTCCCTTTGTTCTTTGGTTAGTTTTTCACAGTTCCGTCCCTTTTTCCAATTCTTTACTTCTGTTAAATCAGCAAACCATTTTTTGTAGTTCTGGTAGTATTCTGTTTTTTCAAGTCCGGTAGAGGGTATGCGTTTCAAAAGAGTTATATAATCGGTAATATTTATCCCCAAAACAGAAGCATAATTTTGTAATAGTTTATGGCTGTCTATAAAATCTTCTTTTCTTTCGCTGTCTTTTCCTAAAATTAAATCTTCAGCAATGTAAAAGCAGTTTTGGGCAAAATCTTCACTTCGCCTTTTCAGAAATAAAACGATGGTGTTGGTACTTGTAGCACTGAAAGTATTGCTGCCAAATTCTACAATCCCTTTTATTTCAAAGTACTTTAGTATAATTTCTCTTGCTCTGGTGTATATGCCTGTGCTGTTCAAAATGGTGCTTGGTAAAAAAATCCCTGCAAATCCACCATCTTTCAAAAGCTGCTTTGTACGTTCTACAAATAGAACTTCAATATCATCGCTGTCATCACTAATGCTTGGTAGAAGTTCATATACAGGTAACTTTTCTTTATTTAAATGCTTTTTAAAATCTTTTATAGTATATGGTGGGTTAGCCACTAAAATGTCAAAACCTAAGAAATTATTTCCATTTTTTACCGCATCAGGAAGTTTTTCAAAGTGATTTTCTAAACCATCTCCAAAAATAATTTTTGCTTTGCCATCACCATGCATATAACAGGCAACTTTACTTGTACGGGCTAAACGGTAGTCCTTTTCAATTCCGCAAATAAAGGATTCTGCCCATTCTGTGGATTTTTTATAGTCTTGAATTTTCTCATGTTGCCCATCTTTAAAATCTTGTAAAATATCTTGCAGATTTTCAATTGATTCAGTAATAAAGTGTCCGCTTCCACAAGCATAATCAATAATACAGGGTAAAATATCAGATTCCTTTCCTCCAATTTTTCTTTCAATGATTTCTTTTAAAGGCATTGCGGAAACTATAAATTTTGCAATTGGCGTAGGTGTAAAAAACTGTCCTTCACTTTGTTTAAAGCCACTTTCCAGCATATCTTCAAAGAAATCCCCAAGGAATTGGGCTTTGGCATTGTATTTAAAGCGAAAACCCTGTAACCTTTTTATAATTTCAATAACGACTTTGGCATTTTGGTCAAACAATTCTTTGTTATAGATTTCCTTGAATGAAAATTCATTGTTTGTATAGAATTTTAATTCTTTATAAATTCTTTTTAATTCTTCTTTTGCCGTTTGTCTTGGAAAATGACTGATGATATTTTCTATTTGATCAAGTCTATAATTGGTAACAGATTCTCCAAGATAATGATACATGGCATCAGTATATAAAGATTGTAATTTCTCTATAATTGTTTCGTTATCATCAATACCATCTTTAAATTGAAAATCAGCAATTTTATTGAAATTTATTTCTTCATCCCTTAGTTTCGCTAAGACAAGTGAAATAAATCTGTTGAAGGCATTTGAACGGTCAGAAATATTGTTGTGTCTTAATATTTCTTCAAATTCATTATATTCTTTTTTTGAATCATATTGATTGAATTCTTTTAAGTCAGCAACACGAAGCGGAACAAAACCGGGATTATAAGGCTCTACTTCTTCTTCAAAAATACCTCTTTCATCAAATTGCTTTTTGTTTTTGTGATTCCAAACCCTTACCAGTTCTGCAACATCGGTTGCTTTTTGATAAATTAAAGTATGCTCGATTTGGTTATCTTGTTTTCGAATATCTTCTGCGGTGTCCTCTACTTTAACGATGGCTGTTTTATAATCAATAAATTTTCCCGGTTTAAGCAAATTGGTCGTTAGTTGTGACGTGTACAGGCAAAGAAAGCGAGTTGCCTTGTCTTGCTGGAAATATGAAAACAATTGCCCCCCATTTTCCCTCATTCGTTCTTTTTCCTTTTCAAATTCTGTTCCCCATGTTTTACATTCAATAATCAAAACGGTCTTTCCTGTTTTTCCATCGGCAACGTTTATATCGGCTTTTCCGCTTTTGGTACTTCGTCCGAGCTTCCATTTCTTTTCAAGAGTTAAATCTTGCGGCTTGTAACCTTTTGAAAGTAATCTGTCAATACAATCAAGAACAACAAAATTTTCATCACTGCTGAAATTGGAGGTTGTATTGTCTCCCTTCTCAATTTTATCTCCATAGTTGATAGACGATTTCTCAAAATCGAGCGTAATGGTATAATTATCATAATTAGAATACTTTTTTGCCCACATATTCCCCTTTCTATCTTCAGAGATAAAACCCAATAGGGTAATCAAAGTCTTGATGTTTTCTGTTGTCATTTGCGATTATTTTTAATGTAATCAACTTTCTTTTCTGCTACTTTTAAAACTTGCTTTGCTGTTTCTTCATCAGCAATTTCATAAGCGATTTTTTCGCTTAAATATTGAATCAGCATTTCATTTTGTTTAATACCAAGAATGGCAGCGATTTTTATTATCTGTTCTTTGGTCGCTTTTCGCTCTCCTCTTTCAATTTTACTAAGAATGGCAGAGTCAATTTCCAATAATGCCGCTAATTGTCTTAAAAGCATTCTCTTTTCTTCTCTGTGACCTCTAATTATTTCACCTATAGTTTTCATTCTTGAAATATTTGTCTTGACAAAGATAGTCAATTTGCTTTTGATAAATCAAAAATATTTTATAAAAGTTATCAACATAATTCTGTGTGTCGGCAAAATTGGCTCTTTGGCTTTTGCCGAAAGGTTGGCTTCGTGTGTCGGGGCAAAAGACAATGTGCCAATGTGGGCAGGCAATAAAATTGTATTAAAAAAATGTGCGGTGGGAAAAAATTTGAAAAACATTGTGTCGGCTTGAGTGTCGGCAAATTCATTTTTCTTTCAGTCAATAACAGTCAGTTTAATTGTCAATATGCTCTGTCGTTGCCTTTTCTCCGCTTGTGCATAACGGTGGAATACCTGGATAAAATCCATGAGGAGATGAAACCAGAGGAGACCTTGTTGATTTGTTGCAAAGCCTTCCAGGAACCATGCGAATCAAGGGTTGCCAATATTAACATCAAAAAAATTCCACACATGCTGCTTGGCCGGTGCGAATTCGGGAAAGACCATTACAGCCTGAATATCGTAAATGTACCGTTGGAAAATGAACAGGAAATAAACCATGATACGAATTCCGGCGTGGACATTCCGATGGAGAAAACGATTTTGCCTCCCAGAAAAAAAAGCAAGAAACAAGATTCCTCTGACCCAACCCTGTTTTAACACTTCGTTTCACCATGGATAGAATTGCCAACCAGATAAATAACCGCCTCAGTCTTCGACCCCCGCAAACAAGAAGTTTGGAAATCCTGTCGGAACTCGTAACCGGGGACCAAAATATTCTCCAGTCCGCTCCATTGGAAGAAAAGCTTAAAGCAGTGAATGAGAAATTTCGCACTTGTGTCGATTTTGAGCGGGATTTTCCATCTTTGTGCTTTGCTCTGGCAACCGGTGTTGGCAAGACCCGGTTGATGGGTGCATTCGTCACTTACTTGTATCTCTTAAAAGGGATCAAGCATTTTTTTGTACTTGCCCCAAACCTGACCATTTACCAGAAACTGATGGATGACTTCCAGAATCCTCAGAATCCAAAGTATGTATTCAAAGGAATAGGTGAATTTGCAACGGAGCCTCCAAGAATCATTACCGGTGATAACTACAATGAAATTCACAATCCCGTTTATTTCAATCTGATGTTCATATCAATATTTTCAATAGTCGCCTTGGATATTTATGCCCGTGAAACCGGCACTAAGCAGGTTAAACCCTTTGTTTTAATTGTTGCGAAAGAGACTGACCATGCGGCAGAGATCAAAAAACTGATTCAACAAAACACCTTTTTTGATGGTCGTTATGCCGATAAAGTGATTGAAATCCATTCCAATCAAAGGGGAGAGGAAAAGGAAGAAAACATTCAGCAGTTGCTTTCGGTTGAAGATACTGACAACCGCACCGAGATTGTGATTCATGTGAATATGTTGAAGGAGGGGTGGGATGTAACGAATCTTTATACCATTGTTCCCCTGCGTACGGCCGCGTCACTTACGTTAAGGGAACAGACCATCGGCCGGGGGCTTCGTTTACCCTATGGCAAACGTACCGGAAACCCTAAAGTTGATAAACTGACCATTGTTTCGCATGATAAATTCCAGGAAATTATTGAAGAAGCCAACAAACCAGATTCCATTATCCGGAAAGAAAACATCATCGAGATTGATCCGATAGAACTCAGCAGATCAAAAGAAGTAATATCCGTTACATCAACACTGGATATTAAATATGAAGCTGAAAAACAGGAAATAGCAAAGATTACAGACGAAAAGAAAAGAGAGGAAGCAACCCTTACACTGGAAATAAAGCAGAATATTTTACAAGATTTGCCGGAATTGGCCAGGATTGTTAGAAATGTCAGTGAGATCAGCAGCGATGAGGTTAAGAAAATTGCCATCGACCGGTTTAAAAGCCGGATTGAAAGCAATCCGCAAACGCAGTTGTTCGTTGCCGACATGGTTGCTGAGGCTGAAATTATTTATGCTAAGGCAGTCAAGGATTTTACTGACAACATCATCGAGATTCCCAGGATCATCATCCAACAGTCCGGCGATATCAAGCATGGGTTCCACGATTTTGATTTGGATACCAGGAATTTAAACTTTCAGCCTGTTTCCGAAGAAATACTCCGGCAATCGTTAAAGGACAATTCACAGGAGATCATTCAGGGCAAGGGCCGCATTATATCCGATACAAACGAAAATATTTTAGTGAATGAGCTGGTCAACTATCCCGAGGTGGATTATGATTCTCAGTCCGATTTATTGTTCAAATTGTCATCCCAGGCTATCGAAAAATTCAGGACTTACCTGAATGAGGATGATCTTTATAATGTAGTCCTGTATAATAAGCGTGAGATTGGCCGGTTCATATTTTCGCAGATGATGTTGAATTTTTTCATTGAAGAAGCCAAATATGAGAAACCCGTGGTTTATCCATTTGAGCGGATCCTGGATCACAACTATTCAAAGTACACCCAGGATAAGATTCATCTTTATACCGATACAATAACTCCCACTTCTTTGATACCAGGGCTTTTGTTCAGTGGCTTCTCCAAGGCCTATCATCATTCCTATAAGTTCGATTCAAAGACAGAAAAAGACTTCGCAATTATATTGGAGCAAGATAAACCAGTGTTAAAATGGTTAAGGCCCGCGCAAAATCAATTCAGAATTTATTGGAAGCACACTTCAAAGCAATATCGGCCTGATTTTGTGGTTGAAACCACCGATTCAATTTATCTTGTTGAAACAAAGAAAGAAGGAGATATTGATGCGGCCGATGTTCAGGAAAAAGCCAAAGCCGCATTGGAATATTGTAAAAATGCAACGGATTATACAATCAATAATAACGGTAAACCCTGGAAATATTTACTTATTCCGCATAACGATGTTACGCTGTCCAATAGCTTTAATTATTTTTCGCATAGATTTAAACATTCCCTGTATTCCTGAGAAGTCTTATACCTTTGTGCGATAAAATTGGGATCGAATGGAATTTGTCACCATGGCTGGCATGTGCCCAATGAACAATTTAAATTTGAAAGGATGGATACAATGCTGATTCTTGCTCTGGTTATCGTTGTTTCAATATCATCTTTAGGAATTGGTTGTTTAATTTCGAAGATCAGAACTCATTTTGCTTTTCACCTATTGATTTTGATATTGATTTGCCTTCCCTTTGCAGGATTGGCCCAAAAGTTTAATGCGGGAATTGTTGCCGGAGGATTGGTGAGCCAGGTAGATGGCGACAATTGGGGGGGATACCACAAATTTGGTTTTCTGGCAGGGGGTTATGTGAGTTTACACGTTTTTAAGCACAACACGTGGAGGATTGATTCTCTGACAAATTTGAATGACAATATCGTATACGACAGTATTCGTATACAAGCAAACTCATCTTTTCAAATGGAAATCGAATACATTCAAAAAGGAAGTAGGAAAAATGCAGACCTTGAAAAAGACGACATTTATTCCTATCTTTTACGATTGCACTACCTTGAAATAGCACTGTTGTATCAATATAATTTTACTAAGAGATTTTCATTAGAGGCAGGTCCTGCTGCCGATATCTTGCTTGATTACTATGAAGAATCGGATGGGTATGAAGTGGACAATACGGTTCCCCTGAGGGGCGTGACGCTTAGCGGGATCCTCGGTGTATCGGGATACATCACCCGCCATTTAAAAGCCAATTTCCGGTTCAATTATTCGCTGATCTCTATCCGGAATGCAACAGCCCCCTATCCGCCAGGCTACCGTAAAATTCTTTTTGAATGGGGACAGTACAACAATGTGATGTCGCTTTCGCTTTTCTGGGATTTCAAAGCCCATGAATTTTAATTTTTTAAACCCACCGGTTTATGAAGGGAAAAAAGATGATCATCGGGGTAACGGGCGCCAGTGGTGCGCTTTACGCCCGGTTGCTGCTCGATAAAATAGGTCTGTTGCACGGCCAGGTCGAAGTGTGCGGGGTTATTTTTTCTGAAAATGCAAAGACCGTGTGGGAACATGAACTTGGGGAAGACCCTGCTTCCCTGGTTTATCCCGATTGGATGACCGTTTACAACCCTGCCGATTTTTTTGCCCCCATGGCCTCCGGCTCAGCCGGTTACGACACCATGATTGTTTGTCCCTGTACCATGGGCACCCTGGGCCGGATCGCCGCAGGAGTGTCGTCCGACCTGCTCACCAGGGCTGCCGATGTGATGCTGAAAGAACGGAAGAAATTGATTCTGGTTCCCCGCGAAACCCCCTTCAGCCTGATACACCTGAACAACATGAAATCGCTTACAGAGGCCGGCGCCATAATCTGCCCGGCATCCCCTTCGTTCTACAGCAAACCTGTAACAATTGAAGCGCTGGCTATGACGGTCGTGGACAGGGCGCTGACCCTTGCCGGGTTTGAGCTGGAGACCTTTGCCTGGGGATCAACTGAGGAACAATTGTAAGGAAACAGCATACCTTCAGTCATCATCATTCATGCGCGGCTGCTTTGATATTTCTCATCAACCGGTCGTATCCAATCCGTTTGACCGGAGAATGGCCGAAAAGCCGGTCAAATTGTTTTTCCGACAGGTTGAGCCATTCGGTTTTTCCCATGTTCATCAAATCTGGCGATGGAAGGAATTCGGGAATGATTGTTGGTTTTGGGGCCCGGTTATAGGGACAAACGTCCTGGCACAGGTCGCAACCATAGATCCGGTTGCCGAGATGGCGGATGATATCTTCCGGAATGGCGTTTTTATTTTCGATGGTGTGGTATGAAATACAGCGCGACATGTCAAGCTGGTAAGGCGTGTTGAGGGCCCCCGTAGGACAGGCTTTGATACATTCTGTACAGTGGCCGCAATGATCGGTGGCCGGGGAATCGGCTTCCAGTTCCAGGTCGGTCAGCAGGATGCCGATAAAAAAAAAGGAACCCGCCTCCTTATGGATAATCAGGGTATTTTTTCCCTGCCATCCGGCCCCGGAACGCATGGCCCAGAATTTTTCAGGAACGGCCCCCGAATCGACAAACCGTTTTATCCGGGCCCTCCCAAACTCCGCTTTAAGCCACGAAATAAACCGGTCCATCTTTTTTTTCATGATTTCATGATAATCGGCGCCACGGGCATATTTGGCGATGACAAAAGAATCTTTTTCAGGAGCGGGCGGCTGTGCGGAATAACCCAGGGTGAGGGAAATAATGGATTTAACCCCCGGTAAAACAAGGGAGGGGTCCATCCTTTTTTCAAAGTTGCTTTGCAGATAGGATAAGGAAAGTTGCCTGTTTTTTTCGAGGTATCCGGAATAGAATCCACGGATTTCTTCCGGAGGTTCAGCACGGGCAAACCCACAGTGCAAAAACCCCTGGCGCAGGGCTTCTTCACGGATTAACGCTTTATGGCCGGTCAATGCTTGTTCCCCCCTAAGCTTCGACATTCAATATTCGCTATTCGCCATTCGCTATTCAGAAAAGCGTATCCTGGGACCCGGCCCTGACTTTTCCCAGGTGCCGGTAGGTCAGGTCGGTGGCTTCGCGTCCTCTTGGCGTACGCATCAGGTAGCCCTCCTGGATGAGGAATGGTTCATATACCTCTTCAATGGTTCCGGCATCTTCCGAAACAGCAGTGGCAATGGTGGTGAGGCCAACGGGGCCCCCTTTGAATTTGTCGATAATGGTAAGTAGGATTTTATTGTCCATTTCGTCCAGGCCGTTTTTGTCCACGTTCAGTGCCGAGAGGGCATATTGACTGATTTTCAGGTCGATGTCGCCGGACCCTTTGATTTGTGCGAAGTCGCGGACACGGCGAAGGAGCATATTGGCAATCCGGGGGGTGCCCCGGCTCCTTCGCGCAATTTCGGCAGATGCCGGTTGGTCAATGGCGACCTTCAGGATTTGGGCGGAGCGGATGATTATCCGTTCGAGGATATTGCCTTGATAATAGTTCAGGCGTGCATTGATCCCGAAGCGGGAACGCAGCGGGGCGGTAAGCAACCCCGACCGGGTGGTGGCGCCGACCAGGGTGAAGGGGTTCAGCTTGATCTGGATGCTGCGCGCATTCGGGCCTGTTTCGATCATGATGTCGATTTTATAATCTTCCATCGCCGAATAAAGATACTCCTCCACCACCGGCGACAACCGGTGGATCTCGTCGATAAACAATACATCGTTCGGTTCCAGCCCGGTGAGCAACCCGGCCAGGTCGCCCGGTTTATCGAGGACCGGCCCGGAAGTGACCCTGATGCTGACGCTCAGTTCATTGGCAATGATATGGGCAAGGGTGGTTTTTCCCAAACCCGGGGGGCCATGCAACAAAACATGGTCGAGGGATTCGCCCCGCTGACGGGCAGCCCGGACAAATATTTTTAAATTTTCAACAATGGCTTCCTGCCCCGAGAATTCAATAAACCCCGAGGGGCGCAATGCTTTCTCAACTTCTTTGTCCCCGGTGGTAAGGTTCTGGCCGGAAGCATCCAAATTTTCATTCATGACAACAAAAGTAAATTAATTTTAGTGAATTTTCTTTGTTAAATAAATTCATTACCTTTACGTATTCATTAAAAAATACAACTATGAACCCGGTAATTGTCGCTGTCGATTTTTCAAACACCTCCATTCATGCCATAGAATATGCCATTCCCCTGGCAAATAAATTAAAATCGCCCATTCAACTGGTCTGGGTCGATAAAATCAGCCCGCAGGAATCGCTTTATCCGGACACTTCGACGCAGAACCGCAATGAAGCGAAAAAGCGCTTTGATGAATTGATACAGGTTTACAGTAAAAAACTGGCCAAAGGGATCACCCTGGAGTACAAACTGAAAAAGGGAAAAATTTACCATGAGGTCGATAACCTTGCAAGGCTTGTCCATGCCGAATTAATTATCACCGGCGCGCATGGCATATCCGGCTATGAAGAGTTCTGGATCGGGAGCAATGCCTACAAAATCGTGACGTATGCTTCCTGCCCCGTGATCACCATCCGGCATGACCTGAACATAAAAAAAACCATCGACATCATCCTGGTCCCGGTGGATGGTTCTGCCGAAACCATGCAGAAATTGCCTTTTGTTGTAAAACTGGCCACCCTTTTTAAGTCGGAAGTACACTTAGTGACCACCCACAGCAGCCACCTGAAATCGATTCAGCGGATTGCTGAAAAATATGCCCAATCCGCCGCCAGTTATCTGCACCAACGTTCGGTCCGGTTTATAACCGACAGTATTGTTGCCAACGACCTGACCAAAGCGGTACTGAAATATGCAACCAGTGTCGGGGCCGATTTGATAGCCATTATGACCGAACAGGAAACCCCGGTAAATATCCACTTAGGGCCTCAGGCCCAACAAATGATCAACCAATCGGTCATCCCGGTATTAAGTATTCATCCGCAGGATAATTTTGATTTATAACAACATGAACAGGAAATTTTTTCAATTTGTCAGCAGTGTGGCCATTCTTTTCTGCTTTTCCGCTTCCATGGCACAATCCCCCGATACCCTGGAGTTGAAAGGTATTGTTGTTCAGGACCCGGCAATCGATGCCTTGGTCATGAAACATATCCGGATCAACGACCATTTTCAAACCATCGATGGGTTCCGGGTACAATTGTTTTCCGACTCGGGGAATAACTCCAAGAACAAAGCCCATGCTGTTTATAATGCATTTGTGTTAAAGTATCCGGAAACCGGCGCTTACCTCTCTTTTATATCGCCAAACTATAAAGTCCGTGTGGGCGATTTCCGCACACGCCTCGATGCCCAACGTTTTCTCCTTGAATTGGCCGTGGACTATCCCAATGCTTTTATCGTTGAAGAACCCATCCATTTGCCTCAAACAGAGTAATTTAAAAACAAAAGCATATGAACAAAATAGTTGTCGCCATCGATTTCTCAGATTGTTCCGTCAATGCATTTTTACACGCCCTTTCCATTGCACAGCATTGTGGTGCCGGCATTGTTCTGGTTTGGGTAGAAAAGACCAACGCCGAAAAGGAAAAATTTAGCGCTGCCCCGTTAACCCCTTCTGGCGGGCCCCAAAAAGCGTTGGAAGGGATGGTTGCGAAATATCAGCCCGAATTGCCCAATGGGGAAATAACCTTTTCCATCCGAAGGGGAAAAATTTACAAAGAGGTTACAGCCGAAGCACGGTCCATTAACGCGATGTTGATCGTGGTGGGGACCCATGGCGCTTCGGGATACGAAGAATTCTGGATGGGGAGCAATGCCAATAAAATTGTTGCGGCCAGTCAGTGCCCGGTCCTTACCATCCGCGGCGGGGTCAATATTTCCAGGCCCCTGGCGCGGATTGTATTTCCTGTTGACAATGCGGAAGAAACCCGGCAAAAAGCCTCTTTTGTTGCCTATATTGCCAGGAAGCACCAGGCCGAAATTTATGTCCTGAAACTTTACACCTCAAAAATGAAAACCCTGCGGCGCAATGTGGATCTTTATACTTCCCAGGTAATCCGGTATTTTGAAGAAGAAAACACCAAATGGCGGGTCGATCAGGTTGAAGTGGGCGGAAATATTTCCAAAGCCACCATCGATTATGCCAGGGCTGTTGATGCGAACATGATTGCCATCATGACCGAACAGGAAACCACTACGGCCAATATTTTTCTCGGGCCTTATGCACACCAAACGGTCAACCATTCGCCCTTTCCGGTGCTGAGCATCCATTCGCGCGAAACCCAGTCGGGCGGGCTCGGTTTTTAATACCGGTCGATACAGTTCAGGTCGGTAAAGGCGGTTTTTAACCTTTCCACCATCGATTTTTCACTTTCACGCAGCCAGGCACGGGGGTCGTAATATTTTTTATTGGGCTTGTCCCCTCCCTCGGGGTTCCCGATCTGTCCCTGGAGATATCCGCTGTTTTTCTGATAATAGTGCAGAATCCCTTCCCAGAAAGCCCATTGGGTATCGGTATCAATGTTCATCTTGACAACGCCGTAAGAGATGGCCTCTTTGATTTTTTCGGGTTCTGACCCCGATCCCCCGTGAAAGACAAAATTTACCGGGTTTGGCCCCGTATTGTATTTTTTCTGTATATATACCTGGGAATTGTGCAGGATGACGGGTTCGAGTTTCACATTTCCAGGTTTGTAAACGCCATGTACGTTTCCGAAGGATGCGGCAATGGTAAAATTGGGGCTTACGCCCAACAGGGCCTCATACGCCTGTGCCACGTGTTCGGGCTGGGTATAAAGGCGCGAACTGTCGATACCGGTATTGTCCACCCCGTCTTCTTCGCCGCCGGTGACCCCCAGCTCAATTTCCAAGGTCATCCCCATTGTATGCATCCGTTCAAGATAACGTTTACAGATATCTATGTTTTCCTGAAGCGGTTCTTCCGAAAGGTCCAGCATGTGCGAACTGAACAAAGGTTTTCCATTTTCCTTAAAGAACTTCTCGCCTGCATCCAGCAACCCGTCAATCCAGGGAAGCAACTTTTTAGCGGCATGGTCGGTATGGATAATGACCGGGACCCCATAAAGGCTGGCAATTTCGTGGATGTGCTTTGCACCGGCGATCGATCCCCGGATGGCAATTTGCTCATGCTCGTTTTTCAACGATTTTCCGGCATAAAAAACGCCGCCGCCATTCGAAAACTGAATGATGACCGGCGAATTCACCGCCCGTGCAGCCTCCATTACGGCGTTGACCGAATTGGACCCCACTACATTGACGGCCGGTATGGCAAATTGGTTGTCCTTGGCCATTTTAAAAATTTCCTGCACCGCATTGCCTGTGGCAACGCCGGCACCTACTTTATTTGATATTTTTTCTGACATAGGGTTAAAGTTTTAATGCTTTCAGGGCTCAAAAGTACAAAAAAAACGTATCTTTGCACACCTTTTGGCCCCGTAGTTCAATTGGATAGAATGGCAGATTCCGGTTCTGTTGGTTGGGGGTTCGAGTCCCTTCGGGGTCACAGATCATCACATAGAAGGCTGACAATCAACACGATGTCAGTCTTTTTTCTTTTTAGGTGCAACAATGGTGCAACATTTTCATATAAACTTGACATTGTGATACTTAACCAAAACAACAATCATTGGAATTTTGTTGTACACTGATATTCAGTTGCTTATACCTTGTATATTACGGTCGATACTGCTCCCTCCTGTCGATAAGGATTTTCTGAGGACAAAATTTAATAAAACGGTCAATTAATGATAAGCTGTTCAGTTTTCAACCGGTAGCCTGTTCAGTTTTCAAACGGTATTTACAATCAATCAGGCACCTTACCACTCGGTCATCCCAGGCAAAGATGTATCTAAAACTTTCCCTGGGATATAAATTTTTATCTTCACACGTCAACGTCACCGTCTAGAAAAAAACTAAACGAAACAGAAAAACTTTGAAACTATCGAGAAATTAGGGCTTTATCCCACGAAATAGAAATTGTAAATTAGACATTTCAAGTTCTTTCTCGCAAACTCTGCCAAATAAGTGTGTATCACTAGTGTCATGTCAACAATCATATGACGGATAAAGCCTTTTCAATTTGATTCGGGCTTTGTCTGTAGTGAACTGCCAGTTGATTTTCTTTGCGGACCCATTGCGAGACTTTTCCCAGGCTTCAACCTCACACCGGACTTTATCAATTGAGTCTATTCTCCGTCCTAAGCATTGATTGTTCAATACGTTTAGTTCAATCTCAGCCATGTCCAGCCAGCTCCCATGTTTCGGGGTAAACACGAACTCAAACCGATCCAGTAACCGTTTAGCTTCTGCCGGTTCAAATCGCTCGTAAAATGCGCCCGGTGTATGGGTGCCGAGATTGTCCATGACCAGGGTAATCAATTCTACTTTGGGATAATGCTCATCAGCGATTTCCTTGATGAACTCAGCCCAATCAACCTTACATTTTCTGTCAGTGATTTTCACCTTGCGGAATCCGGCCAATGGTTCATTTGCGAGAAAGACATTACACATGCCTAAACGTTCGTATTCATAATCACATTTACGGTCATGACCCTTGCTCATGGGTATCGGGACACGGGTCTCGCCAATCAATTGCTTTGGTGATTCGTCCATGCATACTACCGGACGCATGGGATCATAAGGCCTCTTATATACGTCCAAAACTTTTTCCATGGCTGCAACAAATTCTCCGTTTTCCTTGGCCGGAATAACCCAGCCTACTACTTTCCAAGGCTTAAGTTCGTTTTTTTTAGCGTCCGGCGTACCGTTTCGTATGAAATACCATCGGCATAACGAAGCTCTACCAATTTGTCTGCCAATAATCGCAAAGACCAACGCGCAAACCCCTTGGGCGGTTCGCCACAAGCCAATGCAATCAGGTGGGCTTCCATGTCCCCATCCACCAATTTATCATATATGCGGGAAGTAGGCGCCATTTTTAAAGCCGCATCAAGCCCTTCCTCTACAAACCGCTTTTTTACCCGGTCAATGGTCCGCATCCCGATTTTCAACACTTTGCAAATATCTTCATTGGTCTGGCTTTCATAATGGGGGCCACGATCAACATTCAGAAGTATCAACGCATGAATAATCTTCCTCGCGGCATGTGTCCCGGTTCTGGTCATTTCAGTCAATTGATCTCGTTCTTCCTTAGTAAGAGTAACTTTATATGTATTCATAGCCTTTTTTTCGGCTAAGATACGAAATTATTTTAATTACGTCATATTAATTGTGACATGACACTAGGGACAGATATTATTACACATTCTGGCTTAGCAATTTCTTTTCCGCTACGAATAACTGCATTCGATAACACATATGATATCGAATCCTTAAAATTAATTTGCAAATCTGCAACAGTATCAGATTTCCTGGTTATTACAATACTGCCATCATGAAGTCCGTTTTTAAGAGTAAAATAACCTGTATACGAGCCTTGAGCAATTATGGCATAATTTACACTCGTATTTTCAGCATTACTACTAGTTTTTGAACAGGCCCCAATTAACAAAAAGATACAAACAATTGCCAAACAACAAAGGTTCCTGTGCATTTCAGTAAGATTGCAATTCCGTTTCATAGATGTATTTTTCTATATTTCAACATTTATAAATTCAAGTCTATCAATAACATGTGTGATTTTACCGATTCCAGCACTTAGATAATCACTGTTTAATGATCTTCAACGTCTCAGATTTATCCCCCGTTACCACACGGATAAAATATACTCCTGAGGGCTTATCTGATAATGAGAACTCATGTTTAAGTTCTCCGCTTAATGTTGAGGACAATACCTTTTCTCCCCGTATGCCATAGACCTCCACTTGTACTTTTTCAGTTTGTAATTCTCCAGTTAATTCGAGGATGAAGTTTCCAGTTGTGGGGTTGGGATAGATACGGAATGTTAACTCAGGTGAAGATGTTTTCTGAATAAAAGCCTCTCCTTCAATCGCAACTGTTAGGCCATGTACATCTTCGCTCTTTGCATACCCCCGATTGACATCAGGGAAGTAAATTGAGTTTAATGAGTTGGATGTACCACTCGATAAAGTGGTCCATGTCATACCTGCATTAATGGTTTTAACTATCGTTCCGATCTCATCTACCGCATAACCCGAATAGGCATCAATAAAAAAAAGCGAAGTGAAACAATAAATGCCTTGATTCCATATGTTTGTCCAGCTTATTCCTCCGTCGATGGTTTTTAAGATCGATTCACCAATGTTGGTAGAACCTGCCGCGTATCCTGTATTACTGTCAATAAAAAAAATAGACGTTAAATAAGAAAGGGGTTTAGCCATTAAAGTTGTCCATGTTTGTCCTCCATCGATGGTTTTTAAAATGTATCCCATGAAACTCATAGGTGCATAACCCAATACATAACCTGTATTTGCGTCAGTAAAGAAGACGGATTTTAAACTTAATGCTGTTATACCCGGTTTAACTGTCCATGTTGTGCCTCCATTGATGGTTTTTACAATTACTCCATTATCACCTACCGCATAGCCAATGTTGGCATTGGTAAAGTAAACCGAATTTAAAACACAATTTGTTCCACTTGGTGTTGCAGTCCAGGTTAAACCAGCATCGATGGTTGTTAAGATAATTGTCTGATTAGTACTATAATCACCTCCTACTACAAAACCAATATTGGTATCGGTAAAGTAAACTGAGTTCAGGAGATAAGTCGTTCCACTTGATAAAGCTGTCCAAGTTGCGCCTCCATTGATAGTTTTTAAGATAATACCCCCATCTCCAACAACATAGCCTATATTGGTGTCTGTAAAATAAGTTGCATTTAAATTGTTTGTTGTTCCGCTTGACAGAACGTTCCAATTTACACCTCCATTTGTGGTTTTTAAAATTGTTCCGTTATTACCCGATGTATAACCCGTGAGTTCGTAATTACCGGGGCTGCAATATTTTGAATCGATGGTAATGTATGCATACAAATATCCTCCTGCTTCTATTGAAGTTCCTGGTAAAAAATGGATTTTCTGACCCGCAATCAAGGTTGCATAGCCATTATTCTTTACATAAAAAGTTGTACCATTCCCTGCCACAGTGATTGTACTAGTTGCATTGTAACATTTTATTCCAGTGACATTATCGGTAATTGAGAGATTTTCCGGGAAACTTTGGGTCGTAAAACTCACTTCCTTCCCATACGTAGTCCCAAAGCTATTCACAGCATAGGCACGTAAAAAATAAGTAGTGCCCCTTACCAGACCGGTAAGGTTACTCACAAAAAGGCCGGTCCCGTTTCCATCAATGGTTTTATTATTTGCAGTTGTAGGAGGAGATGTTATACTCCAGCAAACGCCCCTTTCTGTAACTGGGGAAAAGCCTTCTGAAAACACATTCCCTCCGCTTGTGGCAGTAGTGGTTGTGTTTATTGTAACATCGTCTGTGATTACAGTGGGTGTCCGCTGCGTTTTCAGTATAGTTCCATTATCACCAACGGCATATCCGGTATTTATATTGGTAAAAAAAACTGATTCTAATTCTTTATCCACCAAACAGGTCATCCTTGTCCAGGTTGAACCTCCATTAATTGTTTTCCAGATGTCGTATCCCGAAGCTGCATACCCTGTATTGAGATCAACAAAAAATATATCCTTTACCCACTCTGTAATTCCACTCGATAAAGCAGTCCAGGTTACCCCTGCATCAATAGTTTTTAGAATAGTCCCATTATACCCACCGGCATAACCGATATTTTCATCGGTAAAATAAACACAATATAGAATATAACTTGTACCACTTGATAAGGTTGACCAAGTTGCGCCTCCATTGATGGTTTTTAATATAGTTCCATACGTACCCACTGCATAGCCTGTTATGGCATCAGTAAAAAAAACAGATTCTAAATTACGACTTGTCCCGCTTGCCTGAGTGCCCCATGAAGCGCCCGCATTGATGGTTTTTAAAATTTTTCCTCCATTACCAACGGCATATCCTATATTTTCATCAGTAAAATAAACTGAATTCAAGTTTTGAGTAGTTCCACTTGATAATAAAGTCCAGTTCACACCTCCATTTATTGTTTTCAAAATAGTACCTTGACCACCTGTAACATAACCAACACTGGAACCGGTAAAGTAAACCGACAAAAGAATATTGTTAGTACCGCTCGATAATGCAACCCAGGTTTCGCCTCCATTGATGGTTTTTAATATAGTACCCTCTTGCCCCGACCAACCACCGACCACATACCCTGTATTGGCATCAGTAAAATAAACTGATTTTAAAACCTGAGTAGTTCCACTTAAATAATCAGTCCATGTTAAGCCCGCATTCGTGGTTTTCAAGAGGTTCCCATAAAGGCCCACCGCATAACCAGTATCGGCATCAGTAAAAAAAATTGAATATAACCCCCCGTATGGCTGTCCTCCTGGTAAAGGATTCCATGTTAATCCTCCGTTTGTCGTTTTTATGATTCCTGTCAATAAAGTTGCATAGCCTGTATTGCTTTCGGTAAAAAAAACCGACCTGACATCAAGAGTTGTTCCACTCGATAAAATGTTCCATGTAGTACCAGCGTTTATGGTTTTTAATATAGTTCCCCAATTACCAATGGCATAACCGGTATTTTTATCGGTAAAATAAATCGAATTCAAATTATAAGTTGTTCCGCTGGATAATGGTGTCCAGGATTCACCAAAATTATTGGTTTTTAATATAGTCCCATTACTACCTACAGTATACCCAGTAATTGCATCGGTAAAATAAACCGAATACAAAGTATTATTTGTTCCAGCTACTAATGGAATCCAAGTATTACCGCCATTTGTGGTTTGCAGTATAGTTCCTTCCCCTCCCACTGCATAACCTGTATTAATATCAGTAAAATAAACGGAGTATAGCACTTTATTTGTGCCACTTGGTAAAGCATTCCAGGTTGATCCGGCGTTAATGGTTTTCATTATTGTTCCATAATAACCTACTGTATACCCAGTGTTTGCATCTGGAAAATTAACAGAATGTAACCTTGCAGTGTTTCCGGTAAATATAGCAGTCCATGTTGTTCCGCTATCGGTTGTTTTCAAAATATTTCCATCCCCTCCAACGGCATAACCAGTGTTGGCCGATGTGAATTGAACTGAAAACAAAGGATTACCTTGTGGTAGTGGATTTTGCCACGTCCATTGCGAATAACCAAATAGTGAAATAAACGATAAACAAAGTAATAATTGAATTTTTTTCATAATCAATTGATTTTAAACAAAATTCAAGGAAATATTTTTGATTAAGGGATTAATCATTTAGATTATTTATGCAATTCTCTTAATTACATAATTCTTTTTGTTTGCAATATACACAAAAAAAACATTTGTCAAGTCAAAACACTGATAACCATAAAAATCAGATACGGTGATTGCAAAACAACTTGAATATGATCCAGATAAATATTTTCAGGTAAAGGATTGTTATGTGGGAAGAAATTGGTTAAAGAAGCATTTAAAAAACAAGACAGAAAACGCAGCCAGTAACGCTTTCCCTAAATATTGAAGAGAAATGAAAATATGATGTTATAACTTACCTGTTGTTAATCTTTTTAGGAATTCAATCAAGTAAGTAACTTCGATCAACAGAAAAAAATCATTGTAAACAAGCCTCTCCGGAGTGATATTTCACACTCCGGGCTGAGTTACAGTATCTGGTCTTTGACAGCAAGTTCACCAACTATGAAAACCTGGCCAAACTGGATAAGAAACAGGTTCATTTTATTACCATCCGTCGCAGAGGGAAAAATATTCTTGAAGAAATTGAAGCTATCTCCCCCAAGGAGTGGAAGCAGGTCAGGGTTGATTGTGCCAGGGGCAAGAAACGAAATCTTAAAGTCAACGACCGTAGAATTTACCTTGGCGGATACGGCAAAGAGATCAGGCAGATCATCATTCAAAGCCACGGGCGTGAGAAGCCGGCACTGATCATCACAAACGATTTCACCATAAAAACCACCGGGGTGATTCTAAAATACTGCCACCGTTGGCTGGTTGAGAAGACAATCTCCGAGCAAATTGAGTTCTTCCACCTCAACCGCCTCTCTTCTTCAATGGTGATCAAGGTTGATTTTGATCTGACCATGAGCATTCTTGCATATAACCTTTACCGGTTGTTCGCACGTGAGACCGGCAAATATGCAAACCTTACAGCCCCTAAAATCTTTGAAAAACTGATCTCAAACAGCGGCGTTGTGAAGGTTAACGAAGATGTTATTGAAATCATCATGAAAAAGAAACGCAGCATGCCAGTCCTGTTAAGTTTGCTGAAAAAATTTGATCATCTTAACTACCCCTGGCTGCATTACAAGCACCTCCGGTTCCAGGGGGCAACCACACTCTGAAAAATTATAGGTAATTTGTAAAGGGTTGGTAAACTACACCCCTCCCTCAGTGCTTGATTGGTCGGCACCAATGGAAGGGTGCAAGGCCTTCCATGCGGAGGGAAGCAATACTGACAGGTCATCCGTCCGTTTAAAATAGGGGA
>Ga0247842_10002439_pt1 | contig 27614 bp, 17 predicted proteins | sample LaCruzMarch2015__3_FD_192411 | JGI IMG/M metagenome (GOLD analysis project Ga0247842, IMG submission 192411) | Freshwater microbial communities from meromictic Lake La Cruz, Castile-La Mancha, Spain - LaCruzMarch2015_19m | ecosystem: Environmental > Aquatic > Freshwater > Lake | place: Spain...
CGCCATCAATATTGTATTCATATGCTCCCAGTGGCACTGTTACAACTATAGTCCCTGTTGCCAGGGCACAGGTAGGCTGAACGGTAGTGCCTGCTGTTGCTGCTGCCGGTGGCAGAGGCTGCGGGTTAACAGTTACTGCTGTTACCGGTGAGATACATGTGTTGTCGGCAGTCCTTCTTACCAGTATATTGTGTGAACCTGCGGCAACACCGGCAAAAGTTACAGATGCCTGCCATGTACCGCCATCAATATTGTATTCATATGCTCCCAGTGGCACTGTTACAACTATAGTCCCTGTTGCCAGGGCACAGGTAGGCTGAACGGTAGTGCCTGCTGTTGCTGCTGCCGGTGGCAGAGGCTGCGGGTTGATGACCACATTAGCGGATGCTTCTGAAGTACACCCATCTGCATTTGTAACTGTAAAAGTGTATGTCGTTGCAGCAACCAAGCCGGAGAAGGTCGTACTTATTCCTGTACCTGTGGTAGTTCCTCCGGGAGTTCTTGTTAATATCCAGGTTCCCGGTATTGGTAAACCATTTAATATTACGCTTCCCGTTGCTACTGCACAGGTAGGCTGAGTGATCGTGCCTACTGAAGGTGTTGTTGGTATCGGATTAACAATAACTGCCACAGCAGGCGAGGTTGCATTATTGCACGATCCGAAAGCGGGTGATATAATCACATGATAGTAAATAGTCCCGACTGCTGAAGTCGGAGGTGAATAAGTTGATAATGTAGCCCCTGAAATAGTTGTCCATGCACCGGTAGCTGTCGGTCCCGATTCCCATTTATAGGTATAGCTCCCGGTTCCGCCTGAAATAGTCGCTGTTAAAGTAACCGGACTATTCTGGCATACAGCTCCAGCCCCTGAAATTGCTACAGTCGGGTCGGGAACTATATTGATTACTTTTGGCGCAGTAGGCAGGCTCGTACTGCAACCATCGGTAACAATACAGTTGTAGCTATAAGAACCACTAGCCATAATAGGGGCCGGATCATAATTATCAAGTGTTGCTCCCGAAATAGCAGACCCGTTTAATTGCCATTGATAAGAATAAGGAAGCTTCCCCCCGGAAACAGCAGTAGTAAAAATTAATATATCAGGATTATATCCTATACACTCGGTTAAAGTTGTTGTATTATGTGCGCCAGGATTTAACGCTGCAGGCAGCGAAAGCGTTGCAGCACTTGATGTGACTGACCCGCAGCTATTTGTAAGAACAACATCATAGCTGGCTACATCACCTGCGCCAACAGAGTTTATGGTATAGGAAGAATTAAATGCGCCACCTATGGGCACTGTATTTTTACGCCATTGATAAGTTGGCAAAGGGGTTACCATCGGGTTTACAGTTACACTAAATGTTGAGGATGCTCCCAGGCAGACAGTCTGGCTTACCGGTTGTACAGTAATAGAAGGTGCAGTATTTACGATAATTGTCGCCGATCCATTCATCAACCTACTGCAACCATTTGAATTTGATACTGCACGCACAGTATAAACACCGGCAATTGTTTGCAAATCAAAATCAATCGGAAATCCATTGGCTCCAGGCATAGAAACAGCCGGAATAATATCAATACCACCTCTTTGCAAATAATAGGTAACCCCGGTAAATGATGAATTCAGACTAACAAGTACCCCTGATCCGCCAGAACAATATGAACCTCCGCCAGATACTGTCAAAAGAAGCGGTGTACTTACTACAATATTTAACTGATTTGAAGTAGCAGGATTACCTGTCGCGCAAGAATTATTTGATGTGAGTACGCAAGTTATTTTATCATTATTGTTTAATGAAGCATCTGAATAGTTTACATTGTTTGCACCAACAATATTTACCCCGTTCTTCCTCCATTGGTAAGATGGTGACGATCCTCCATTAACAGGTGTGGCTGTAAATGTAACAGATGTTCCTGAACATATTGGAGTTGCCGGGTCAGCTACAATCGAAACGCTTACCGCTAAACTCGAATTAACATTCATTGTTACTGCATTGGATGTAGCCGGGTTGTTTGGGGCACATTCAACATTTGCAGTTAAAACACAGCTTATCACATCTCCGTTAAGTAAAGTATTATCAGGGCCAAAAACAGACGAATTCAAACCCACATTATTCCCATTCTTTTTCCACTGATAGATTGGGGATGTCCCTTCGTTAACCGGTGTTGCTGTAAACGTAACGTTTGTACCTGCGCAAATCGGATTGGAACTTGCAATAATAGAAACATCAACACGTGGATTTAGTGGAATCGGGTCAGATCTTAAAGCTACTCTTCTGAAATAGCATCCCGTAGTTTGATTTGTTGCTTTTACAGAATACTCCCCCGGAGTATTTATAACAATTGATTGGGTTGTTATCCCGGTTGATACTCCGTCCTTATACCATAAAAAATCATAAGGGCCGGATATATCGGCTGTTAGTGTAGTGCTTGAACCAGTACAATATCTAGGTTCACCTGTTATTGGGAAAACAGAAGGGCTTTGATTTATTGTTAATGTGGCTGACGTGCTTGTATAGCTGCAGGATGAGGTTAATATACACCTGTATTGATATCCGTTCTTGGAAAGATTAGGGGTGAACACATGCAGTTCAGAGGATCGTACCCCCAATTCCTCGCCCCACACATCATTGACGAGATTATTCCATGTACCACCACCATCGGTGCTTACCTGCCATTGGTAATTTACACCCGCCTGCGGAGTGGTCATAAATGATGCAAAAAATCCAAAACCTGTGCAGGAAGATGTGCTTGCGGGCGGAGTAGTTGTTGGCTTTGGTAAATATGTTAAAATGGCAGGATCACTGGTCACCGACTGCGTACAGTTATCCGTCACAACACAATGGTATTGGGTGTTCCCAATACCGACTGTACTATTCAGGGTAAGTGAAGGAGATGCTGCACCTAAAATATTGGTCCAGGTTAAGCCATTGTCTGTACTTTTTCTCCACTGATAGGTAAGGGATACTGTGCTTATTGCAGTCAGGCTAAAAGTAACCGGACTCCCTTCACAGATTGCCTGGCTGACTGGTTGAACCGATATGGCAGGAGTGCTGGTAATTGATAAGGTGGCGGCATTGCTCGAAACTAAACAATTCGCCGCTGTACTAACATTACACCGGTACTGATAACCATTATAATTATCCGGGACTGTAGTAAGAGTTAAACCCGCAGATTGTGCGTTGCTATATATTCCTCCGTTTATAATATCGGTCCAACCTGACCCGCTGTTCTCCTGCCATTGGTAGGTTGTGCCACCTGTTGCCGCTACAGTGAAAGTAGTACTGGTATTCGGACAGATCCGCACAGAAACGGGCTGAGTGTTTATCACCGGGAAGGGAGTAACTGTTAAAGAGGCAGAAGTACTGGTTGCAGAACCGCATCCAGTAATAGTTGCAACACAATGGTATAGGTACGAATTTAATCCGGTTACATTTGAAATATTTAAATTTGTGGTTGTCGCACCGCTATAAATTGCGTTGTTGGTAATATTTGAATAAGTACCCCCTCCGTCTGTTGAAACCTGCCATTGAAAAGTCTGACCATTTGAGCTGACAGTAAAAGATGCATTTTCTCCTGCACATTTTGACTGATTTACAGGTTGGAGTGAAAAAGTCGGAGCACCTCCTGTTACTGTTAACAAGGCAGAATTACTGGTTGTTGAACATGATGTTCCATTGCCTACTACACTACGGTAATGGTATGTATTTAATCCGGTTACATCGGAAATGTTTAAATTTGGCGTAGTCGCACCACTATAGACTCCCCCGTTAGTGATATCTGAGAAACCTGTTCCATTGTCTACCTGCCATTTGTAAGTTGTGCCTCCTGTTGCAATAACACTAAAAACAACGCCACTACCGCAGGCTGAAACATTTTGTGGTTGGGCAGTAATTACCGGAGCGGCTTGCACCGTAACAGCCACTGGTTTACTTTCAGAACATCCTGTAGCCGGATTGCGATATGTTACTGTATATGTGGTAGTAACAAGTGGTGTTACGTTAACCGGGTTTGCCACGGTAGAAGTAAATCCGGGTGGGTTTGAAGCCCAGCTAATCTGATAATTATTTGAAGTCCCCGACAACGTTACATTGTCAATTGCCCAATATCTGGCCCTTTGCCCCGAATAATAGTTAAAACGTACATAAAATACAGCATTATTTATATAGGCATTAAGGTTTATATTCGGATTCGGATTTACAAATCCATTTGAAGCTCCCTGATCACTGGTGTAAGGAGCAACAGTCGTCCAGGTAGTTCCATTTGTTGAGACTTCTACTTTGGCTACATCTGTTCCATTATCATCGTTATAGTAATGCCAAAAATTTAGTGATAAGGTAGTAAATCCTACCGTACTCATTACGGGTGATTGTAAGATAGTTGAAGTAGTTGTTCCGTTTTGGGTACGGCTGTCAGACAGAAAAAATTGGCTGTTATCATTTGAATGATAAGTTGTATTCACATTATATCCATCTGGTCTAAGGGTCCAGGCCGCAGCAGCTGTCGATCCGCCAGTCGAGTTATTGATCCTGGTCCAGCTATTTGTACTGTTGAAATTCTCTGATAAAAGTGTGGTTGGTATAGTACTGGTAGTCGATGAAAACAAATTAACCGGTGTACCCGCACAGATTGGAGTGGCGGGTGAAGCACTTGCTGTAAGAGTTATACCGGAACTCACCGACACATTTACCGTACTGGTTTTTGTACAGCCAAAGAAATCAGTTACAGTGACACTGTATGTGCCACCCATTGCCACTGTCGCATTTGGCCTGACCGGGTTTGGTGAGGTGGAGGTGAATCCATTTGGTCCAGACCATGAATAAGTAAAAGGGGCACTTCCTCCAGTGTCATTGGCAGTCAGGTTAATGGTATTCCCGGGACAAACCGGGCTATTACTTCCGGGAGTCACACTTAGAGGTACAGGATTCAGCCTGCTGAAGGAGATGTCATCCAACCCGGGATTATTCCCGACGTATTCAATAAAGGGTTCTGTTATGGTAATCTGAATAGGCCCGCTGTAGGCTAAGGAATTCCAGACCATATAGCAATGATTCCAAGGATTATTATTGTTTCGGGTTCCCCATGGTAAAGTAAATGCAGTTGTCGTTGTTACAGGAGTAGGTGTGGAGGGCTTCACAATATTAAGGTGAATCTCGACTCGATTGTTTACGCCGGAAAATTGACCCAATAAATCCATTGCATAAGCCGAAAAATAGTAATTTGTGTTAGGAACAACATTTACTGTCTGCATCCAGATGGTCAGATTGGCAGCATCCGCTCCGTTCGCGGCAAGATAATTATTGGGTGCTATTCCGTTATGTACGGTATGGTCAAACCCCCAAAATGTATTGTCGAAGAGAAGTTCGGCATTTGGTGTGACAGCATATTTCCCCTGTACACTAAGGTCGTAAGGAGCTGGTTCATTAGTATAATAATTATAAGCAGAAGTAAATCCTGCATTACCGCCAGAAAAATTTCCGTTCACTACCTGGTCTAAACCCACATTAATCGACGCGGTGTTATTCGGGGCCGTACAACCCGGGGTATTAACAGTCACAGAGTAATTTCCAGCCCCGGGAACCGTAATAGTCTGTCCGGTCTGCCCGGTATTCCATTGATAGCTTGTTGCTCCAACCGAGGTCGCTGTTAATTGAACACCAGATGGACTGCAATAATTTATACTTATACTTGGAGGACATTGCGCCCTAACCCCCTCACTAAACCCAATCATAACCAGTGAAGCAAAAATCATCCCTACCCTACGTCTAAAGTGGTGCTGAACAGAACTATGGGAAAGAGAAAGGGTTTGGGATTTTAATACTCCATTCAGGATTTTTTGTATGGGAAGGACGAACATCCGCGCAAAATCTTCCACAAACCTGCTAAATTTAGAAAGTCTGGCAACCAATATGTCGTTATATTGCTTAAAGATGTTCAAATTCAGTCATTTATAAATTAATTCACTCCTGCAACATTTTTTCTCCATCAGGTATTCTTATGTTATAAACGTTTCAGGTACTGATGTGGTTCATTAACCGTGCCAATCATTTTTACCGCTGGCTTTAACACCTGATCAGGCACAAATTTCAAATTCGTATTTAAATAAATATCAGCGTATTAAAATTTTTATTTAAAATCATTCTATTTAATAATTTTCCCTCTTCTGACATCAAACCGCCAGGTTGGAGGAAAGTAATTTCACACAGTGTAAATTTTTTACTGTTCATCCGGTTCAATAATGCTTAATGGAATACGATCGCTAAATTGAATATAAATATACGGCAAATATATCACACGCGTGGGAAGCATTCGGCTGATAAACGGATATTTCCGTTTAAATTCGACACTAACCGGATATGACCGGATAAAGAAGGGATAAGGGATAAGGGGTAAGGGGTAAGGGGTAAGGGGTAAGGCAGAAGGCAGAAGATAGGATGATAGGCAAACTTTAGGCACTTTAGGCACTTTAGGCACTTTAGGCACTTTAGGCACTTTAGGCACTTTAGGCACTTCAGGCACTTCAGGCACTTCAGGCACTTCAGGCACTTTAGGCACTTTAGGCACTTCAGGCACTTCAGGCACTTTAGGCACTTTAGGCACTTTAGGCACTTCAGGCACTTCAGGCACTTCAGGCACTTCAGGCACTTCAGGCACTTCAGGCACTTCAGGCACTTCAGGCACTTTAGGCACTTTAGGCACTTTAGGCACTTCAGGCACTTTAGGCACTTCAGGCACTTTAGGCACTTCCCCCCTGTACATGAGCGTCTGTGGGTTCCAGTGGTAGGGGAATCGTACCGGAGACGGAAGACATCCGAGAATAGACTGAGCAAAATTCAAAATGAAATTGGGCTTAATCCCGTCAGGGATGAAATACCGGTAGCCAAGTAAGCGAACGGAGTGAGTGCCACCCGGGGTTGCGACGCCCATTTTAATAACAGGCGCAACATACAAATCCCGGAATAGCTGCAAGGCCCTATGCGCCGTAGAACCGGAAAAAAGACAAAAGACAAAAGGAAAAAGATAAAAGACAAAAGGAAAAAGATAAAAGGGAAATGTGCTAATGTGAATATGTGCTAGTGTGTTAATTTGTTAATACAAATTGAAAACCGTACCCAGCCCCATTAGGGGCGAAATATCTGTAGCCCCGGGTAAACGAACGGAGTGAGTGCCACCCGGGGTTTCGACACCCATGTTAACAATAGGCGCAACATGCAACCCCAGCAAAGTCCCCGATATCCCATACGCCGCATAACCACGGATTGCAAATGTGCATATTAAAATATTTGAAAATCTGTAAAACGACACTTTTCTCTTCGAAAATCTTTATATTTGCAGAAAGAATTATTGAAATGAATATTCAGGCAAGAAAACTTGTTTTAATTGAAGAATTCCTTCGTATCAGCGACGAAAATCTTATTACTAAACTTGAGTCATTTATAAAGCTTGAGAAAAAAAATTCCCACGAAAGGAACTTAAAGCCTATGTCGTTAAATGAATTCCATGAAATGATCAATCAGGCGAAACAAGATAGCGATTCTGGTCGGGTTATATCTCACAATGAGCTTATAAAGAAGCTTAAAACATGGAAATAAGGATTGAATGGTCTGACCTGTCTGAAAGGCAACTCAAAGACGTTTTTGATTACTATTCAATTGAAGTAAGTCCAGCAATCGCAAAAAAGCTAATAAACAGAATAATTGATAGAGTAACCATATTGGAAAGTAACCCGTTAGCTGGTCCTAAAGAAGAGCTTCTGAGCGAACATACCGAGGATTTCAGGTACCTTATTGAAAGCAACTATAAAATAATTTACTGGAAGAAGGAGAACCTTATTACGATCGCCTCTGTTTTTGATTGTCGACAAAACCCCAAAAAACTCGTCCTAAATAAATCAACCTAAAGAATAGATCCTCAGGATTTTAAAAACCTTGAGGGTCTTGTTTCAAAAATGTAAAAAACACAAATTGTATGCTAAAGGTGTGATAAACATTTTTTTTGCTTTATTGCATATTGATTCTTAGTAGATTGCTTCGTCGTGCCTCCTGCCAGTAGCGTATTAATGTATTCGTCTGACAATCTGTAGATTGCTTCGTCGTGCCTCCTCGCAATGACGGCAATCCGTTGATTATATGGGGTATAGGGAAGGAGGCGGGACCTCAGTTTGTGATATCGGCAGGATTATTGCCCGCCTCCTTCCCTATACCCCCCTCCAAAAATGATGGCCGTCATTGCGATCCGCGAGGAACGAAGCGGAGAAGCAATCTGTTTAGAGTTGCATAAATTTTTCTTACCTTATTCACATTGCCCGTCAGGGGTGAAAATTGCACCGTCAAATTGTCCTCTGTAAACCGATGGGTCATTTCCGATTATTCCCGACCAAATTGCCTCTTTCTGACATTTGACCAACCTGTCAACTTATCAACCCATCAACCTATCAACTTATCAACCCTTCAACCCATCAACCCCTCCTTTGCGATTTGATTTCAGCTGGCTATATTTGCAATTTAATTTTTTATGCCAATTCATGGTTAATTAGCATAATAATTGAGGTCCCAAAACCCTGAAGGGGTTTTATTTAAATAACCGTGGGTGTAAACCCGCGGAGACAAAGAACCCTCGAATTCCCAGCCCCGAAGCGGGCTGAACATTACTTATAGAAGTTCAGCCGCTTCATGGCTGTTATGATTTTGATGTTTTATCCGTGGGCTATCACCCGGTTATTAAAATTGGCCCTGCGGGATTTAAATTTTATTAATAAATTATCAATGAACGTTTTAGAGAAGTATTTCAGAGAAAACAACGGAAGGCTTATTCATAAATGGGCCCACTATTTCGATATTTATGACAGGCATTTTGCCAGGTTCAGGGATAAGGAAATTACAATCCTGGAAATCGGCGTATCGCACGGCGGAAGTTTACAGATGTGGAAAAACTATTTTGGAGACAAAGCCAAAATCTACGGGATAGATATTAATCCAAAGTGTAAAGAGCTGGAAGAGGAAAATATAAAAATCTATATTGGCTCTCAGTCTGACAGAAAATTTTTAAAAGAAATAATCAGCTCCATTCCTCCCCTTGATATATTGATCGATGATGGCGGACATACAATGCACCAGCAGATTGTAAGTTATGAAGAGCTGTTCGGCCATGTAAAAGACGGAGGTGTATATTTATGCGAAGACATACATACTTCCTATTGGTTGCGGTTCGGCGGCGGACATAAAAGGCGTGGAACATTTATTGAATACAGCAAAAATTTCATTGATTATCTGAATGCCTGGTATTCAGAACAAAATTCATTAAAAGCCGGTAAGTTTACAGAATATGTTGATTCTGTTCATTACTATGACAGTATATTGGTAATAGAGAAAAAGAAGAGGGAAAAACCTGTAAATGAGCGGACCGGAAATATCAGCTTCATAATTCCTGAGCAAAATCTCAGTATCGCCGCCAAAATCACAGCAAAAATCAACCGCATAATCCTGACTTTCATTAATAAGATTTTAAGATTTTTCAGGCTGGGCGGTTTTATCTGGAGATAAAATAATTCAAATGGAAAAATACAACAATTCATAAATCTATTCAAAGATGGAAATCAAATTGCAATTTTGGGTGCTGATGTTTTTATTGTCTGTCCATCTTTCTTACGGACAATCTTCTGATGGTGACCGGGGTTCATTGGTCGGGTATGTTAATCCGCTGATAGGGACAGATTCCGATTTTGCGTTGTCAAATGGAAATACCTACCCGGCAATAGCCTTACCGTGGGGAATGAATTTCTGGACACCCCAGACCAATAAGATGGGAAACGGCTGGACCTATATGTACGACGATATGAAAATAAGGGGGTTCAAACAGACTCATCAGCCCAGTCCCTGGATCGGTGATTATGCCGCTTTTTCGTTATTCCCGGAAACGGGGAAACTGATCGCTGATGAATTTAAGCGCGCTTCATGGTATTCGCATAAGGCTGAAATTGCCAAACCTCATTATTATAAAGCATATCTGTCCAATTATGACGTTACTACTGAAATAACTCCCACAGAACGTGCGGCTCAGTTCCGCTTCACTTTCCCTGAATCTGACGCTGCCCATATTCTGGTTGATGCGTTTAACAAAGGGTCAATGGTGAAAATAGAATCTCAATTCCGTAAAATCACCGGCTATTGCCGCAACAACAGTGGCGGCGTGCCTGAAAATTTCCACAATTATTTCGTAATTATTTTTGATAAGGAATTTTCTGAAGTTTCCACCTGGAAGGACAGTATACTGACAGCAGGTAGTACGATGGCTGAAGGGAAACATGTTATGGCGGTTATCACTTTCAAAACAAAAAAAGGGGAGTTCGTTCATGCCAGGGTAGCTTCTTCATTTATCAGCCCTGAGCAGGCCGAACTTAACCTGAAAACTGAAACTGGTCAAAGCACGTTCGATCAGACCAAAAGCAAAGCAGAAGCGGTCTGGAACAATGAATTTGCAAGGGTGAAAGTAGAAGGGGGAACTGTTGACCAGATGCGCACTTTTTATACCGCCCTTTACCGGACTATGCTCTTCCCGCGTAAATTTTACGAGATTGATGAAAATAACAAAATAGTCCACTACAGTCCTTACAATGGGAAAGTACTCCCGGGATATATGTTTACCGACAATGGTTTCTGGGATACATTCCGCGCAGTGTTTCCCTATTTTACGCTGATGCAACCTACTCTGAGTTCTCATATTATGGAAGGTTTGGTGAACACTTTTAATGAGAGTGGCTGGCTGCCCGAATGGGCCAGTCCCGGTCACCGTAATTGCATGATCGGATCGAACTCCGCAGTAAATATTGCTGATGCGTACCTCAAAGGAATCCGCGGCTTTGATATTTCGAAATTGTATGAAGCAATTTTGAAAAATACAGAAAATGAAGGGCCTTTTCATTCCGTCGGGCGCTATGGCGTCAGATATTATAACAAATCAGGTTATATTCCATATGATGTCGGAATTAATGAAAATGCAGCCCGGACGCTGGAATACTCTTTTGCTGACTGGTGCATCTGGAAACTTGCTAAAGGGCTCGCCAGGCCGCAGGATGAAATTGATCGCTTTGCTAAAAGGGCGATGAATTATGAAAATGTTTTTGACAAATCGGTTAACTTTATGCGGGGAAGAAATGAAGATGGCACTTTCCAGTCGCCTTTCAGGCCGGATAAATGGGGCGATGCCTTTACCGAAGGTTCAAGCTGGCACTACACCTGGTGTGTGTTTCACGACCCCCAGGGTCTGGCCAATCTGATGGGTGGCCGCGAAAAGATGGCACAACGTCTCGACGAAGTTTTTACCTCCGCCCCGACTTTTGATTGCTCCTATTACAGGTTTCAGATTCACGAGATCACGGAGATGCTTATTGTGAATATGGGACAGTACGCACATGGAAATCAACCTGTTCAACATGCGATCTATCTTTACAATTATCTTGGTCAGCCGTGGAAAGCACAGTATTGGGTCCGGCAGGTGATGGACAAACTCTATACCCCGAACCCCGACGGACTTTGTGGTGACGAGGATAACGGACAAACATCTGCATGGTACCTGTTTTCTGCAATGGGCTTCTATCCGGTGGCGCCGGGAACCGGAGAATATGTTTTCGGGGCACCGCTGTTCAAAAAAATCGTCCTGACACTTGAAAACGGGAAGAAATTTGAGATTAGTGCCCCGCAAAACAGTTCCGGGAATATTTACGTTGACAAAACCAGCCTTAACGGGAAGGGTTATGATAAAAACTATATCACACACCATGACATATTAAATGGTGGAAAACTATTGTTTGAAATGACAAAAACCCCCAATCAATTGGGCGGTATATCAGTGGAAAGTTTTCCATATTCGTTTTCGAATATAAAGGATTAGGTTTGCAAAGTTTGCTCTTGTTGGTGATAGCACTTTTTAGACCATCTCAGGAATTGCTACCCCTATTCTTACTGTAGTAATTCATTGTCCTGCAGCCTCCAATTCTGGTTGTTGAAAAATGAATAAACTCCGAAACCCTGCGCAGATTCACAAATTGTAAAAGTGTTATATTATTTTTAGCGATCGGTATCATTGTGCTTTCTTAGTGCTCTTTGTAGTAAAAAATACTTTTAAGAAAACCTCGTTTCTTATTGATGAATAGTTTATTCTTTTTTAAAAACCCTGTTATATAACCAAATTACGAAGTTTTCTGTTTTAAAGTTCAATTCCAAAATCGAAGGGAGCCAGTAGGAGATTTATTGATAAATACAGGCATTCATAAAACAGGAAACTTGAAGTGATAAAACTCCTAAGGAGTTGAATGTTAGTGACCCCCAGGGAACCTGGAGGCAAATAAACGTAGCGCAAACCCAACCCGGAACGGGTTGAATTAAAGCCCGCACAAAATATTTTTCATCAAAGCCAACACTATTTCCCATTTACAGCCTGATAAACCAATGCCGGAAAATTGTACAATAATTTTAAGGTTTGGGGGAATTAAATAACAACCAAAAGCAACCAAATAAAAAAGACTAAATTTGAACGCTGATTATTGTTGTATGGTTAAAAAAATATTTTGTATGTATTTAACCTGACATTAGTGATTGCAAATAGTAAAGATTGGATATTCAAAACATTTATGAAAATCGAAATTCTTCAGCTTACTGAAGGTGCTCAAAAAGCCAGAGGACTCACAGTCGTGATCGATGTCTTCAGGGCATTCTCAACGGCTTGTTATGTTTTCGCCGCCGGGGCTGAGAAAATTATCCCGGTTGAACACGTTGAAGAGGCTTTTAACCTGAAAAAAACAATTCCCGATGCAGTAATGCTGGGCGAAAGGTATGAACGGAAAGTACCGGGTTTTGATTTTGGAAATTCACCGACTCATATTATGAATCAGGATTTTACGGGAAAAACAATTATCATGACCACAAGTTCCGGAACACAGGGTATTGCAAATGCTACCCGGGCAGATGAGATTATTACCGGAAGTTTCGTGAACGCGGGGGCAATTATACGTTATATACGTCAGAAAGATCCGGCAGAACTAAGTCTTGTATGCATGGGTTATGAATGCCGGTACCCTACCCAGGAAGACACTTTTTTTGCCGCATACGTACGCGATAGCCTACTTGGTTTAAAGACAAATTTTGAGAACATAAAAAAAATACTTCGCACCGGCGATGGAGCCCGTCTGCTGGATCCGGCCAATGAAGAATGGTCGCCTGCTTCCGACTTTGATCTTTGCCTTAATCCCGATCGTTTTGATTTCGTACTTAAAATCGAAAAGGGAGATTCTTATAATTGGCTGAAAATGGTCCCGGTTTAAAATAAACCCTTCGGGGGTTTTTAACCACCCGAAGGGTAATAATTGAAGCTATGAAGCATTACAACTTTGACGAAATAGTTGAACGACGCGGGACTAACTGTGTCAAATACGATATGCTTGAAACCTACTTCGGGAATCGCGAAGCATTACCTCTATGGGTAGCGGACACTGATTTCCGCGTTCCGGACTTCATAATGGATGCATTACATGAACGGATGAAACACGAAATACTGGCGTATTCGTATCGTCCCGACAGTTACTTTGAAGCTATAATAAACTGGATGGGTTTGAGGCATGGCTGGAAGATTGATAAAGAGATGATAACGACAAGTCCGGGTGTAGTGTCGGCAGTCACTATGCTGATCATGGCACTTTCTGAACCGGGGGATAAGGTGATCGTTCAGCCTCCTGTTTACTTCCCATTCTTTACAAGCATAAAAGGATCAGGCAGGAAAATGACAGAGAATCCTCTTATGATCAAAGATGGAAGATATACTTTTGATTTTGACAATCTTACGCAAATCATCGACGCCAGGACTAAACTATTAATCTTATGCAGTCCCCACAATCCGGGAGGGATGGTCTGGAAAACTGAGGAACTGATGGAGCTGGGCCGGATTTGTATTAAATACGGAATTGTTATTATCTCGGATGAGATACACTCGGACCTTGTATTTAAGGGAAACAGGCATATCCCAATTTCGATGGTATCAGAGGAAATAGCCATGAATAGTGCCGTATTGATGGCTGCCAGTAAAACCTTCAATGTCGCCGGACTCTCCTCGGCCTTTCTTATCATTCCCAATAAAAAACTCAGGGTGAAGTATGAAAAGGTACTGCACACTGTACATATAGATAGTGGCAATATTTTCGGCAATGTTGCAACAGAAGCAGCTTTGCGCCATGGTTACGACTGGCTTACCGAGCTAATGGACTATCTTGAAGACAACTACAACTTTCTGGAAACATTTATTGCCCAAAGGTTGCCGCAAGTTAAGATTATGAAACCGGAGGCAACATTTTTGGTCTGGCTTGATTTTACAGCTTATAATCTTAGTGAAAAAGAATTAGCCCGCAGATTCATCCTGGGTGGGGTCGCTTTGAATCACGGCAGTAAATTTGGAACAGGAGGAGAAGGATATTTCAGGTTGAATTTTGGTTGTCCGAGAGCAATACTTGAAGTAGGGCTGATGAAAATAGAGAAGGCACTGAACAAATGAGCAGCAGGAATTTCATATTGACGTACTTTTTAGGTTTTGAGTTTGCAAAATTCCCTGATTTTTCAACACCCATTCAAAGCCCTCTTTGGTATCTTTTACTTCAATTCCGAGTTCAGTCAGGCTGTTGCGTATTTTATCAGAAGTAGCCCAATCTTTATTTTTTTTTGCCTCAATACGGAGGTTAAGCAACAAATCAACTACATCACTCAAAACTTCTTTGGTTGCAGGTTCGCCGGATAACTTTTCGGATTTAAAACCAAGAATATCAAAAACAAAATCATTATAAAGTGTTTTCAATATTTCGAGGTCAGAGAAATTTACCGATGCATTTCCATTATTGACAGAGTTAATCATTTTAACCCCGTCGAACAGATGGGAAATCAAAACCGGCGTATTCAAATCATCATTCATTGCTGCGTAACATTTCTCCTTTAATCCGGGCACATCAAAGGTTGAATTCTCAGAGGTTATAAGCACGTTGAGTAATTCAGCTGCATTTAATAACCTTTCCAGGCCTTTCTCGGCTGCCTGAAGTGCTTCATTCGAAAAATCGAGCGGGCTCCTGTAGTGGGCCTGAAGGATGAAAAAACGAATACATATTGGCGAATATGCTTTTTCAAGTAAGGGATGAGCGCCTGAAAAAAATTCATCGAGCGTGATAAAATTCCCAAGTGACTTACCCATTTTCTGGCCATTCACGGTGATCAGATTGTTGTGCATCCAGTAACGTACCGGCTCATGTCCGAAGCACACTACACCTTGTGCAAGCTCAGCTTCGTGATGGGGGAAAAGCAAATCGAGCCCGCCTCCGTGAATATCGAATGGTTCACCTAAATACTTTGTACTCATCGCTGTACATTCGGTATGCCAGCCCGGGAACCCTTCGCCCCATGGTGAAGGCCAGCGCATGATATGTTCAGGCGAAGCATTCTTCCATAATGCAAAATCAAGGCCTGATTTCTTTTCAACCTGAGAATCCAGGTCTCGTGTATTGGTATAGAGATCCTCGATCTTCCGGCCTGACAGTTTCCCGTAAAGATGTTGAGACGCGTATTTCTCTACATCAAAATAGACCGAACCGTTTATTTCGTAAGCAAATCCGCAATCAATCATTTTCTGAACAACTGCAATCTGCTCTATTATATGACCTGAAGCAGTTGGTTCAATACTTGGTGGTAACACATTCAACTGCAGCATATTTCTTCTGTAACTGTTTGTGTATAGCTGAACAATTTCCATAGGTTCAAGTTCTTCGACCTTAGCTTTCCGGGCAATTTTATCCTCTCCCTCATCGGCATCATTCACCAGATGTCCAACATCTGTAATATTGCGTACATAACGGACTTTGTAACCAAGGTGTTTAAGGTAACGGAAAACCAGATCGAAAGTGATTGCAGGACGTGAATGACCAAGATGAGCTTCACCATATACAGTAGGGCCACAAACATACATTCCGGCATGCCCGGGATTTAAAGGTTTGAAAACCTCCTTTTTCCTGCTCAATGTATTGTATATAATAAAATCGTCCATTCTATAATTGTTTTCAAACAGAAGTACAAAATTAAAAAAAATACAGATCATTAATGTTTTTATGGTGAATACCTTTCATCTGCCTGTTGCTCCCGAAACTTCGGGACCAGTAGCCTCAGATAAAACCAAAATCAATCTATTGTCGTTTACGATGCACTTTTCTTATCTTTGAAAACAAATAACAGAACGATTATGAAAAGCTTTTTGATAGGGGGATTTATACTGATTAACGTGATGTTAATGGTATGCTGCAATGCGCAGGAAAAGGGGGAAGATCGGGCCATCGTACTGATAAAAACCGAATTTGGGGATATGAAGGTGGTCCTTTATAACGAGACTCCCAAACATCGGGATAATTTTCTGAAACTAGCGCATGAAGGTTATTATGACGGCCTCCTTTTTCACAGGGTTATAAAAGAATTTATGATTCAGGGTGGCGATCCGGATTCCAGAAACGCCAAACAGGAACAACAACTTGGAAACGGTGGTCCTGCTTATACCATTGACAATGAAATTAATCCAAAATTGCTTCATAAAAAAGGAGCTTTGGCAGCTGCCAGAATGGGTGACGAGGTTAATCCCGGGAAGAAATCATCAGGATCTCAATTCTATATTGTACAGGGGGTTGTATTTCCGTCTGATAATCTAACCGCACTGGAAGCAAAAGGGAACGAAAAACTCGTTCAAAGTTATATGCGCAAACTTGCCCAGGCTAACAACGATTCACTTAAATTTTACAGGCAATCAGGTAACCAGATTGCATTTACATCCTTGATTAAACGATTACAGAATGAGGCATCGGCGAAAGTTGCTAAAGCACCCTTCAAATTAACTGAACAGCAAAAACAGGTTTATACAACTTTGGGAGGAACACCCCATCTTGACGGAGGTTATACTGTTTTTGGTGAAGTAATTGAAGGTTTGTCAGTTATAGATTCAATTGCTTCCAGGTCAACAGGTTCAAACGACCGTCCTCTCAGGGATGTCAGGATGGGGATAAAGGTGATTAAGGAGTATTCAGAAAAAGCTCAGCAATAAGAATATCTTCCGGGAAAGTGATCTTGATGTTTTCACGGTTCCCCGTCACAAGATTTACAGAAGTACCGTAATGCTCAACTACCGAGGCATCGTCGGTAAATTCAGGGATCCATGCCTGATTGTAGCTATCCAGGATTATTGAAGCCTTAAAAACCTGGGGTGTCTGAACCATAAAAAATTGTGTGCGATCAACCGGAACTGATTTGCCCATATTCCCGCAACGCAACGATTCGCCTGCAGGGATAACCGGAATAGCTGTTCCTTCAGTTGCTGCACAATTGTAACATCTCCAAAGTGTAGCGTGGCTGACCAATGGGCGAACACCGTCATGAACTCCAATAAGTTCGCAACCACCAGTTAGCCCAAGCCCATTCTTAACAGACTGGAAACGGGTATCACCACCTTCTATAATCTGATGCGGAATTTCAAAATTGTATTGCCGGCATAAGTCGTACCAGCCAATAACTTCATCTGCAGGGAGAACCAGAATCAGCCTGAGCGAACGATCAAAATTAAATAAATTCCGGATGGTATGCATTAATACGGGAATTCCCTTTAATAACAGAAACTGTTTCGGAATATTGGATCCCATGCGTGAACCATTTCCGCCGGCAACGATAATACAACAATTATTCATGGATAATTTGGAATATTATACAATAATATATACACAATTTGAAAAACTCTTTTGATTTGATTTTGTTTCCTTAATTTTACAATAATACAACATTTTTAATAATATCAATTATTTTAAAGATATGAAGGAGATACTCGGTTTTCTTAAAGATTTGGAAGCCAATAATACACGAGAATGGTTCGATAAGAACAGGGAGAAGTATGAACATACAAGAAAGAAATTTCTGTCTGTAACAACATTACTGATTGACGAAATAAGACAATTTGACAATGAAATTCCGGCATTAAATCCCAGGGATTGTGTCTTCCGGATATTTCGGGATGTCCGCTTTTCAAATGACAAACGGCCGTTGAAATCAAATTACGGATGCTTTATTGCCCGTGGTGGACGAAAATCAGGTTTTGCCGGCTATTATCTTCATATCCAGCCAGGCGAGTGTTTTATTTCGGGCGGAATTTACATGCCTCCTCCCGAACATCTTAATGCTATCCGGCAGGAGATCTATTATCATCCTCAAAATTATATTGATTTAATTGAAAATATAGGATTTAAATCAACATATACACTGGATTATTCCGATAAGCTGAAGACCGCGCCTAAAGGCTATCCCAAAGACTGGGAGCATCTTGAACTTATCAAAAACCGCAGTTATGCATTTGGTCATAAGGTTGAAGAAGAAGAATTGTATGCTTCAGATTTTTTGAAAAAGGCCGTTGAACTTTTCATAATAATTCATCCGCTTAACCGGTACCTGAACTTGGCGATTGATGAAAATATAAAAATCTGAGTTTCGAATTAATACACATTCTAAATAATAGATTACAAATCAAAAGTTATTCTACTTGTTTTGATTATAGAATTTTTAGTTGTAAACTCGCATCGCTAAAAATCAGCTTATGAATAATATCTATTTCAGATATATTACAATATTTTTAACGCGTTATTTTTAAAGCAGGAACAACAGACAACAAAGGAAAAATTATGGAAAATTTTGAACAATTGAAGACCGTAAAATTTTACAACGGTGAGGCCATTCCACTCGAGATGCACAAGGTGCGTGTGGTTCAGAAACTGAATCTTTTACCTATCGAAGAACGTAAAGCTGCCATCTTTGGAGCAGGTTTTAATACCTTTCTGCTTCAAAACAAGGATGTTTTTCTCGACATGCTAACAGACTCGGGAACCAACGCCATGAGTGATAATCAGATTGCAGCCATGAGTGTTGCAGACGATTCTTATGCAGGTTCCTCCAGCTACACCAAACTTGAAAAAGCCATACTGGACGTATTTGACCAGAAATATTTTCTGCCTGTCCATCAAGGTCGTGCAGCAGAGCACATTATTTCCAGGACTTTTGTAAAACCCGGGAAAGTTGTTCCAATGAACTACCATTTTACTACTACCAAGGCCCATATTGAAATGGTTGGTGGTGTTGTTGAAGAAATTTACACAGATGAAGCACTGAAAATCAAAAGTGATTTCCCTTTTAAAGGGAATATGGACATTGACAAGCTGAATAAGGTAATTGAAAAATGGGGTGCTGAAAATGTGGCCTATATCCGTTTTGAGGCAGGCACCAACCTTATAGGTGGTCAGCCATTTTCGATGCAAAACCTTCGCGAAGTTTCAGCTATTGCCAAAGCTCATAAGATTATGCTGCTGATGGACACCAGTCTGATTAACGAAAACCTCTATTTTATTAAAATCCGCGAAGAGGGATATCAGGATAAATCGATCAGGTCAATCATGCACGAGATGCTTGGTTATACCGACTTCTCATATTTCTCGGGCCGCAAAGTTAGTTGTACCCGTGGGGGTGGTATATGTACCAACAACCACGATATATACATGCAAATGCGTGACTGGGTGCCGCTGTTCGAGGGTTTCCTTACTTATGGCGGGATGAGTGTCCGTGAAATAGAAGCCATGGCAGTAGGTCTTTACGAGACACTTGATTTTGATGTGATCAGTCATTCACCCATGTTTATTAAATACCTTGTTGATGCGCTGGATAAAAAGGGGATTCCTGTGATCACGCCTGCCGGGGGGTTGGGTTGCCACCTGGATGCAAAAGAATTTATTTCACATGTTCCGCAATCACAGTATCCTGCGGGAGCCTTAGCCGCTGCTTTATACGTTGCAGGCGGTATTCGCGGCATGGAGCGCGGCACCATTTCGAGTGTTCGTGACAAAAATGGCGACGATGTTCTGGCTGATGTTGAACTGCTCCGCCTCGCATTTCCAAGAAGGGTATTCACCTTATCTCAGATTAAATACGCTGAAGACCGTATTCAGTGGCTATACGATAACCGTGAATTGATTGGCGGCCTTGAATGGATCGAAGAGCCACCGGTACTTCGCTTCTTTGTGGGAAAGCTAAAACCTATCGGCAATTGGGTTGATAATCTTGTGGCAAAATTCCGCAAGGACTTTGGGGATAGCCTATAAAACAATGGTTTAAATCGGGTGAGGCAATAATTATTTTAAAACCCGGATAGCTTCTTCATAACGCCGTGCAACTTCTTTCCAGTTGATGATCTTCCAGAATGAATCAACGTAGTCTGCCCGGCGGTTCTGATATTGAAGATAATAGGCATGTTCCCATACGTCAAGTGTGAGAACCGGGATTCCGCGCACATCAGTGGAACTCATAAGTGGATTGTCCTGATTTGATGTTGAGCTTACGATTAGTTTACCGTTCTCATTTACTGAAAGCCAGGCCCATCCGCTGCCAAACTGTTTTTTCCCTGCAATGCTGAAGACTTCCTTGAATTTCTCAAAGCTTCCGAATGATTCATTTATTGCCTTCAACAAATTCCCCTGTGGTTCCTGTCCGGTGTCGGGAGCCATTATAGTCCAGAATAATAAATGGTTATAAAAACCACCCGCATTATTCTTTAAAACAGCAGGATATTTTTCCATCTCTGTGAAGAGAAGGAAAAGAGGTTTTGTTTTATAATCAGTGTTGGCTGTTGCGTCATTCATATTCTTTGTATAACCTGCATGGTGCTTAGTATAGTGGATTTCCATTGTTTTTGCATCAATAGAGGGCTCCAGATCCTTGTAAGCATAGGGTAAAGGGGCTTGCTTTGATTGCCCTGTAAGCTGAAATTCAGACAACCTGGAAAATGCCTTTCCCCAGATGGCATTGTCAGGAAGGGCTGGCTTATTCGCAAAAGAGAACGCTGTGAAGACAAACACGGTGACGACCGGTAAAATCAACTTTTTCATATTAAAATATTTTGGTTTATAATTGTCTGATAGAACCTGCAATGAGCCTTTAGCCCTGGTTTTCTATGCTGTTAATTATCAAACAATGTAATTTGAAAAAGGTTTACCTTATCAATTAATTTCTACAATACCGAACGCATCGGCATCATCAGAACTACCTTCAAAAAGATAAGGATCACCCTTTGATCCGGATGCCAGTGTTGTTTCGCGCCGGAAATTTCTTTTTGTTAATATCTAATGGATACTTTTCTTCATTATTTTGCATAGTGAAGACCAAAATGAACTAAATTTCAAGGCTTAAATGAATTCACTATCTCAGTTAATAATGGACCAGACAACATTCAATAAACAGTTTATTTTGGGTATCACGCTGGTGTCGGCCATGGGCGGACTTTTATTCGGTTACGACTGGGTGGTAATCGGGGGCGCCAAACCTTTTTATGAAAGGTTTTTCGATATCACCTCTTCACCTCACCTTCAGGGCTGGGCTATGAGCAGTGCATTGATCGGATGTCTCATCGGGGCAACAGCTTCAGGCTATCTTGCCGATCGTTTCGGTCGCAAGCGCCCGCTGATAGGAGCGGCAGCTTTGTTCACAATTGCAGCTATCGGAACAGGTGCTGCAAACCAATTCACCCCTTTTATCATTTACAGGCTGATAGGAGGTTTGGGAATCGGTTTGGCTTCGGCTATTTCACCAATGTATATTGCTGAAATTTCACCAGCCCATATGCGAGGCAGACTGGTTTCTGTTAACCAGCTAACCATTGTGATCGGAATTCTGGCTGCCCAGATCATCAACTACCTGATTGCCGAAAAGATTTCTGCAAATGCAACAAATGCGATGATACTCGAATCATGGAACGGACAGGAAGGCTGGCGCTGGATGTTCTGGGCTGGGACAGCTCCGGCATTGTTATTTTTTATCCTCTCATTTTTCATTCCCGAAAGTCCACGTTTCCTCGGAAAAACGGGACAATGGAAGGAATCAGCTGCAATTTTGGCGCGAATAGGGGGAAGGGAGTATGCCGCACAGGAACAAAAAGAAATTGCGGAGACTTTGCATGTAACTGGTTCGAAAATTGACTGGAAAGCATTGTCGGCAAAAAAAGTAAGGCCTATTCTTATTTTGGGAATTGTGCTGGCTGTTTTCCAGCAGTGGTGCGGTATCAATGTGATTTTCAATTATGCCGAAGAGGTGTTTACCTCAGCTGGTTATTCAGTTGGGGATATGCTCTTAAATGTTGTAATTACCGGTAGTGTGAGCCTCGTATTTACAATTCTCGCTATGCGGATGGTCGACAGCTGGGGCCGCCGTAAACTGATGCTGCTTGGGTCAATAGGGCTGGCCGTAATTTATTTCATGTTAGGCAACTGCTATTTTTTTGAGTTAAAAGGGCTGGCCATTTTATTGCTTGTGATGGTCGCCATTGCTACTTACAGCATGACACTCGCACCAATAGTGTGGGTTATACTTTCCGAAATATTTCCGAACAGCATCCGGGGAACAGCAATGGCAATTGCCACAACGTCACTCTGGATTGCCTGTTTTGTCCTTACTTACACCTTCCCGATCCTGAATAAAATGCTTCATGCAAGCGGAACTTTTTGGTTATATGGATTAATCTGTCTTTCCGGTTTCCTGTTTATACTGAAAAAATTACCTGAAACCAAGGGAAAAAGTCTCGAAGAAATTGAAAATATGTAGAATAAATTAAATTCCTGGATATGAGGACAATTATTCTTTTAATAATTATTGTTGCGAATTTAAGTGTTGGCTGCCGGAAACCGTCTGCCCGTCAAAAAATTGACCTTGCAGGTACATGGAATTTTGCCATAGATCCTTCCGGTAAAGGAATTTCCGAAAAGTGGTTCAGAAATAAACTGGCAGACACAATCACTCTGCCCGGTTCGATGACCTCAAACGGGAAAGGGGATGAAGTGACTTTGGCTACACCATGGACGGGACAAATAGTTGATAGTTCTTACTATAAAAACCCGGAATATGCCAAATACCGTGAAGCAGGAAACATCAGAATTCCATTTTGGCTGCAACCACTAAAGTACTATAAAGGTGCAGCCTGGTATCAGAAAGAGGTATTAATACCTGAAGATTGGAACAATAAATTTATCGGATTATTTCTTGAACGTTGTCACTGGGAAAGTCGTCTGTGGATAGACGACAGGGAGGTTGGAATGCGTAATTCGCTCGGAACACCACATAAATATGAACTGACCAACTTACTGACTCCCGGGAAACACCGGCTGACACTTTCCATCGATAACCGTGTGAAGGAGATCGATCCGGGTGTGAATTCACATAGCATATCGGATCACACCCAAACTAACTGGAACGGAATCGTCGGACAGCTTTACCTTGAAATGAGACCTTTTTTGAATATCAGCAACATTCAGGTTTACCCGGATATCTGGAATAAAAAGTTCAATGCACAAGTAAGTGTGAATAATCCTGCCTTAATACCGGTAAAAGTAAATCTGCAATTGTCGGTTACAGGTGCCGGAACCCCTGAAAGCCAGTTCCGTAAATATAGCCTTGCGCCTGGTGAAAATGTCCTGACGATGGAATATCCGATGGGTAAAGAGGTAAAACTCTGGAACGAATTTCATCCTGAAATCTATCACCTTACCGTTAAACTTACCGATCAGGCATCAAAGGCGACCGATACATGCCATACCACCTTTGGGATGCGTGAATTTAAAGCTGTTGGCAAACAGCTGCAAATCAATGGAAAACCAACATTTCTCCGGGGTACGCTTGAATGTGCAATCTTCCCGAAAACAGGTTATCCGGCAACTGATGCTGGTGAATGGCTCCGGATTTTCAATATTTGCCGGTCTCATGGGTTGAACCATATGCGTTTCCACTCATGGTGCCCCCCAAACGCTGCTTTTGACGCTGCCGACCAAACAGGTTTTTACCTCCAGGTCGAATGTTCATCTTGGGCAACAATCGGCGATGGAAAACCGATTGACAATTATTTGTATGAAGAAAGTCAGCGTATGGTTGAACAATATGGGAACCATCCCTCCTTCTGCCTGATGGTTTATGGCAATGAACCGGGAGGAAAAAATCAGGTTTCATTCCTTTCTGATTTTGTTACATTCTGGAAAAACAAAGACAATCGCAGGATTTATACGGCCGGGGCCGGCTGGCCAAACCTTCCTGTAAGTGAATATTTAAGCTCGCCGTCTCCACGTATTCAGGGCTGGGGGCAAGGACTAAAGAGTATCATCAACAGGGAAGCGCCTCGAAATGATTTCGATTGGTCTGACTTCAATTCCAGATTTCCCCAGCCTGTTATTAGTCATGAAATTGGTCAGTGGTGCGTCTATCCGGATTTTAAGGAGATTGACAAATATGACGGCGTTTTGCGCGCCCGTAACTTCGAAATATTCCAGGAAACACTAAAAGAACACGGCATGGCGCGACTTGCTGACAGCTTTTTGCTGGCATCCGGTAAATTGCAGGCAATCTGTTACAAAGCCGATATTGAAGCGGCCTTGAGAACACCAGGTTTCGGCGGTTTCCAGCTGCTTGACCTGCACGATTTTCCGGGCCAGGGAACCGCGCTTGTTGGCGTACTGAATGCACTATGGGGTGAAAAAGGATATATTTCACCTGCAGAATACAAACGATTTTGCAACTGTACAGTTCCGCTGGCCCGACTGAAAAAATTCATTTTCACAAACAATGAGACGTTTGAAGCTGCCGTTGAACTGGCCCACTTTGGTGAAAGTCAAATAACATCCTGTATCCCTGAATGGAAAATCAAGGATAAAAAGGGTATAACCATTAAATCGGGACAATTTCCAAAAACTGATATTCCGACCGGAAATGGATTTAAACTTGGTGATATTTCGTTCCCACTCTCTTCTTTTTCAACCTCTGTACAACTTACTCTTGAAGTAAAGGTGGATAGTCTTCTCAACAGCTGGGACTTCTGGGTATTTCCAGTCGAAAAAGAGACAATTACCGGTGGAGAATATATTCGCGTGGTTCAAAAATTGGATGCAAAAAATGCCCAATTCCTGAATACTGGTGGTTTATTATTGTTAAGTCTGAAAAAAGGGACACTTTCCAAAGAGATGGGTGGTGATATAAAAATTGGGTTCTCACCTATTTTCTGGAATACTGCATGGACTCGCGGACAGGCGCCACATACCCTTGGAATTTTATGTAATCCGGATCATCCTGCGTTGGCCCAATTCCCTGCTGAATACCATAGCAATTACCAGTGGTGGGATGCAATGAGCCATTCAGCAGCAATAAATATGAGCAGTTTCCCATCAGAAATAAAGCCCATTGTCAGGGTAATCGATGACTGGTTTACCAACCGGCCGCTTGCACTGATTTTTGAAGCAAAAGTTGGCAGGGGTAAAATTCTGATTTCAGGGATTGATTTATTAAGCGATGCGGCAACCAGGCCTGAAGCACAACAGATGCTTTACAGCCTGAAGAAATATATGGCCGGGACAAAATTTAATCCGGTTGTGGAATTAAGCACTGACAAAATCAAAAGTTTGGTTACAGGGATAAGTCAAGTCCCCATGGAACAGAATCAAAAATAATCCGCCACAGATTCACTGATTATAACATTATTTATAATGAAAACAAATTCACTTACTTACCTGCTTTCCCCTGTGGTCGTATTATTTCTTTTAACCACGTCAGGGTTCTCTTTTTGCACCGAAAAGTACAATTTTTCAACTGACAGTTTATCTGAAATAGTCACGCCGCTCCCTGCTTCTCAGCCCCATATCAATGGCCCCTTGGTTTACGGATGTCGTCCCGGTCATCCTTTTCTTTACAGGATTCCTTGTCAGGGTGAACGCCCGGTCCGGTTCTCGGTTAAGAATCTGCCAGCTGAGCTGAAACTTGATCCTAACACGGGTATTATAACCGGGAGAGCTCCAGAGAAAGGTATCTATGAAGTACTGATTATGGCAGATAATTCTAAAGGTAAAGACAAGAGAAAATTCAGGATCGTAGCCGGAGATAAGCTTGCCCTCACCCCCCCGATGGGATGGAACCACTGGTATGCCCATTACGACCGGATTACTGATAAAATGATGCGCGAAGCTGCCGATATAATGATCAGCAGTGGAATGGCGGATGTTGGTTATCAGTATGTAAACATAGATGATTGCTGGATGAATGCCCCAAAAAATAATGACCCGATGCGAGTCGGACCATTGAGGGATGAGAAAGGGAACATTCTGCCCAACCGTCATTTTCCGGATATGAAAGGACTTACAGACTACATTCATAAAAAAGGACTAAAAGCCGGAATATACACCTCACCAGGTACATTAACCTGTGGGGGTTTTACAGGTGCCTGGCAGCACGAAGAACAGGATGCCCGCCAGTTTGCAGAGTGGGGTTTTGATTTTCTGAAGTACGACTGGTGTTCTTATGATAAGATTGCAGGAAAGGATACAAGTCTTAAAACTTACCAGAAACCATACCTTCTAATGGGTAATATACTGAAATCGCTTGACCGTGACATTGTTTATAATCTATGTCAGTACGGCATGGGGGATGTCTGGAAGTGGGGAGGATCAGTTGGAGCACATTGCTGGAGGACTTCCGGAGATTTGGGTTTTGAGCTTGACCGCATTTTTGATGTAGCCCTGCGCAACAGCGAATTTCGGCAATATTCCAAGCCCGGTGAATGGAACGATCCGGATTATATTCAGATCGGATGGATTGGGGATGCGAGGAAAAATGGCATTCCGCAGCTAACCCCGATGCCTGCAACAATGCAATATGCCTATATGTCGTTATGGAGCCTTATGGCAGCACCTTTAATCTACAGCGGTGATATGTCAAAGCTCGATGAATTCACGCTCAACGTTTTATGTAACCGTGAAGTTATTGAAGTAAATCAGGATCCGTTAGGTGAATGCGGATTGGTATTAAAACATGGTAAAGACTGCTTTTTAATGGTAAAAAATCTGGCCGATGGCTCAAAAGCTTTAGGTATATTTAACCGGGGAAAAAGCAAAGTAGATGCAATGGTTAGCTGGACGGAACTTAATTTAACCGGGAACCAGTCAGTACGCGATCTGTGGCAGCAGAAAGAACTGGGAGTATTTAATCAAAAATTTAGTGTTCAGGTTCCTGCCCAAGGAGTTGTAATGGTGAGGATAAGCAAACAATGAAAAAGAGGGGAAAGATGAATCGGGGATGCATAAACCTTATTATTTTACTGTATTTCAAGGTAATAAGGTTGTGATTTTACTTAGAAGGATCTGCTGAAAAACTCATTTAAGATTCGGACAGACCTCAAAGAGGTCACATGTTTATAGAAAATGGTGATTAGAAAGCTTTATCGGCTGGGGTCGCATATCCGCACGTGCAATCCATTTTCTATAAGCACTTTTTTGAATTTATTAATGGGATTCATAAATTGGATTAAATATTGCGTGGCTGTATCAAAAGTCTTTTTACCGCGGAGAAACGCAAAGAAGGCGCAAGTTGCGCAGAGCTATTCTGCTGTATTTTAATGCTTTGCGATCCTCTGTGGTTTTTCTTAGCGGCTCTCTGCGGTTAAATTTTTTACTTTTGAGTTCTTATGTTTGTAAAGTCAGGCTTCGGTCAGATAAGTTTTAATTT